>JACCDQ011245275.1_pt1 | contig 18040 bp, 19 predicted proteins | sample 7446031 | NCBI WGS metagenome assembly JACCDQ01 (sample SAMN15323442, study PRJNA562643) | freshwater metagenome | isolation source: river surface water | place: USA:Blue River Watershed | collected 2017-08-17
AAACGGAAATGAACAAGAATGTTTATGAAACTTGCGAAAAATGCAAATCACTTAAACCTCAACGCATGGAATGCTGTCTCCATATTTTTGAGAATCACATTGCGGTCGTTGGCTAAATAGAAGATGTAGGCGTCTGCAAGATTGTCTTTGTGCAGGGCTACGACGAGGCAATACTTGTAGTCTTGACCAAATTCTTTGTCGAGGCTAGCAAATGCGGTTGCACCCCAATCTGCGTTGAATTCTTTGGCTACCGCAGCTTTACCGAAGGTGTTGATTTCGGGGAGTTGGCCGCCAGAGATGTTCAGGAGTGTGGCCTGAAGCATGGGATTGTAAAGCTTGTTGGGGTGAATGGAAATATCGCCAGGCTTTTTGTTTTTTTCCCATTCTTTGTACTTTTCAATTTGGAGGTCCAGCGGACGAATGGCGTAGCGGATTTCAAATTTCTTTTTGGGATGCTTGAGGGCGTATTCGTAGTTCATCTGCCTGTTCTCGATGCATTCTTGCATGACAAGCTTAGGCGGCACATCGAAAGTCATTTGCGCGCGGGTCAGAAGTGCTTGAAAATCTGTTGGCAGGTTGTCTGAACGAAAAGACAGCAGAAGGATGGCAACAAAAATGGTGTTGAAAATTTTCATTGCCGTCATTTCTTGCGCATCATTTCTAAATACATCGCCTCCACTTTGTTTCTAGCCCAGGCAGTGCGGCGCAGAAAAACCAAACTCGACTTTATCGATGGATCAATTTTGAAGCAATTGATATTGACCTTGAAGGCCATGTGCTCCCAACCGTAGTTCTCGACTAAGGATTCCAACATATCTGCTAACTTGACGCCGTGCAGCGGGTTATTGGGCTGTTCTTGCATGCCCTACTGCTGCTGTAGTTTGTGGTAAGCGTTGTAAGATAAAAATAGAATTCCCAAAATAACAAAAGGGAAGAAAGTTTGTCCATTGATGCCGTCTACTGCACCGTGGCTAATGGCTGCAAACAAAAATTCGATGGCAAAACAACCGTAGGCCCAATCTTTGATTTTGGTCGGGATTTTCGGAATGATCAACACAAGGGCACCAAGCACTTTAAAAAAAACTAATGTGACACCAAAATAAGCTGGGTAACCCAAATGAGAGATCCCTTCTTTAGCCATTTCGGATTGAGAAGTAAGTGCCGGCATGAGGCCTTCCATTAAAAAAAGAATGGTGGTAGTGACCCAGTAGGTGATTTTTGTAGCTTTCATAAATTATTTTTTATCAAATATATAAAATTTAAACCCTTTTAGACTTGAGGTGTTTTAACTTTAGTACAAACTTTCAGACATGCACTTCACCGATTTACTTGCCAAGCAGCGCCAATATTTCAAGGCCCAACATACCAAAACGCTCACCGCACGCAAAAGTACTTTGCAGCGCTTCAAGCAGCTACTGCAAGAAAACGAAGCCAAGATTTACGCGGCAGTGCATGCCGATTTTCAGAAGTCTGAGCACGAAGCCTTCCTGACTGAATTTGCTATTTTGATCAAAGACATCGATGAAGCATTGCGCGCTTTACCTAAATGGATGAAAGCCCAGAAAGTAAGCACCAATTTGGTCAATTTACCTGGCAAATCTTTTACCGTTGCCGAGCCTTATGGGCAATGCTTGGTGATTGGCGCCTGGAACTACCCTATTCAGTTGTCTTTTGCACCCGCAATTGCCGCACTGGCAGCTGGCAACACCGTTATTTTAAAGCCCTCTGAACTTGCCGCCAACAGCGCGCAGTGCATGGCAGAACTGGTTGCGCAATACTTTGACCCGTGTCTTTTTACGGTAGTATTGGGCGGTGTAGCAGAAACCACCGCACTGCTTGCCGAGCGCTTTGACAAAATCTTTTTTACGGGCAGCCCGGCCGTTGGGCGCATCGTATATCAAGCGGCCGCCAAGCACCTCACGCCTGTTACCCTTGAGCTCGGTGGCAAAAGCCCAGCTATTATTGCCCCTAGCGCCGACCTGCCAACGGCCATCAAGCGCCTAGTTTGGGCCAAATTCTTGAATGCGGGGCAAACCTGCATTGCTCCTGACTACGTGTTTATTCATGAAAGTATTTATGGTGAATGCTTAGTTTTGTTGCAACAAGAAATCGAAAACAATCAATATGCAGTAGCGAACAACAACTACGTGCAAATCATCAATGAACGGAATTTAGCGCGCTTGGAGCAGCTCATTCAAAAAGAAAAAGTTTCATACGGAGGAAAGGTCGATCGAAATACCCGAACCATAGAACCCACGCTCCTTAGAGACATCAGTTTTGAAGACCCCATCATGCAGGAAGAAATATTTGGTCCCATTCTTCCTTTGCTTCCTTACGCCAAATTTGAGGACGCGCTCAGCTATATTCAAGACCACGAAAAACCGTTGTCGGCTTATTTGTTTTCCAATGACAAAGCCGAACAAGCAGCTTGGCTAGGGCAACTTTCTTTTGGTGGCGGCTGCATCAACGATGCCATTATGCACATCACCAACCCGAACTTGCCTTTTGGAGGTGTTGGCCAGAGCGGAACAGGAAGCTATCATGGCAAAGCAGGTTTTGAAACTTTTTCACATCGGAAATCTGTTTTCAAAAAGCCAAGCTTATTTGAAGTACCTTTGAAGTACCCGCCATATACGGCAGTAAAAATGAACTGGATCAAACGCTTACTTCAATTCTCATGAATCCGATAGCCAAACTTGCCGGCGTAGGCAAAGAATACCAAGTCGGCGACCAAACCATTGTTGCGCTGCAGCCTGTCGATTTAGAAATTCGTGCAGGTGAGCTCTTGCTCATTATCGGGCCTTCTGGCTCGGGCAAAACCACCCTGCTTTCCTTATTGGGCTGCGTTATTTATCCATCTTATGGGCAGCTTTGGGTCAAGGATCAGTTTGTGAATGAACTCAATCAGAAAGAATTAGCGGCTTTGCGTTTGCATACCATTGGTTTTGTATTTCAGAGTTTCAACCTCATTGCACCGCTCAACGCACTAGACAACGTCATGATGCCCTTGCAGCTCAAGAAAATCCAGAGGGCGGAGGCCAAGCAAAAAGCGTTAGCTGCCCTCGAACTCGTCGGCATGCTCGACCGCAAAAGCAATTTACCCAAACAACTTTCTGGCGGGCAACAACAGCGCGTGGCCATTGCCCGTGCTTTAGTTACCGACCCACAGCTCGTGCTTTGCGATGAACCCACCGCGTCTTTAGATGCCAGCTCTATTTCTACGGTCATGCAAGAGCTCGTGAACCTCGCCCGAAATGGCAAAGCCGTTTGTGTAGTTACCCACGACCCCCGACTCATCCAATACGCAGACCGCATCATAGAAGTAGAAGCCGGATTTGCCAAAGAAATCACCAAACAAGACCTCTCACAAAAATTATCCATTCATTGATATGTATTTGAAAATTATCACCCCTATCGTTCTGTTTGTAGCCCTCAACTCTTGTGGTGGCAAGGAAGAAAAGAAAGTCAAAGCCGAAAAATACAAGGTGGACAAAATTGAACAAATCATTGGCATTGCGCGCATAGAACCGGCTGGTAAAATTAGCCCCCTCGGTGCGGAAAGCGCAGGTAAAATTGTGCAAATTCATGTGCAAGAAGGTCAATTTGTCAAAAAAGGCACCCTCCTACTCACTTTAGACCAAAGCGTGGATGCCGCACAAATACAGCAAAGCGATGCCCGTTTGGCCACGCGTCAGCAACGCATCAAAAGCCTCGAAGCAAAAATTGCGGCCATCGAACTCAAAATCAGCTTAGCCGACACCGAGCGCAAACGCGACCGCCGCCTGGCCGATGCGCAAGCCGGAACGCAAAAAGCAGCTTTTGACTCAGAAAGCATCTACAACAATTTAAAAGCAGACCTCGCAATTGCCAAGGCAGATTTGGCCGAGGCCCAGGCTTCTATCGGAGAAGTACAGACTGAACGCAACTACGCACAAAAACTCCTCGACAAAAAGAATATTTACGCGCCAGCAGACGGCATGGTCTTGAACTGGGATGTCAAATTAGGGCAAGCCGTTGGCATTGGCAGTAAGCTCGCCGATTTTGCACCTGAAGGCGACCTCACGGCCACCACAGAAGTCGATGAGTTGTTTGCGATGAAAGTCAAAAATGGCCAGCGCGTTCAAATCAACATCCAAGGGACTAAAGAAAAACTCAGCTCCGGTACTGTAGTTTATTGCGCGCCGTTTTTGTCTAAAAAATCAATCTTCAATGACCGCGCCGACAACCTCGAGGATCGCCGTGTGAGAGAAGTGCGCGTGCGCATAGACCAACCCGAAGCGGTGTTGATTGGCAGCAGAGTAGAATGCATCATTTCTTTGTAAGCCATGCAATTACTGCGCACCGCCCTTAAATTCATCAAATTCGACAAGCCCAAGAGCATTGGCGCTTTGTTTGGCGTGATCATCTCTATCTTCTTGGTAGGGCAACAAACGGGCATCTTCACCTTTTTGACTAATGCCATGTGCTATTTTGTACGTGTCAATGATGGCTACATTTGGGTTACCGACAACAAAACCGAGAACGTCAATGCGCTGGCCCCTATTGATGTGCGCTTGGGTTTTGAAATGGAAAGCTTGCCACACATCAAAAAAGCGCATCAGTTTGTGATTGCAAGCGGAGCTGCACGCTTCCCAGACGGCACCGCAGCGGGCCTTAGCATTGTGGGTGTCGAGCTCCCTGAGTTCAATGGCATTCAACAAGGGATTTTCTTTGACGGCGAGCCCCAAGACCTGATTTCAGACGGCGCTGTTTCGGTAGACTTCTTTGATGCCAAAGCACTCGGAAAACCCGAAAAGGGAGACTATTTCGAACTCAACAACAAACAAGTGCGCATTGCCGCAATCACCAAAGGTGCGCGCTCTTTTGGCGGCGGCCTCATTTCCTACACCACCATAGACCGCGCGCGTTTCTTGGGCAACGTTTCGGGTTCAAAAACCTCTGCATTTTTAGTAGAAGTAGACAAGACCCAAAACATGGAAAAGGTCGTGCAGTCAATCAATGCCAATATTCCAGGTGTCAAGGCTTGGATGCCCACCGAATTCAAAAACCAAACCATCCTGACCGTTCTCAAATCGAGCGGCATTGCCTTTTCTTTCGGGACGCTCATCATTTTTGCGCTCATTTCTGGCTTTATTATCATTGGGCTCACCCTCTACTCTGCCGCAATTGACCGTATCAAAGACTACGGCACACTCAAAGCGATTGGCGCTACCAACGGCTACATCAGAAAGCTCATCCTGATGCAAGCCACGCTCTACGCCATCGTTGGTTTTTTAATAGGTTATGCTTTGATAGAAGGCTTTAGAAATGGGATTGCCAATGCCGGCACGCTCTTTACCTTTTCGCCAGCAATCAAATTTGGCTTTTTCGTCATTACGGCTGTCATAAGCATTTCCGGAACGTTGTTTGCGATTCGCCGCATCACCAAACTAGAGCCCGCATCAGTTTTTAGGAATTGAGTTGCACTTTATGGGTACAAAGCAAACAAAGCCACGTTGTCTATGCCAAGTTCAGATGCAATATAAGCCGACCATTTGAGCATCGCCTTGCGGTTTTGGCCGCGGTCTACCTGAGTTAAAAAATCAGTTAGGACGGCATCCAAATTTTGTTGTGCTTCTTTGTAGCGTTCTTCAATATGCGCCTGATCCAATGGTTCTTTTCTACACTTCGCATCAAACGCACGGCGTTCAATTTCGCATAAGTCAAAATACATATTGATGAAGCAATTTACGGTGGCATCGACACTCAGTTTGTAGTAGGTTTGATACGGGTCAATGACGCAACTTGTGAGTAAAAAGGTGCTGTCTTTGGTTTGGAGTAAATCGTAGAACAATTGCACCTCTAAGCGATAGAGCGGCGAAATATCTGCGCTTTGCTTAGTGCCCTGCCCCAAGTTTTCTGGCAACTCTTCGCGCAAGAGCACCCGCTGTGTGGACCACGGAATAAAAGGATGTTCAAAAATTCTATTGTGGCGAATGCTGCGCTCGGCGATCAATTGATTGGAAATGGTCGCTTTTTGATAAAAAACTTGATTTCTCAATGCTTGTTGCTCAGTAGGGAAAGGCGCTGGATTATTTGCCCAAAATGCTGCAGCGTATGGAAATGCCATGATTTTTCGATAGACATCGACACCCGGTAAAAAATCAAAATGAGGCTGCATTATGTTGGTTTGGTCTTTATAAACCTGGATTCGCGCCTCGCCATGATAATGCTTTAAACTGCTGTTTTCTTGCCGAACCCTGCTTAAATACGTGATGTCATAAAATGCCTTTAAGTGTGTGAGTGCCGCACCATCTTTTTTGGGGCCAAAAGCACATTGCACTTGAAAATCAATTTGTTGGAGGCTATCCGATTCAAACAGCGCTACAAAAGGCTGTTGGGCGCAGTGCTGACAATTCAAAAATACCTGCACGAGCTCTTGTGTATGCGGATCGAGCCAAGCCGTTCCGCTAAAAGAAGTGCCGTCAGCCTTTTTAGGAAAAAACTTGATTTCTAACAAGGTATCGGCATTGCTGGTCAGTACGGAGTCGGCCACCACAAAACGAAAAAATTTTTGCGGCCGCTTGCCAACATTGAAAGGAGAATAAGGAAATAAAGGGTTGGGCTCGCTCAAATTGAATTCTAGCAGCGCATTGGCCGTGGCATGCGAGGTGAAGTACCTGTTTTCGTAGGGATACAACGCAAAGCGACCTGTTTTGAGCGTTGATTGGCGTGGTGCAAAGGGGCCTTGCTTCAGCTGATAATAGGCTTCCACGAGCTCGATTTGTTGGGTTTCTAAAAAACTCCGCAATTCGAAATATGCTTGGGCGCTATCTTTTGTTGTGCTTTGTACTTCCATGGCGCGCAGCAAGAGTTGTGCTAAAGCAGCTTGATTGCCGTTATTGACAACTACTTCCGTGACTTCTTGCGTACGACCAAGCGGCTGACCTTCTTGTGCAAAAAGCTGACAAACAAATAAATGAAGTAAAGTCAAGCACCATATATACCTTCGGCTGAGCATGCCGTTAAATTACAATTTTTTTCTAAGTACCTTTGCCTACGAATCAAAACGGTTATGGACCAAACAGAAGGCATCCGCATCAATAAATACCTCAGTGAAGTTGGCTATTGCTCTCGCCGAGCAGCTGACCAACTCATTGAACGCGGAAGGGTCATGATCAATGGACAAGTTCCTGAGATGGGCACCAAAGTCATGCCCGGAGATGTGGTCACCGTAGACGACGAACCCGTAGGCGCGCCGCAAGAAGATTTCATCTATATTGCTTTCAACAAGCCCGTCGGAATTGTCTGCACCACCGATCACGTCCGTGAAAAAGACAACATCATTGATTACATCAATCACCCAAAACGTATTTTTCCGATCGGACGACTAGACAAACCCAGTGAAGGGCTCATCTTCTTGACCAACGACGGCGATATTGTCAATAAAATTTTGCGTGCGCGCAACAACCACGAAAAAGAATATGTAGTGCGTGTAAACAAACGCATTACCCCAGATTTCATTCGCAAAATGGGCCAAGGCGTCCCGATTTTAGGCACCAAGACCCGCCGTTGCGACGTCCGTCAGATAGACGCCTTTACCTTTCGAATTGTCTTGACACAAGGGCTCAATCGGCAAATCCGCCGCATGTGCGAATTCTTTGATTACCGCGTAGCTACCCTTAAGCGCATCCGCATCATGAACATCAAGCTCGACCTACCTGTGGGGCAATGGCGCGAACTCAACGAAGACGAAATCATGGTGATTAAGTCTATGGTAGCAGACAGCTCAAAGTCTTTTGACGACTCAGATTACCAGTAAATTTTATAGTTTGATAATTTGCTTGGCTTGCACGCTTCCATTTTGGGAGAGCTCAAACAAATAGCTTCCTGAACGCAAATGCGAAAGATCAAGGTGTTGTTTTCCCTGGCCATCTACAGTACCACTTTGTAACAATTTACCTTGTAAATCAAAAATTGAATAGACACCCGGTTGAGTACAAGTAAGAACCACTTCATCGTTGAATGGATTGGGCGAGAAACTCATTTGAAAATCCTTCTCATCGATCGACAAGGTATTGGACTTATCGCAAAGACTTAATATTTCTGCTGGCGTAAGAATTCGATCCCAAATACCAAATTGATCCATGCTTCCTTGCAAAAAAGCCCCGTTTGTATTCGTTGAATTTCCAATATAATAGCCGATTCCGGAATCGGCGTTGGAATATATGATGTTTGTAGAACCAGTTCCGGAATAAGTACCGCTTTGTAATTGACAGTCGATGTAAACCTGCATATCTTGAGCACCATTGATAATAGCTACAATATGATGCCATGTATTGAGGGTCAATCCATTGTTAGTAAGAAACGTTCGACGATTTGCTGCATTCGCACCACCTAAGCCCCCAGCGATGTGAACACCTACTTGCCCAGTAGTTGCTGCAATATTCAACCAATAACCATAATAATTATTGTACACGTTGTCACTCATTAAGATGGTATTGAAAGTAGAGAATGACTGAATATTTACCCAAACAGACATTGTTATTGGTAATTGCACTTTAATCGAAGGATCTGCAAAAGTGATATAATTCTGATTACCTAGCGCTAGTCCCTGCCCTGGAACCCCCGATCTATCTGTGGTAAAGTTAGTTCCAACTGGATTGAGTAAGATTTGATTTGAACTGAAATCGTTATAGTTTTGATCGAATGGAAATAAGGCAATTAGTCCATTAGTAAGTTGACCAAATACGGCTTGAAAAATAAAGAAAGAAAGGCTGAACGCTAAATATTTCATATGAATAGTTTTAACGAAGATAAACAAAATCAAATCATTAAGCCACAAAAGCTAAAAATCTACTTAACTGGCTCAAACAACAACTTCATATTCGGATCTAGTATCAGTTGAACATTCGTGCCCAGTAAATCTTCAGGGATTTCAAATTGTTCTTTGCGCTTGCTTACGTTAAAAACGAGCACTTCACTGGACTTCCCGTCTTTGGAGACGCTGATTTGTAGCGGAAAAACAAAAAGTTGGTCTTGGACCTGTGTAATTTCGATAAACTGCTTCCCTTTTTGTGTCAAGATGCGTGTTTTCAATTGCGGATGCCCTACTTGATACAACCATTGATTGAAAAATGGCGCCAAATCTTTGGGGCTGAGGCTGTCCATGAGGTGCGCAAAATCCTGAGAAGTGGTGTTTTGGTATTTATAGGTCGTGTAGAATTGTTGCAGGCCCACTTTGAATAAGGAATCGCCCATTTCGTGGCGAAGCATGTGCAAAACCCAAGCTCCTTTTTGATACGCATTGGCATTGAGGCGATCTAAAAGGCTTGGCGTGAGGGAATCGACTAGCGCCTGATGAAATCCGTTGTTGTAGAAATTAGCCACCCGGATGCGGTCACTTTGCAGCTGTTTATAAAAAGCTTTTTGGCCTTCAGCACTTTCGATGTACATATTGGTCAGGTAAGTAGCAAAGCCCTCGCTGAGCCAGAGATGTTGCCAGTCTGCCTCACTGACCGCATTGCCAAACCACTGATGCGCGACCTCATGGGCTATGAGGTGGGTGCTGCGCAGATCGGCGTTCAAGGAATTTTCGTCGTAAAAAATACAGCCCGCGTTTTCCATGCCGCCGTAGCGTGTGGTAGATTGCACATGATTGAGTTCAGCAAATGGATAAGGCCCTACTAAAGTCTGATAGAATTCCAGAATCGTTGGCGCTACCTCAAAGGATGCCAGGGCCCGACTGCTGTCTTGCGGATACGCAAATCCTTGCATGGAAATTTCATTACTAGCTGCGTAGCGGCGACTTGCAAAATCGGCTATACCAACAACAGCTACTTTTGTAGGAATGGGTTCATTGATGGAAAAATTCCAAACCATTGAATTGCGCTCTTTTTCTGGTGTTTTAGAGACTAGAATCCCGTTTGCTACTACTTCATAAGATTGCGGTGCTTCTACCCTAAAAGTGTAAGTCGCTTTACTGGACGGATGGTCTTTGCAGGCATACCAATAATGCGCCCTATTTGGCCAGTTGTCGGCAAAGATGGTGGGTTCTTTGTATTTGTTCTCGCTGATGATCAGGCCATCGCGGGGCTTGCCTTTGAGTTCAATCCCTAGGGTCAAGGTATCGCCTTTCTGAAATACTTTGGATAGTGAAATGAGCAGTTCTTCGGTATTTTGCTGCCAAATTAGTGCTTGATGGGGAGCGACTACTTTTTGAACCTTCATGCCCAAACCGTTATCAAGCGGGCCTCCTAAATCGAGTTGCATGACCGAACACGTATCGGTAAATTGGATATGAACAGATTGCGTCAACGCAATGAATTCAAAACCATGCGCAATGCGCATATCCAATAGGTAATGATCAATCAGATATTGCCTTTGCGCGCTGAGCCAAGTTGTGCAAAATAAGCAATAGAAAAGTAAGGTTTTGTTCATAAGGAACCGAATAAGACGCCTTCTTTTAGTGAGTAAGGTGAAATCAAGATTTGACTGATTTGGGCCTGACGCAGTACCCAACGTGTTTTAATTGCGGCAAGTGGCGCCATCTTTTTTCGGATGGCGATGATGTGCGGGTTTTGGTCGCGCTCAGCCTGGGTAGAGGCAATAATTTGCTCGAGCATGTGTGCGAATCGATTGCTATCTACCTCAATAGCATGGCTTTTCGAATCAAAAATACTTTCTTCCATTAACTCATAAAATGTTTCGAAACTCCCTGAAGAACCAATGAGCACGGTTGGTAATTGCTGCTTGAAAAAAGGCGCACAACGTTCGGCTAAATACGTTTCTACCTTTTCGATGTCATCTGGACTCATGGGGTCTTGAAATTCAAAAAGCTGAAACAAGCGAGAAACACCAATATCAAATGAATGCGCCACAAATGGACCCTGGTGGTCGGCGGCAATGAATTCTGTTGAGCCACCGCCGATATCCATGATGAGTGCTGGATTTTCAAAATCATGGGTCAGGCGCACGCCTTTGTAGATCAATTCGGCTTCGCGCTGCCCGGTTATGATTTCTATAGAAAATTGAAGTTCATCTTGTACTTTACACAATAAGTCTTGCGCATTGGTAGCGTCGCGCAGCGCAGAAGTGCCTATGGCTTGGATATCTTCCACTTGCCATTGCGTGCAATGCGCCTTAAACAGACGCAGCGCCTCAAGAGCGCGCTCCATGGCTTCGTTGCTGATGCGCTTTTCGTTGATACCGCCCATTCCTAAGGCCACGCCTTCTTTGGTCTGAAATAATACCTGACGTGTTTGGGTGTCGGCGATCAGCAGATTAAAGGTGTTGGTTCCGAGATCGATGACGGCCCTGCGCATTTTTTAAAACTTGAGAATAGAATTCTTGTACCAGCGGCCCGCTAATTTAAGCAGCAACAAGGCGCTCACCACAAGTACCAAAAGGCTCAGTAAGATTTTTGTATAGACCGCCAAGCTAACGCCTTTTGCTAAAGTGATCAGGGCTAAAACAGGTGCACTGAAAGGCAAATAGGCAAAGATTTGGCTGAGCAGGGTATGTGGGTAATAGATGGTGTAGATGCCCGCAAAAATGCCGAAGGAAACCAAAAAGATCAGCGGCAGCAAAAACTGCTGGCCGTCGGCGTCGGCGCCGCTGCGCGCGCCCAACACCGCGAAAAGCGCCCCGTAAAAAAGAAAGCTTGCCGCAAAAAAGACCACAAAATGCAAGAAGAGAAACGACAAATTGAGTTGTTCAAAAACCAAAGTAGACAGCGGATTGAGTCGTTCGGGGCCGCCTTGCCCCCAATTGCTTGGGTCTAGGACATCCAAAAAGAGTGTTTGGCGCAAGAGCACGAAGCCCAATGCCAACAAGAGCACCCACCCGAAGAGTTGCAAGAGCGCCACCAAGCCAATGCCTACTATTTTGCTCAGCATGAGCTGCTGCGGGCGCACGCTGGCAAGCAAAACCTCCACAATGCGGTTGCTTTTCTCGCGGACGGTAGCCCGAAAGATGGTCATGCCGTAAAGCCCCACGAAAAATAAAATGAAAGCCCCGAGCACAAAGCCAGCCCAGGCATTGGCCTCTTTGGCTTCGTTTTTTGGGTCTTGGAGATCGCGAAAATCAAAGATGATGCCTTGCTTGATTTGGCGAAAAGCTTGCTCGCTCAGGCTGGAGTGTTGCGACGCTATGAGCTCCTCTAGGCGTCTTTCTACTTGGAACTTGAGTTGGATGCGCGCATCTAAACCCAATTGATCGCGGTAAAACACAAAGCATTTTTTGTTGTTGAGGACCTTTTCGTTGAGCTCCACGAGGACATCAAATTCTTGATAGGCCTTGCCGCGCTCAAATTCATTGAGCTCGAGGTAGTCGTCGAGAAAGTAATAGTGGATGTTTTTTTCCTCTTGGGCCATTAGGCGGTGGTCCATGATTTGGCCGGGATCGGCGATCAGGACACTTAGTTCTTGCTTGCCTTGATCGGCTGCCTTGAGCAACGCAACCAAAAGCAACAACACCACAATGGGGCCTAAAACGAGCATGTACCAAAACCCTTTTTGACCAAGTCTTTCTTGGATTTCGCGCTGTGTGAGAAGCAAAAACTTAGACATCTTGGTTTTCTTTTTGAGTGATGAGATCGACAAAAACTTCTTGCATGGAAGGTAAAAGCAATTCGATGTGTTCTACGGCAACGTGGTCTTGAAGACTGCGCATGAGGTCATTGACACTGCGCTCTCCACGGATTTGCAAGACGCAATCAAAGAGACCCGCTTCGGTTTCTTTTTGTTCAAGCAGCGTGAAGTCTGTCCAGAGGGCGTTGGCAAAACTGAGCATGTGCCCACGAAAACGCACAAAAATGCGGCCTTTGGCATGCGTGCGGCGCAGATTTTGAACGGTATCCTGCGCCAAGATCTGCCCTTGGTGGAGCAGCGCGGCATGATCGCAGATTTCGTCGACGCTTTTCATGTTGTGCGTGGAAAGAATAATGGTGGTGCCTTGTGCTTTGAGCGCTTTGATTTCGTTCATGATGAGCTCCACATTGAGCGGATCGAAACCAGAAAGGGGTTCGTCGAGGATCAGCAACTGTGGTTGATGCACAAGCGCTGCTATGAATTGTACTTTTTGAGCCATGCCTTTTGAGAGCGTGGCAATGCGCTTATTTTGCCAATCTTGAATGTCAAAATGCTGCAACCATTGATCGACGTTTTGGGCAGCCTTGGTTTTGTTCAAGCCCCTGAGTTGAGCTAAAAACAACAAGTGTGCACGCACGGCCATATTTTTGTAGAGCCCGCGCTCTTCGGGCAAGTAGCCGATAAGCGGTAAATGGCGCTCACTGAGCAGTTGACCATCATAAGAAACGCTGCCAGCGTCTGGGCTAGCCATTTGGTTGAGGATGCGAATAAGGGTGGTTTTGCCGGCTCCGTTGGGCCCGAGTAAGCCAAAAATTTGACCTTTAGGCACCTCCAATGAGACGTCGTCGAGCACCAACTTGCGCTGATAAGATTTACTGACTTGCGCTACTTTAATCATGACTTAAAGCTAAGAAAAATCTAGACTAGCGCAACGACGTGAGTGGTTTCCAATTGAATTTTTTCGAGAGCACGAAATAAAGACCTACAAAAATGACTACTGCTGTTGCTAATTGCGCTAGCAAAGACCCTGGGCCGCGCTCATCTATAAAGAGTGCTTCGGTATGAAAAGCCTGCCAATTACTGGTAACCATAAAGGCGCCAAAAAGATTATTGAAAATATGAAAAGCCAAAGTGAGCTCTAGGCCGTCGTCTTGAACGGCGAGCAGGGCTAAAAAGAGACCTGCCATGAAATAATAGAGCAAGAGCCCTGGGCCTAACACCACGATTTCAGGATTAGAGATGTGCATAATGGCAAACATAGCTGAACTCAAGCCCATACTCAGCCAAACACTTTTGGTGCGCAAGTACAAGCCTTGCAGTGCATAGACGCGAAATACCAACTCTTCAATTCCGGCCTGAAAAGGGATGAGCAACAAGGAAAACAAGAACAAGGGCCAAAATTTTTGGGCTTTGAAATTCCATTGCACCATATCAGACTGCCCGCTCCACCATACTTCTAGTAAAGTGAGTAAACAAACCGCCAAAAATAAGAAGAGGCCAAATCCAAAAAAGCGTTTCCAGCGAAACTTAGGGGCTGCGGTAAAAATCGAGCGCAGCGGACGCTTGTGCGCGGCACGCAAGTACCAAACAAAGCCTACACAGGCCAAAAAGAAGGAAAGCAACTCGCCAACTAGCAAGCGCGTGGAGCCATACGCTCTGATAAATGCAGGGTTTTCAATGTCGATTTCGAGGTCGGGAAAGCGCATGTTGGCATCGAAAAGCAAAGGCAAGCCACCCAAAATAAAAAAGAGGATGAGTACAGCGATGCCACCAATATAAAGCCCCAATGAATTGCGGCCTAGCCTAGCAAAATCGATAAATCTCATGAACCAAAGATATCTTTTTTAGCTAAAGATATCGCGCATGCGGCTGAAAAAGCCTTTGTCTTTTTGCGCTTTGTACGGATCAAAATTTTCGGAATCGCGGAGTTTTTCGAGGATGTCGCGCTCTTCTTTACTCACGCTTGTAGGTGTATATATGTGTAGGTGCACGAATAAATCGCCGGTTCCGTAACGCTGCACGTTAGGCAAGCCTTTGCCGCGCAGGCGGAGCACCTTGCCACTTTGCGTGCCTGGATCTACTTTGATTTTGACCTTTCCGCCAACGGTAGGCACTTCAATTGATGCGCCAAGAACAGCGTCAGAAAAATTCAAAAACGCATCGTAATGTAGGTTTTCGCCCTCTCTGCGGAGTTCTTCATGGGCCACTTCTTCGATCACAACAATGAGGTCACCGGCGGCTCCATTGAAAGGGCCAGCGTTTCCTTTGCCGCGCACACTGAGTTGCATGCCTTCTTCTACACCTGCAGGAATTTCAATTTCGATGATTTCTTCTTGCTTTTTGAGCCCTTGGGCATCGGCGTCGGCTGGTTTGGACTCGACGGTCTTGCCTGCACCCTGACACACATGACATGCAGATTGCGTTTGCATGGCACCCAAAAATGTTTGGGCAACGCGCGTAATGCGACCTGTGCCTTGGCATGTTGGGCAATTTTTGTAAGTAACGCCCTCGGCCTGAACGAGTTTATTGACTTTAATTTTTTTCTTGACACCACCAGAGATTTCTTCTAGTGTGAGCTTCATTTTGACGCGCAAGTTGGTGCCTTTTACCACTCTTGAGCCGCCTCGGCTTCCGCCAAAACTTCCGCCGCCAAATGCGCCACCGAAGATGTCGCCGAATTGCGAGAAGATGTCGTCCATGTTCATGCCGCCGCCACCAAAACCACCAGCGCCACCCATTCCGGCATGGCCAAAGCGATCGTATTGTGCTTTTTTCTCGGCATTGCTCAGGACTTCATAGGCTTCTGCAGCTTCTTTGAATTTATCCTCGGCACTTGCGTCGTCGGGGTTTTTGTCGGGATGGTATTTAAGGGCGAGTTTGCGGTAAGCCTTCTTGATTTCAGACTCGTCGGCATTTTTGGAAACCCCTAATACTTCGTAATAATCGCGCTTGTTACTCATGTTTTTTTTATTGACCAACAACTACTTTTGCGAAACGCAAAACCTTGTCATTGAGGAAATAACCTTTTTCTACATCATCAATTACTTTACCTTTCATGGCATCTTCTGGCGCAGGAATGTTGGCAATTGCTTCATGGAGGTCGCTATCAAAAGTTAAACCTTTGGCTTCCATAGGTTTGAGGCCTTTTGATTCTAGGATTCCCTTCAGCTGATTGAAAATCAAGTTGAACCCTTCTTTGATGGCCGCTAAATCTTCCAAATTTTCATTGGTTGCAATGGCGCGCTCGAAGTTGTCCAAGACGGGAAGCATAGAGCTGATTACATCTTTACCCGCTGAAGCGATTAAATTTAATTTTTCTTCGTTAGTTCTGCGTCGGTAGTTATCAAACTCAGCGTAAAGGCGCACAAACTTATCTTTGTATTCATCGATTAATTGTTCGTCTTGTTGCTCGCTTGTTTGCGGGTTTTCTTGAACATCTTGTTCTTGGTTCAATTCTTCCCCATTGTTTAGTTCTTCGTTTGGTAGCTCGTTCTCGACTGACATAATTACTTTTTTATTCGTTGTGCTGCACTAGACAAATAATAGACCAAGCGCTATTTTGAGACAAGCTGGCAGAAATTTACTGACAGACGTGTCAAAAAAGCAGTTTTATATTGCTAGCCAAAGTTTGCGTAATTTTGAGACATGAAAAAAATTGTGTTGTTATATATGCTGCTCGCGAGCTTTTCGCAAGCTCAATTGCTCTATCAAATTTCTGGTAATGGTCTCGCGCAAGCGTCTTATCTCTACGGAACCATTCACATTCTACCCAAAGATAAGTTTGAGCTCAGCAACAGCCTCAAGCGTGCTTTTGAAGCCTCCCAAACTATTGCAATGGAAGTAGACCTCGATATGAGCGGCGCCGAAAAAATTGCGCTGGCACAAAAAGTATTGCTCCCCGATGGCAAAACGCTCCAAGACTTCATGGCCGCGCAAGATTACCTTCAGCTCAAGATGTACTGCATCGACAGCCTCAAGTGGAGTGAAAGCAAATTTGAACGCAGCAGCAAACTCAAACCAATGTTTTTCTCGAGTATTTTGATCCAAGAAAGCATGTCTGATATGGCCTCTTATGAGATGGAATTCAACAAGATGGCCAAAAAGAAACACAAAAATACGATTGGCTTGGAAACGATCGAATTTCAGCTCGGACTCTTCGATCAATTGCCGATGCAAACGCAAGTCGACATGCTCAAACAAGACTACAAAAGCGATTTAAAAAGCTTTGATACCCTCTTGGCTTGCTATCTCAAAGAAGACCTCGAAACCCTTGGCGTACTGATGGCCGCAGAAACTGCCGCCTACCCCGAATTCAATGAAATCTTATTGGTGCAGCGCAACAAAAGCTGGATCGCCCCCATGCGCGCACAAATGCAAAAAGAAAGCACCTTTTTTGCCGTAGGAGCAGGACATTTGAGCGGGCCAGATGGCGTCATAGCGCTTTTGCGCGCCAATGGATTTACAGTTACAGCAATCAAACAAAATTAAGATGAGTCAGCAAGAAAATTTCGAACAAATAATCCAATTCAGACGCAGCAACCGCAAGTTTGACCCGAATGTTGCCGTACCAGAGGCCGTCATTGAGCGCAGTCTCAAAAGAAGCATCCTCTCCCCTAACTCGAGCAACATGCAACTTTGGGGCTTCCACTGGATCAATTCACCCAAAGAAAAAGCAATCGTCGCCGAACTGTGCCTTGGTCAGTCTGCAGCCAAAACTGCCCAAGAATTGGTTGTTTTTGTCACGCGCCCAGACCTCTGGAAACAGCGCAAAGACTGGCACCTCGCCCAAGTTCAGAACGAAATCAAAGGCGAGCCAACAAAAGCTCAAAAAATGATGCTGCAATACTATGGCAAGGTCATGCCGTTATTATATGCAGCCGATCCATTTAGAATTCTAGCTAGCTTGCGCCTAACCGTCAGCTTTTTTGGCGGCTTATTCAAGCCTTTTTACCGCACAGGAGGCGCCTCCGCGGTAAGGGTAGTCACGCACAAATCGTGTGCACTCGCGGCTCAAACGTTTATGCTTTCAATAGCTGCAGAAGGTTTCCATAGCTGCCCTCTTGAGGGTTTTGACGAAAAACGACTCAAGCGCTACCTCAAGTTGCCGCGCCGTGCAGAAATCAATATGGTAGTCGCCGTTGGACTCGGTACCGAACCTGGTATTTGGGGCGAGCGTGTTCGCATTCCTTACGAGCAAGTGGTGAAGAAGCACTAATAAATGGTGAAGAAGCACTAAAAAAGTTAAAACTAGTGCTTCAGGTAGTTGCGAATCCCTACTTTAAGCGCCGGTTTCATTTCTCCTAACTCCTGGATAATTCCAATTTGGGCTTTTACCTCCTGATCAATTTCAGGATACGTTTTCACAAATCTTTTGAGGTGATACAGCGCATACACCCGATTGGCCACTGCGCTATCGGAATGAGCAAAAACCTCAAAGCAATAATTCAATAATTCCGCTTTGAATCTTCTTT
>JACCDQ011373950.1_pt1 | contig 18038 bp, 24 predicted proteins | sample 7446031 | NCBI WGS metagenome assembly JACCDQ01 (sample SAMN15323442, study PRJNA562643) | freshwater metagenome | isolation source: river surface water | place: USA:Blue River Watershed | collected 2017-08-17
GTTATGACGGGCTGCATCACCGGTTCATAGTCTCCAGTAGTCTCTTCTAGTGCTAGCGGTATAGATTCCGTCGCATATAAGAGAGTCGTTGACGGTTTTGGTTCATATATCTCCATCACTTGCTGCAGTGATTATGGTAGTGGTTGCCGAGTCTAGCTTCTTACACTAGTGTCAATGATTGTCTCGTGGTTTCTAGTAGTATCTGCTATAGTTGTGAAGCTCATTTCGTTTCAGTGTCCGTTGAGAGACTGAAAAAAAGAAGAGAATGCTGCTTCATCATACTATCAGAGTGATAACATCTGTAGTTATGTTGTAGCTGTAGCTAGTACCGGATTCATCGGTGCACTGGTGAATTCACTCACTTTCAGACCCGTACTCATGCCCTCGTTTTTGTTCTCGCTGACCGGTGTCACAAAGGTGAAACTCTATCCATGTATCATCTAGTAAAGAGAAGAGCTCCCAGTGTCCGCATCAAGACACTTAACATAGATGAATAGTCCTTTTTCTACTTCGGTGTCTAGTTGCCCATTTGGAGCTATAGCTCTGTACAGATTCCCATACTTTTCTTTACATGTGGGTCCATCGTAATGGAGCAGTTTTGCAAGCATTCCTATTCTGATGCCTAAAAAACCACTGAGATCCGATTCACTCTTCATCCATCCAAACAGTGTCGCAATGCATTCCGCAGTGCATAACTATATGGTATAATCTGCACCGACTTTCGTATTAAAATCTGTCCATTAACCCTTCTGACCACTACTCGCTGCAGGGGATTGATACCCTGCTATGGATTAAACTAGCTCCCCATATAGAGCTGATATGATGATACCTCTTTTATCATCACTTGTGTTACTTCTGCAGTGCTGCTTGAATTGTTCCAGCTGTGCTTTCACTTCTTTGTAGTGCTTTCCGTCTCCCGTATTGCTTGTATACACCGATGAGTCACTAGATGGGGGCTTAGTAAGACAACTTATAGCTTCTTACACATGGAACACACATCTGTTCTGATCAATCGGAAACAGCATTATCCTCATTAGTGACGAGTAGGGATCATCGGTGCAAACACTTCTCAACACTGTTCCGAGGTTTCCCAATGCTTCCAGTGTTTTTGAAACGCATGCTTTTGCTTCGTCTTTGTCATTCTTTATGGCCCACGGAATCATGGTGAGAAAGATAAACTTCTCGGCTTCATCATTCAGTTGTTTCACTGCGAAACCGGCTCCCTTTTTACTCACTTTTGAGGATCCTCTATCAGGTAACGACTTATCAACGAGAGCAATGGAGACATTACGTGGTGGATTAGTGTAAAAGTTCTCGTCAACGGTGCAAAGAGTACCGTCAACCTTGAATGATTTCGCATCAATATATTCCACCTCTACCATGTTCTTATTACCGTCCAAGACTTGGAACTTGGGCATCTTCTGCGTAGCATGACTGAAGGAGAAGTAGAGTAAGTGCCGCTTCAGTAGTACTATTGCTTCCTCGCGTTTCCTCTTGTCATCTGCTTCTAGTGCTAGCTGCTCATCTCGCGTCTTTTTCATGAAGTTGCTCTTATCGGAGTACTTGATCTCCTTGCTGATGGATTCTATGTCTTTCGGTATCACAATAGTGATGCCATGTGGATACTTTTCCTCGGGATACAGATTAGAGAATGATGTCTTGATAGCGGTGAAGTCACGACCGAGAAACGGTATGAGAACCGTGGATTTCGGTAGCACCATATCGCGTATACAGTGTTCCACGAGAAACTCGTTGAACTTTGGATGTTTCGTGGTAATGTACTCACTATGGTTGCATGTAAAAGTACCGCGACCAGTGATAAAGCTCTTGATTCGCTACTCTGCATTATTGTCAGGGTCAGTCATGTTTACGAGACGTAAAAAAAGGCACTGCTGCTCATTATCTCGGAACGGAAAAAGTATGAATAATCGGATTCTATGGGTGCATCCTTTTTTAGGTTGCTAAAAACATGAGTGAGGCTAAAACTAGTGCCCTATCGGGTGTAATAGGTAGGATTTGCTGCGATGATAATGCTAATGCTGCAGAAGATATCATTCAGTGCTGCGAAACGTTGAGAAATCGGGGTAGCAGTAATGACATCAGTGAGAGTTTTATTAGATCATGTGATACTGTGCTGTCTGCATTCGGCTGGAAAAGCTCCACTATGAGCAAAGATAGTAGAAATGCTTGCGAGATACTCTTTGAGAGAATCGTCAATGCAGGACGCAGCATGAGGGTCACTTTTTCAAGTAGCAGAATGGATATGTTCCTCATTAATGTGTCCGTCGCATACTACTCGTTGAAAAACGATGAGCGGAAACTCACCAAACTGCTCTCCGCTGCAGTGATACAGAACTTTGATAATGAACTTCTTGAGGAGTCTACTCACTATACTGCTCTTAGGGACCTTATGGGCCTTGAGAGTGAGAGCAGGAGTAAGAGTAAAGACGGTGGCGGTGTCCGTGCCGGTGTCCGTGGCGGTGTCCGTGGCGGTGGCGGTGCCGGTGTCCGTGGCGGTGCTGATGATGGAATCAAGTATAATATCAATAGAGACGCGTTTGAGGGGTCACTGCGTAGAGAGAATGCACTGTTACCCACTATTATGGTGCATGCTGCTGTGAAAGCCATGGTCAAGTATTCCGACCTGGTATACAAGGTCACACAGTTGTACAAGGAAAACAAGGTTGATGTTACACCTGATATTGCTCGCCTTATCAGGGACTTCATCACGTAACTGACACTGATTGAATCTTTACTGCCTGGAAATGCTGCCACTATAGCCGATATCTAGACATACATTTAGGATAATGTGGTGCCTGATGTGTCCAACAGGAGACGTGGAATGTTGCTGGTCATTGATACTCTCTAATCCGTGATGCGAGACTTCCGCCAGTTCATCAACTCTGCCGAGCAGCGCAACACTCTGACGGACCGCATTACCGTTCTCTTTGAAGAAGCTGAACGGTTCTCCGAGAACATCAAGTCTGAGATCTCTGCTCTTGATACCGGTGCTGATCAGACACAGTCCCAAATCCTTGCAAAAATGCAGATACTCTTTGGTGACTATAAGACATACATCAACTCTGCTAAAGATATGCATGGTCAGCTCCGTGGTCTGATGAACTTCATATCGGGAAACATCATGGCTAAGACATTGGGTGACAGATCTCCTACTGATAGTGCTCGTTATGTTGAGCAACTCAAGTCAGTGGATGCCATACTGACTCACTATATGCAGAATGTGAATGAGACCGGTAACAGAGATGTGTTCACAGGTGACGACGCTATAGAAATTCTCGGAAACAGATCTCTTTCTGCAAATGATAGTGACCAGATAGCTCACATCAAGATGGAATCGGAAGACGGTGTTGACCTCTATAACGTGATGAGTTTCACATATCTGATGCGATAACTGGAGCTCGTGTTCAAGACATCATCGGAAAAAGAAGTCAAGTCACCGGTAACACTAGTAGCGGAATGGGGTCTGATCAAGGATGTAATGAGGACTATGAAACTGTCGGCAGAATCTTACAACCGAATCAATACTGATCTGAATGTTTTTGATGCCGGTGCCGGTGTTGAAGCAACTTCTGCTGAAGTCGTTGATACAAACATATCGCGTTATCGTGCAGCGGTGTCTCAAGTGTCCAAACTGTAACCAGTTGTTGAGTATTTCTACAGAGTTATGGACCAGATTCTGACTCCGGAAGAGAAAAAACAACGCGGTATAGTCCTCGGTACTGACGACCCCGAACAGATCACTCCAGCCTAGTTCACATCTATCTTTGAGGACTTCCTGATCAACACTAACATGATCTATGAAAAGAATGCTGGCGGACCACGAATGAAGCAGAGAAAGTTCCAGCCCGTTACGAACTTCGCCGGGTAACCATATGCCACATTGATGGATGAGCTCTTCAAAGTCATACTCTGTGTTGCCGGTAACATCACCGCTGCAATCACTGTCAGTGTTAATGCTGCCATTGCTGCCGGTGCTCCTCCAGGAGTAGTGCTACCAGCAGCACCAACATGGTCTGCTGCAGAGCTCAATGCTATACTAGCGGAGTTGAATAGAGTAGCCGCTTCGGCCGTTGTTGGTGCTGGTCTCGCGGCGGGATACACTGAAGACATTAACATGATGGGTCTAGATTTCTCAACACTCCGACAGAGATTCGTCAACCTCTTCAACGGTAACATGAAGAGTATCGCTGATGGAACTTATAACTACATGGATATGATCATTGATCTCTTCCAGGTATAGGGTGATGTGATCACTGGAAATGGTGATCCAGTATTGAAAACATGGGTCAAAAATACTGTCAGTGCTGTACTTGATGCTCATACTGTGGGCGGTGCAATTCCTGCACCTAATCTGGCATAACTGATGCAGTTCGTTTACAGTGCTATGGTTGCGTTTAGTACGGACCGTGTCCTGCCCATATAGATTACTCCCTTACCTGGTTATAACTCTAATGCTAACTATAATGCTTTTCTTAGGCCTCATGGACATGCCGTGCTTGCTGAGGTGACAGGAATCAATGTCGGACAACATCCCGATAACATCCTAGTAGCAGCGGGTCCTGTACCAGCAGCAGAGTTTGGTATAGTTAGAACAACAGTTCAGGATATGGCTTTAGGACGCAAAACACTGAAGCAGTTTATGGAGTACTGTCAGAGTCACTTCAGACTAGTTGCTAAAGCGGAACTAGTGAGGCAGAAGAACCTGAAATACACTGATCTGATGAACAGACTGTACTCTGACTGCATCGGTTCCATGATTGAGCACTGCTTGCTACACATCGGATCAGAGAACTTGGTGAACTTTGAGTCGGGACTTGATGTGATGACTCTACGCAAGAGAATCTACTACGGTGGTTCTCTCAATACTAGAGTGGATGACCTGCAATAGGGTGAGCTCAAGGAGATGATTAAGAAGAATCCTCGCTACTTCCTGGAGGGCTACATGGTGCTGAAGTTCTTCTACCATGTCGTGAAGCAAGGTCTCGGTGAGATCAGAGCTCCTCCTGCCACTAGACCTGATGATCTGGTCTCTACTGCTTTCTTCTCCTAAGATGAGACCGCCGCTCTCAACAAAGGACTCAGTATTCTGCAGCTCTCACTGAAGCAGAATCCTAATGCGGACGACACTACTCTGCTCATTGAGACTATCAAGTATGTGCAGAATGACCTTGAAGTATGGGGTCTGAGAACACTATCGCAGCAAGAACGCACATCCATAGTGCAGAAAGTACACATACTGTTTGACAATCCGCAGATAGTGGTGGACAAGAAAAAGAAGAGCACTACTAAGAGCATTAAAGAGGACGAAATCGGTGATGCTTTTGACGTCTTCAAGCAGAAGTACACATCGTATCAGAACGTCGTAGCGAGCATTGCTAGAAACATTGCTGAAATGCTGGGTCAAGTAGACTTAGACAGTCTGCGACACTACTAGTCCTGGTTAGAGACCTCGGCCACTAAAGTAGCTCGCTGCGAGACTGGATTCCTCGCTTACGATGAGTTCAACAAGGTCATCGGTGAAAGTCGTTACTTGGTTGAAGATGCTCTCAAGATACTCGTTGAAAGATTCTCTCGCTACATCACTAAGGATCACCTGGAACTCTTTGTCCTGAACAGTAACGGATCCATCAGTACAACGGGGTTACAGCAGACACTATCAGATTTCTATGGCAACATACTGTCTCTCTCTGCTGCTTCCACTGTGAAGAACCGCTAGTACTATACTACTCTCGGTCAATAGATCCGCGATATGGGGTTATCAGTGGCAGCGTTACAGAGCGTTGACGGTGAAGCATAGTTGAACACCAAGCTGAGAAACTCTATAGTGGAGCAGTCAATGATATCCACTGCTTATAGCGGTACAAACTCTGAAGTCTCACAGTTCCTGCAAATGTATGAGACGGCACAATCTGTAGAAGGATATTCCGTCAGCAAGATCTAGTCATCACTTGATGTTCTCATGCAGCGCTATATGCTCTCTAACTATGACCCCTCTCGCCGTGTCACCGCATCCGTCAAGCAAGCAACTGCTATCATGGTGAAACTACTGAAAGAGAGACGGGCGAGTATCACTCCAGCACTACATGAGATTGCTAATCCGTCATACAACTCTGCTGCATTCGCTCAACCATCGGTACGGAATATGGCTACTGCTATGATTGGTCGTGCTGGCGGCGCTGCTTCAACTGAAGGCATCAGAATCTCTGCGGAACCATATGCCACCGATCTAGATATGCTGTATCGTCACATAGACGCAGCAGAACTACAGGGAAGAAAAAAGATATGTGCACTATTCACCATGGCTCATCAGTTTGCTTAGACAGGGTTAGATCATGCGACGTGGAGGAACAATATTGCTATGACTGCATTGATTGATGTAATGTTTCCACTTGGTGGTCTCACTCGTGCCGGTGCCGGTGCCGGTGCCGCTGCTGTAGTAGAGTTTCGGCGGTAGATATTGAACAAGTATGGATCAGGGCATCCCGTTACGGTAGCTCTTGAAGTAGCAGAGAATAGGCTCCTTGGTGGTAATCCCGTTAATGATCCGTTAGTACTGAAAGCAAAGAATATGCTCGTTTATGCCATAATGAAGGACCCGGAGATTCTGTAACTGGGTGACCCATTTGCTGAAAAGACTAATCTCATTGATGCCGGTGTGCTAAGGAGAAATCTCGGCAAGGTACTACCTGGATATGCATATGCTAATGATGACGCTGTCTTACCAAGATAGGAAGCTCTAGAGTTCGCTACTTACTATGCATAGTAACAAGCTGATAATGTGCGACGAGTCTTCTCATTCCCCAAATCAATCTATGATCGTGACGACATTACACTGATTGTAGCCAATCAGATCGCAAAAAGAGATGATATTCTCGCCAAAATGGGGGTCACTTTCAGCAAGTCATAGATGGGACCCAACTTCAGGTAACCTAGTGAGAGAAATACGCCGTTTGTGCGAGACTTGCTGACACATGATGCATATCTCCATCTTGAGTAAAGTGCTACCGTTACGCATGTCGCTGCCGCTGCCATACCCGACATGTTACCGACGATGCAAATGTATTGTGGGACCGCGGCGTAATGCTAGGCGCCTGATAGAGCTGTAGCCCCTAATGCTGTTGCTTATAACGCTTTTGTTTTCAATAACAACATCCCCCTATTCATCAATTCTGGTACTCCTGGCATAAGTGAGGAAGTGAGTGCTGCGATAGGTGAGACTATCGGTTTCAAACCAGCATTGACACAACCGTCCCTTAACGAGATAACACTATGCAGAGACTCTAACTGGAACTACTGGAACCAAACAGTGGAAAAAACACAGAATCTCTTGAGGATGCAGGCACCACTAGATACATTCCTGAAGAAAGACACGATGAAAGCGGATGACTTGCGAGGTCTATACGGATTGTTCAATGAGTATTGCACCAGTTTCGCAGCAGATCAAACAATGACTGGTGACGAGCACTAACATATAGAATCATTAGCGTTACAGTTCTTAGTTGCCCGTATCTCCGCAGTCGGTGAGGATGCTGCTAGCGGTCAGCATGGACTCGTTGGTGTGCAAAGAATATCACCACATTCGTTCAATATCGGTAGAAAAGGAACTAATGAACCGGCGCTACTCGGTATAGAGTATGTGAGGAGACCGTAGATATATCACGCCCCACTAGGAGCGGATGGACCATTCGTTTTGCATAACGGTGCTGGTACTCCAGGACATTACCGTGCTGGCGCAGCAGTGGGCAATGGAAGACCCAGGCAAAACGTCATTGATAACGGTCCGACAGTGTCCAACATAGTATGGGGTAATGCTTTAAGAATGCTGGTGAACAATCCCGATATTGAACTTGATAGTATCTTTGACCGAGCCGATTATGATGAATGGATCAATCTGTTTCTCAAAAAGTATGCTGATTTCTGCGAGTGCTACTAGCCCATTACAGTGGCTTAAGGTGGCAACACTACTGCTGATTCTGATCTTGAATATTAGCGGTTCATGAATAAACTCTATTCTGCTCGGTAAGTTGAGACCATGGCTCTCAAGGTAACGGATATCAGCAATCAGCATGCTAAAGTACTAGCAGACAGGATACTAGTTCGTAACGATTACGTCTACGGAACACATCAGGATCTCTACACCAGAACTATGGATTGGAAGGGAAACGCTACAAAAGTGAACACAGATCAATATGTTGACCTGGTCGGTGCTCTAGCTCATCCATCATAAGTGTCTAGTAGATACAACCCTGCTGGACAGTTCTGTGAGGATGCTTTCGGAACTAGTGTGGAGGAAGAAGTAAAAGACGCTATCTTTAATCCTATAGTGTAGAATGGGGGAGACATGCTGAAAAAGTTGAAACAACAGAACAACTACTACAAGTTTAGGATCACAAGAGGATCCGATTTCACAGCAGAACCGACAAAACAGTTCATGCCGGCTCTTATCATTCATCAGGAGTTGCTCCGTTATCTCCAGAACATCGTTTCTAAAGCTAGTCTCTGCTACGAGTTCACTAACAACAAGACCGGTGTTGAAAAAACTAAGAAACTACATGATATCTTGGCAACTATGATGTCCTCTGGTAGTGTTGCTCATCTCGGTAAGACTATGCTCGGTTTCTTTGCAGTCAGTACTCTTGCTCTCTGCTACTATGACGATGCTCGTGGAGAGTTTGCTGCTAAGTTCTGCTAGCTGAACGGTATCGTCGGTACAGAATAGTCCTCTGCTGAGCAGACAATGGCACAGTATGAGCATAAAGACGGTGCACTGGAGCACATTACCATCAATATTGACACTCTGATACTAGCACACTGCAACATGTAGAATGAGGGAAGATTTGACCCCATTAAGGGCAGAGAAACAGTGCTACAGTATACTGCTAACGTCGTAGTTCCCGTATCTAAAGTGGTCCCCGTAGTGGATTCCATTAGCGGATTCAATGATTATCACCGCAACAATGCTTATCTCCGTGCTTCACTATTATGGTTCCTCTCACCGATCGCTGCGAGATCATACAATGCTCAAATCGGTGCTGCATTCTCTATACTCTAGGATGAAGCATAACGCATGCTAACTGCTACCATGATATAGGACACCGATCTGACACCGAGTAGAGCATTATCAAAGCGTCAAAACGATGAACTCGCCGACAAGATACCGGAAATGAGCATTGCGAATAAGGCGATGTTTGATAGAGGAATCTATATGGAAGCACCGGTAATCACGTGGTTCTAACACGCCGATAAACCATTTGCATACATGCTAGCTCGCATCCTATAGGGTAAAGATGTCTCCCAGTATGAAGCATATCTCAGATTCTCTGGACAGAAGACTTATGGTAGAACCGAAGCGGTGCAGAGATTCATACAGTATGTCAAAAAGATCTGGATGTCTGCTGCACTACTCTATCATACACGTGATGTCAAGGACAAAAAGAGAGGAACACGTAAGCTAGAGAACGGCGCACTTACTGCTGCTATCAATACGAGTCTAGGTGCTGCAGGTGGTCTTGGTGGTGCTCTCACATCGCTTCTTCTTAATGTACCAGCTAATGCTGAAGCATATTCAAAAGTATCAGATGTGGAAGCAACTGATAACGTGGATTATAGACCCCCTACTTACTATGCTGGACTCATAGAGCAAGAGCCGATAGATGTCTATGAACTAGCAGCTCGTGGAGACGATGTAACGACAACGGAGAAGAAACAGAACATCAGAATGAATACTCTAGCAGTGGTCAATAGTGGTGTCCTTCCATTCCGACCCAATGAACTGTTTGATACTCAGTACTATAATCTTGCTAAGATGTCGTCTCTGATGAAGGGTAGCATGTATAAGATACCGATTCCCAATGGCAAAGTGACCGATTTCATTCCGCTCACTGTTAGAGATGTGCTCAAGATCTTTGCATTCCGTCCATTGAATGATTCATATCCCGTCCTTGACAAAAACAGAGCTATCTTTGCTGGTAGAAACGGAACACTACTGGACACCATATTCCGACGCATCCATCCACTCAGATCTCACTTAACGGAATCGGATGCTCTTGCTCTACCTGGTGGCGGTGTCGCTACTCTCACTGATACCGGTTTCAATCAGTCTCTAGCAGCGGATCAACCTGCAGCACTGATCAATGCGGAACTCGTGCACTATACTGCTCGTGGTTTTGGTGGTGTTGCTGATAAAGATTTAGCAACTACGGCATATCTATCTATCTACCCATCGGTTTATGGTTATGAGTGCATTCTAGTGGATGGTTATGGTAGAATCACGGATATGTTCCTGATGAATCTGAGTAACCCCGCTACCGTATTCCAGATACCGCTACAGAAAGTACTGCTAGACTGCGCTACACGAAATGAACCACTCTAAGTAGTATTCGGTGCAACCGGTGCCGCTGTTCCGGAGTTCCGTACTAAGACTCTGACTACTAGATATAATGCCGGTGTTGTAAGTCAGCGTCCAGTGGCTTCAGAGTTGGTAGATGGAGAGATCTTGTTCGGTAATGTCTCTCTAATATAGGGTAATGTAGCGGTCGGTAACTATGCTACTCATTATTCAATCACGAAACACGGTATTCCTGACCCCGTCAGTCCTGGTCTCAGTACTCGGGGCGATGCATAGTTCATCCGTCCAACAAAGCTGAATGATCCTCCAAATGATCTCACTGTGCCCATAGCTGACGCTAATAAGTTCACCAATGTAGCGATGGTGAGAATAGCGACCATTGCTCAAGTATTGGTCAATAGTTTAGCAGTTGGAAAGAGAGCCGGTGGTGCCGTTCCGTTAGACACTCTGACGATACAGAACTTGAGCATGACTAGAGTGCAAAAAGAGAAGGAGGGTGTCGCAATGGCCATTCTATAGTCCGATATGCTACTTCAAGAAAGAGTTACTGCTATGACTACTAGGGACAGTGGAATGACAGCGTTCCAGAGAGGTTACAAGTTTGAGTGATTATGAAGCATGAAGCATGAAACTGCAGCATATCCCACAGCATATTCTTTTTTTCACTCATAGTCTCACTGCATGTCATTCATGCTCCGTCATATAGTCTCACTCATAGTCTCATTCATAGTCTCACTCATAGTCTCGCTGCACACATGACCTTATATGATATGGTATGCCGCTATCGGTGAATCCGTTGAATGATAGCGTGAATTGCTTCCCCTGATAGAGCTCTTTGAATGATTCAGTAGTCATTGTCTCATAGAGTTCCTTGCGTTACGCCATTGGAAGATCTGGTCTCACTGTGAACCGTTTAGCACTTTCTGTCTCTGTCTCTATCGGTATCGGTATCTCAAAGATCCACATTAGTAATCCCTTATCCTTACCGTGCTGCCCGCAAGTATAACCAACGCAGCGATACTCGGCATCCTATAGTACTTTGAGTTTCATGACGCTGAATACACGGGATCCATGAGTATCGTACTTTCCACTTTTTGATCTCACTACTATGCCTTCATGGTGGTAGCCGTCTCCAGTGGTGAAGAACTTGAACAAGTCTAGTACTTCTTGATGATCAGCTGCATGGAACAGTGGTGAAACAGTGACTGGAATATACCCAGTAGCGGATTGGAGAACTATTGCTTCCTATAGCATGGATAACAGTCTCATTCTATCGGTGAAACGGAGCGGTGCTGGATTGTTCAGATCTATGATGTCATATACCATGTAGATGATCTTGCTCTCTTACTGGTGACTATTAGTGGTCTATTTCCTCACAATGCTTGAGATATCTTGCAGCGATAACTAGCTAGACCAGAGCTCCCCATCAAGGACCCAATCACTACTGCTCCCAATAATATCCATACTATGCAACAGTGTGAGGAGCCACTATGTGACATCCTTAATCCTCTAGCAGCACTAGAACTCTTTACGAGTCCGACTATAGAGCAGCAGATCATCACCGTTCTTCTTTGCTAGAGCTCTGATACCGTTATACTTCGGTTACACATAGCATGGAAAGCTCATCTTCTGCTCAGTGTAAAGGTGGAGTAACATCGGTAGCGGCAGAGCAGATTCATTCTTGATTCTCTTCTTCTTAGCTAGCTTGCTCCTCGCTTCTGATAGTGCTTGCTCCAGACAAGTGGTCTCATTAGATCTGGATATGTTTTTCCCACTCATGATCTAGTCTGCTGCGACGATTTGCTTCCCACCGCTAACTCCCGATATGGTCTCTATGCGATAAGATCCATTGTGCTCAATGACGGAAACAGTCCATGTTCTATCTTTGCCCTTCTTATCAGGGTAACTCACTGTTTCAGTGTAGTGTATGATGTCGTCAGGTGACACTGGTGAAAGTGGTAACATTGATATTGCGGTTCACGATGATGAACAGTATCTGAAAAAAAGTACTGCTATTCTGGGGTCCGATAAAGTCACATTTTTTACGAGTTTGAACTCGTGAGAGGACAATAAAGTCACCTAAATGACTCGTGGTATCTACATCCTTTAGTTATGCTCACCCCTTGGAGACCGCATCAAGATCGGATCTTCACGAAACATTTCACGGCGAATAGCGTCATATAAGGGATACTCTTACAATGGCGAAGAACCGCCGACGCTACTAATTCGGCACTACAGACACGAAAGAAAGCTGGAGAAGCTAGCTCACGAGTTCGCATTGAAACAAGGTCTCTAAAGACAAGGAAAAACAGAAGTATTCTAGTGCAATGATATTCCAGGATTCATCTTTGACCTCAATACTATGATAGATGCGACAATAATGCGTCCCCACTACGACTCACAGTAGCATGATATCGCCCCACCTAATAGTCTTATAGAGTAACACTGTGAACTGCTGCAGTCCGTTGTGACGGCTAGAGATCACGAAACCGAAACAGAGACTGTAACGGAGACCGAAACAGAGACTGTAACGGAGACCGAGACTGTAACGGAAACGGAAACCGAAACAGAGACAGAGACAGCATAACTTTGGTCGGAATAATCATGCTTTGAGCCGACACTACTAGTAGGACCATCACTGAGTCAGCACTAGTAAGAGTATGGACAGTGTTGCTGCTGATACTCTATACTATCTTTTTTGCTCTCTCTTTCGGTGCGGTGTCGTAACAGTGCTGCATTAGTGCTGCATTAGTGTCGTAACAGTGCTGCAGCAATATGGTCCCGTATTTAGTTTATAATAACATTGATATCGTAACTCAACCGCTATACAATGACATCCAGACTTCATGCTCTTAGAGAGATTGACTCCGTTGAATTCTTTGTTTCTGGGGACCGCGATGTACTCGTTTCTTCAGTGACGACTATTAACAAGGCAGCACCGTTTTAGGGAATCATTCCTGTAGCTGGTGGACCGTGTAGTCTCGCATTGGGCACTATAGACTATCAGTTCTAGTGCACTACTTGTTTCGGTGATAAAAAGATCTGTCCGGGCCACAATGGTCACGTCAAGCTCTAGTTTCCACTGTTCTCACCGATGTTCTTCAAGCAGATCATCAAAGTCTTGAAAAAGATCTGTCACTCATGTGGCCGATTCTTAGTGAAGAAGATAGTGGCGGATAAGAAGAAACAGAAGAAGTGCTCTCTTTGCGGTTATGATAATCCGACCGTCACTGAGGGAAACAGTCCTCTATACTTGGACTTCACTTTCTCCGATAACCGTCATCAGGTCTACTATCCATTCATGGTAAAGGAGATCTTTGACCGCATCCATCCGTCAGCACTGAAAGCTATAAACTTTGATCCCAAGTCTCATCCGTCCAAGTTCATTGTGACGTATATGACAGTTCCGAGTACTATAGTCCGTGCCGATGTGAAGTATCTAGCTGGTGGTCGGTCTAACAGTGATGCACTGACTACATTCATCTTCGGTATCATGCAGACTAATATCTCTCTACCGCTAGTGATTCCGCCACCAGAGCAGATAACGGGAGAGCTCTACAAGAAGTACGAGATGTTGTCACTGCTTGCATATGAGATGATCCGCGGTACTAGTACTACTGCTTCATATCGTAACATGCTAGTGGGCAAGACTTGGTCCTCAGCTAAGATAGCATCCAATGCAGATAAGTCCAACTCTCTTGCTGATAGACTAGGTCACAAGGCTGGTAGAGCTCGTGGTAACATTCTGGGAAAAAGAGCAGATCAGATAGCTCGTTGCGTTATCAGTGGCGAACCGAGACTCCAGCTCTACGATGTCAAGATACCACTCTATGTGGCACAGCGCATCTATATCCCTGAAGTGATTAAGCCCTACAACAGTGAGAAACTTTTGACTTACTACCTCAATGGAGCTAAACGCTACCCCGGTGCAAGATAGATCAGAAAGAAGATAGATGGGCAACTCTATGACTGTGAAGTGGTCAAAGCGAAGGGCTATGTGCCACAAGTCGGTGATACTATATATAGACAAGTCGTAACTGGTGATCCAGTATTGTTCAATCGCCAGCCATCACTATTCCATTGCTCCATCAGTGGACTCAAGGTAGTGGTGGATACTGCTAACCCAACCAGTCTTACTAATCGGATGAATGTGTTCATCTGCAAGATCTTCAATGCTGACTTTGACGGAGACGAGATGAGTCTCATCTTTGGTAGATCTCTTGCAGCGCGCATAGAGATGCTAGAAGGAAGCACTGTGAAACGGTGGTTCGTTAACTACAAGGACGGCGGCACTCTTATCAACATCACTGGAGACAGTGTTGCAGTCGGTTTTGAGCTGTCCAAGGAATCATCGCGTTTCAATAGAGCAGTCATGCTGCGCTACTTCGGTAACACTACTATCATTCCTGATGTTTCAGCTGATGATAATGATACCGTCTACAGCGGCAAGCAGATGATCTCGTATACTCTACCAAGTGACATCAACATGACGCAGAAGCCAGCATGGTTCAATGAAGAACTGGCACCATATATCCGCTACACTGATGATGAAAGACTTACAGTAGTGCGTAACGGATAGCTGATCCGCGGTGTCGTAGACGGTGCTTTTGCCAAGATCTACGGTTCCATATACTTCAAGTATAACGCTACTAGAGCACTGACCAGTCTCTTCAACTACTAGCAGATAACACTAGAGCATGCACTTGTTGATGCGATTACTATTGGTATTGATGACTGCATGACTGGTCGCGACAATGTGACCGCTATGATGAAATATACTACGGGACTCTTACTAGACAGCAAGCAAGTATCAGATGACTACATCAACGGCAATATCGTTGCACCGATCGGTAAAACTCTGGAGCAATTCTATGAAGAGAAACAGAGTGCAGCACTAAGTGGAGACTATACTGACTTCATCTATACCGGCATAGACAAGTACCGTAATGGTCTGTTCAAGCTCTCCAGTTCCAAGACTAAGGGAGACAAGTAGAATCTATAGTACATCATTGCATCACATGGTCAGTTCCTCTATCTTGGACAGCGTGCACCGTTTCTCTTCTCTTACAGGAGAACTGCTCCCTACTTTCCACGCTGTGACATCAGTCCCGAATCACGTGGATTCATTCCGAACTCATTCCTTATGGGACTGAATGGATGGGAGACTTTCTATGCATCGTAACAAGCTCGTCGCGATGTGCTGAACAAGTCATTCCTCATTTCTGATGCAGGAGATCAGGGCCGTATCTCTATCAAGAACTTGGAGACTCTCATCGTGGACAACATGGGACTCATCACCAAGGAGAAAAAGAATGTAGCACAGTATATGTATGGTGGTGACGGTTTTGACATCAGATACCTCACTAGTGCATCATATCCCATACTGCTCAAGACTGAAGCAGAGTTCAGAAGCAAGTATCATTTCACAAGTACCGATCCGACAGTGCAGCATGAGATGGATGAGTTCTACGAGAAGCATCATTTGCTCTATCGTGATCTATTCCGTCGCAATGTTCTCTACAAGACTTTTGCAATCCTGGAAGAGTCGGTCCGAATGCAGATAAAGATGCCGATAGACTGTTCCGATGTCCTGAGTGACATTTTCATCAAGACCGGCATCACGGACTACAAGCCGAGTGAGCAAGAACGCAGCAAGACATTCAGGATGTTGCGAGACTTCATGGAGAACATCGCCTATGTCTATACTAATGAGAGACAGAGACAACTCGGTTCTAAACTGCCACTACTCTGGTAGCAAGGAGTATACGGCATCTCTATGAATCTGCTAATGACTTTCACCAGTGAGATCATGAGTAAGATCAATGCAGCAGTGCTAGAAGAGTGTCTGATCAAGGTCTATCTCCAAGCGAAAAAGTCAGTGATAGACTACGGTACTCCAGTCGGTATCATCAGTGCATAGTCACTATCGGAACCGATGACTCAAGCATCACTCAACGCTATCCATGCTAAGGGCAAGAAGCAGAAGATTAAGCGTGGTGGAGTCGGCCGCATTAAGGAGATTCTATCTGCTAAGGACAAGGACAAGTCCAAGGATCCAATGATGACGATCCCGCTGATCGTCGGCACTACTATGGGAAAAGCTCGTGAGATCAAGAACCGCATTGAGAAAATCACAGTCGGTGACATCTTGAGTAGCGTTGATATACTCTACGAGAGACCGTCGTAACCAGTGAATCCATAGTTCACAGCGGACAATAGTATCATTGCGGACTATATCAAGATACAGCATGAACCCAGTATCATGCGTGAGGGGAACGTCTTCTGCATCCGTATCGGCTTTGATAAGAAGCTCATGCTGCAGAAGAACATCAATACTGCCGGTATCAAGTATGCATTCAGCAGACTGAACTCATCGTACTACTTGGTCCACTCATAGATGATCCATGATGAGGTCTTCTTCCGGTTCTATCTCTATCCAAGTGAGACCACGACTGATCCGATCAAGCATGCCAAGGATCATATGAACAAGATCAAGAATGTGACGATCAAGGGCATCAGCGGTATCAATAGTGCCAACATCCATCAGCTCCAGAAGTATGTAGAAGGAGCAGACGGCAGCATTACACTGTAGAATGTCATCATTGTTACCACTGTCGGTATCAACTTTGATGATATACTCTTACTGCAGAAAGTGATCCCGGAGATAGACTACAGCAAGCTATCATGTGACAATATTGATGAGATGAATAAGATGTTCGGTATCGGTGCAGCACGAAACAAGATCATTACGGAACTGCTGAACTTCAACGACCTAGCGACACTAGATTCCAAGCATCTAGAACTGATTGCTGATGAAATGGTCAGTTCTGGTGGACTCGGTAAGATCAGCAGAACCGGTGCGAACAGGAGAATCGGCAACGCACTTCATAGTATTGCTAACTTTGGTCAGTCTAAAGTTCTTGAGCAAGCAGCGGTCAGTGGATCCAAAGCATCCGTAGAGAGTATATCTAGTGCTCTAATGGTCGGTGACATTCCACGCATCGGTACTGACTTCAACGCAGTAGCACTAGATGTAGACTTTATCCAGAAGAACAAGATCAATGTATAAGACGTGATGCGAGATATACTCCTGCAAGACTGATTCATACGGAGTGTGATACTCTATTCTTTTTTTCATATCGCTGCCCCATACTGCTCCATACTATGCTTCATACTGTACCGCGGTCCAAGTAGTGTATCCAAGACTAGAGTATCCAAGGGAAGAGTATCCAAGAGAAGAGTATTCATACTGCATCATACTGTACCGCGGTCCAAGTAGTGCTTCCAAAAGAAGATCATCCAAGTAGTGCATCCAAGAGAAGAATATTCATACTGCATCATACTGTACCGCGGTCCAAGTAGTGCATCCAAGTAGTGCATCCAAGTAGTGCTTCCTAGAGAAGTGCATCCAAGTAGTGCTTCCTAGAGAAGAGTATTCATACTTGCTTCATACTGTACCGCGGTCCAAGTAGTGTATCCAAGAGAAGAGTATCCAAGTAGTGCATCCAAGTAGTGCATCCTAGAGTAGAGTATTCATACTATGCTTCATACTGCATCGCGGTCCAAGTAGTGTATCCAAGAGAAGAGTATCCAAGACTAGAGTATTCTTGCAGTGCTTCATACTGTACCGCGGTCCAAGTAGTGCATCCTAGAGAAGAGTATCCAAGTA
>JACCDQ010641770.1_pt1 | contig 18033 bp, 14 predicted proteins | sample 7446031 | NCBI WGS metagenome assembly JACCDQ01 (sample SAMN15323442, study PRJNA562643) | freshwater metagenome | isolation source: river surface water | place: USA:Blue River Watershed | collected 2017-08-17
ACGTGTGAAAATGTTGGAAAAATTGGATATAGTGGAGGTGGACGAAGTGGACACGTCTGCTCTGAATCTAAAATTCCCTCCAGCACCTCGCTCTGGTAATTATCCTGTCATTGTAGAAAATGTAAGTAAAACGTATGATGAGTTTTTAGTATTTCAGGATGTTTCTTTGACCATCGAACGTGGAGAAAAGATTGCTTTTGTGGGTAGAAATGGAGAAGGAAAATCGACTTTGGTGAAGGCAATTATGTCGGAAATTCCTTTTGATGGAAATATCAAAATAGGGCATAATTCCATGATTGGCTATTTTGCTCAAAATCAGGCATCTTTATTAGACGAAGATTTGAGCGTCTTTCAAACCATCGACAATATTGCGGTAGGAGAGGTAAGAACCAAAATTAAAGATATTTTAGGGGCTTTTCTTTTCAGAGGAGATGATGTCAATAAAAAGGTAAAAGTTTTATCGGGTGGCGAAAAAACTCGTTTGGCGATGGTCAAACTTTTATTAGAACCTGTCAACTTATTGATACTCGATGAGCCAACCAACCATTTGGATTTAAAAACCAAGGATATTCTTAAAGATGCGTTGAGAAGCTTCGATGGAACGATTATTTTGATTTCTCACGACAGAGATTTTTTAGATGGTTTGGCAACTAAAGTCTTTGAGTTTGGCAATAAGCGTGTGAAAGAGCATTTTGAAGACATCAATGGATTTTTGAGGAATAAAAAAATGGAAAACCTTCGAGAAATTGAACGGAAGTGATTTTCTAAAAATAAGGCTGCCCAATTATTGAGCAGCCTTATTTTTATAATCAGTCGTTGTCACATTCATTGCCTAGCCAATCATACCCGCTTTCAATCGGTTGTCCATCTGGTGGGCTAAGGGGGTTTACATATATTTCAGCCTCTGGATTTTCTTCAAATTGCTTGATTTTAAGTAAAACCAATCTCGCAAATCCTGCACCATCTACTTGGTTGCTATTCAGCCATATTCTGATATCATCGATTGCTCCAAAAGCATTGGAACGAACATCCATACTTACCTCTTTGCTTCCTGCCAGTTTGAACAAATGGTCTAAATATTGCATCGCCACTTGTCTATCTATTTGTGAATAATAATGGTTGTTGCCAAACATCTCTGGTCTTTTCCATAGTTTTTTGTTCATTTCTCCAGTAATCTCGGCAAATGTTGGCAAATCCGATTGATAAGCTTTTTGACTGATGAGTCGAGAGCATCTTTCAGGATTTAAGAGCATTCGCAAGGTGAGCGATGCCGATGCCTCTGCTGGTGCAAGTGGGTCGAAGGCTAATCCTGTATGTCTTTTGAATGTTTCTCTCGGATTAGCGTCGTATCTGAAGGCTCTCGGCGGAATCATCTTTAGGATATGCTCCGGAACTGCCAAAAAGTCGGCAGAAAGTGTCGCCAATAAAGCTTGGAATGCTTCTCTTTGTTTGTTTCCACTGATGGGTTGATAGACTGTTTGTCCATCTCCTCTCAGAGCAAAATTATATTCTGCCCCACCCAAAGCTTTTGATGCCGCTTCTACCTGGAATCGATGAAACATATACATTGGCACCAAAACTTCTTCAAGGTTTGCCATGGGGGTACTCTTCGTGATTTTCTTTTCATTGAAATTTTTCAACGCAATGCGTCGAAGTTCCATGACTCGTTTGAGTTCTGTTGTGGCATCTCCTCCATTGTCCCAAAGATGGGTGCTTGCACTGACAGACCCCTCCGGGCGGGCATCTTGGTCTGTTAAAAATCGTAATCCTTTCATTAAGGTTTGTTGTACAATTTTATCCAATGCGGCTTTTTCGTCCGTTCCTGAAGGGAAATCTTGGTAACCCCACACAATGGATGCTTTGTCGTAATCGCCAATGCCCATTGAATAAGCCCTTGATAAGTCAAATTTGCCATTGTAGTAATCTACCAAAGGGTGGGGATAGTCCATCACAGAGGCTCTTCCAGCAGTACTCGAAATGTAGTTATGAGGCAAGCCGAGTGTATGTCCAACTTCATGGGCAGACAATTGTTTTAGTCTGTCCAACGACATTTGGGTAATTTCCTTGACAAAACTTGAATCAGTATCGTAGTTTCCTAAAAAACCTTGAGCAATCAGAAAATCTTGTCGAACTCGTAAAGAGCCTAAGCTTACTTTTCCTTTTAATATTTGCCCAGTTCGTGGGTCAATAATACTTGCTCCATACGACCACCCACGTGTGCTTCTATGAACCCACTGAATCAAATTATACCGAATATCCATGGGGTCGGCATCTGTTGGTAGGAGCTTTACCTGAAAAGCATCTTTATACCCAGCAGCCTCGAATGCTTGATTCCACCAAGATGCCCCTTCGATTAAGGCAGAGCGAATAGGCTCGGGAGCTCCAGGATCCATGTAATAAACAATTGGTTCAACGGCTTCGCTGATAAGTGCTTTGGGGTCTTTTTTCTGGAGGTGATGTCTCGAAATGTATCGCTTCATGATTGGCTCACTGATGGGACTGGCATAATCGAAAAACTCAATACCACCATAGCCAATACGTGGGTCGAATGTTCTGGTTTGATAAGGGTTTTTAGACATTTCAGGCAATTCGACAAATGAATGATGTTGGTTCATTGTCACAATGGTTGGGGTAGGGACTACCGCTCGCAGATATTGCCCAGGATTGTCGCCAGTAAGGGTAATCGTAACTTCAAATTCAGTATTTTTTGGAAAATTTTTGGTATTTGGAAGATAAATGCTGCTTTTAGATGCGTCCAATTTATAGTTTCCTTGTTTGGTTCTTGCAATATCTTGAATAGCTCCCACGGCATCTTGCATCAAAAATGGCGTAAATTCTACCAAAACTTTATTGCCCGTTTCTGCTTTTATTTCAAATCCATAATGAACCGATTTGGCGAAAGACTCTTCTACTGCTTTTCGTTCTAAGGGGTCGTTGGAAAGAGCTCTGTATGCATAATTTGGCTCAATCATCAGTACTTTATTGCCTGTTCTCTGAAATTTTACGACGTGTTCTTGCCCCAAACGACCTCTATCCAAGCCAATATCGTTCGAGCCTACGCCTTGTGCCAATGATGGGTAATACAGTAATTCAGTATCAAATTTGTCGATTTCAAGCCAAATTTTGTTTTCTTTTGGATTCCAATAATAGCTTAAAAATCCACTTTTTTTCTCCATTCCTGCGGTGAATGTTTCAATAGATTTAAGCTCTTGTGCATTTCCTGCCAAAAGCAAATGAAAGAATAGGAGGGTGTTGAAGAGGTGTTTTTTCATACGATTAAGTTTGCTGTTTTAGGTGATTATTTGTATCTTTTTTCTCCTGCTTGAATAGCGATGGGAATATTATTTTCTTTGGGTGGGACGGGGCAAATAAAGTTTTCTTGATAGGCACAGTAAAAATTATAGGCTTGGTTGAAATCAATTTCTATTTTTCCCTCTTTGAGTGCCTCTTTTGGGATGTTTAGGTATCTACCGCCACCGTATGTCTCGCTTTTATTGCTTAAATCTCTGAATGGAAGCATATAGACTTCTCCCTCATCAAAAATACTGAGGGAAATGTTTTGCCCATCCAACTCAAAATGGATTTTCCCTGCTTTGCTTATCTCAACGTTTGAGCTGTCTGTCATGAATAATACACTTTCTTCGCTGTCAGATTCTTTTGTAAATGTTGCTTCTATCAGGTATTTTTTATCGACAGGATAATATTTAAGCCCCGAAAATCCAGGGATTTGGGCAATGGGTGAGTCTTTCTCTTGCATGAGGTTTTTTACATGTGCCACTCGAATTTTTTCAATTTTCTCTCCATAATCTTCTGCTCCGCTCAATGAATAGGCAATGATGGCGATGATTCCTGCCAACAAGATTCCTGAAAATATTTTGTTTTTAAACATAATGTATGGTTTTTTGAATAATAATTTGTTGCTAAGTTAGCAAAATTCAGAAAAATATATTCATTTTGCAGGTATTAATTACCATCAATTTTAAGAAATATGTTTACGGGAATTGTTGAGGCTACGGCTAAAGTGCATGAGATTCGAGAGGAAGGAACGAATATTACTTTTACTTTTGAGTCAATGATTGCTTCGGAACTGAAAATCGACCAAAGTCTTGCTCATAATGGTGTTTGTTTGACTGTCATTGCTTGTTCAGAAAAGGATTATTCGGTTACGGCAATTGAAGAAACATTGAAAAAGACAAATTTAGGCGGTTTGAAAAAGGGAGATATCGTCAATTTGGAGCGTTGTATGTCCGCAAATGGTCGTTTTGATGGACATATCGTCCAAGGGCATGTCGATCAAGTAGGAAAATGCACCAGAATTGAGGACAAGAATGGAAGTTGGGATATTTCGTTTGAATACGACCCTGCTACCAATAATATTACTGTGGAAAAGGGTTCTGTCTGTGTGAATGGCGTGAGTTTGACGGTGGTGAATTCGACCGACAATGGATTTAGTGTTTCGATTATTCCATATACTTGGGAGCATACGAATTTCCATCAATTGAAAGTCGGAAGTACCGTAAATTTGGAATTTGATATTTTAGGAAAGTACATGCAGAAAATATTGCGAAAGAAATAAAGAAGACAAAAAAAGGCTATTTCTCAAAAATAGCCTTTTTTTGTAAAAAATATTAGATATTAACGATTCTCAATCGAAACAAACGGTCTGAGTGTCGAACCAGTATAAATCTGACGAGGACGACCGATAGGCTCTTTGTTGGCTCTCATTTCTTTCCACTGACCAATCCAGCCCGGCAGACGACCCAACGCAAACATAACAGTAAACATATTTGTCGGGATACCTAAAGCACGGTAAATAATACCTGAATAAAAATCTACATTCGGGTATAGTTTTCTTGATACAAAGTAGTCGTCGCTCAAAGCAGCTTCTTCCAAACCTTTGGCAATCTCCAAAACAGGGTCATTTACGCCTAATTTTCCAAGAATATCATCGGCAGCTTTTTTGATAATTTTTGCACGAGGGTCAAAGTTTTTATAAACTCTGTGTCCGAAGCCCATCAAGCGGAAGCCTGAGTTTTTATCTTTCGCTTTGTTGATGAATTTCTGAACATCACCACCATCTGCCTTGATTTCTTCAAGCATCTCGATAACCTCCTGGTTTGCACCTCCGTGTAAAGGACCCCAAAGAGCAGAAATACCTGCTGAAATAGAAGAATAAATATTAGCTTTTGATGAACCCACCAAACGAACAGTTGAGGTCGAACAGTTTTGCTCGTGATCGGCATGTAGAATCAATAATTTGTTCAAAGCCGCAGACACAATCGGATCTACGTGATAATCCTCTACTGGAAGAGAGAACATCATTTGTAAGAAATTCGAACAATAATCCAATGAATTTTTTGGATAATTGATTGGGTGTCCATTTGATTTTTTGTAGCACCAAGTCGCCAAAGTTGGGAATTTCGCCAACAAACGGATGATGTGAACTTCTGTACGGTCTGGAGCTTTTTCATCATAAGAATCTGGATAAAAACCGCTCATGGCACTGACCAACGAAGACATGATACCCATTGGGTGGGCATTTACAGGAAAACCGTCAAATATTCGACGCATATCTTCATTCACAATGGTATGTGTGCGGATATCGTTTTCAAATGTATTGTACTGTTCCTGTGTTGGCAATTCACCGTAAATCAATAAGTAAGCCACCTCCAAAAAATTGGCTTTCTCTGCCAAATCTTCGATAGCATAGCCACGGTAGTGTAAAATTCCTAACTCGCCATCCAAGAAAGTAATGGCACTTTTGGTTGCTCCCGTGTTTTTGTACCCGCTATCGATTGTGATATAGCCGGTTTCATCACGAAGTTTTGCAATATCGATTGCTTTTTCCCCTTCCGAACCCTCAATGGTTGGGCATTGGTAAGATTTACCATCAAGTATTATTTCTGCTGTACCAGCCATAAGAAACATTTAGATTATTTTGTGTTACTGAAATCTGCTGATGAATTATTTTGCTAATTCGATTACAATAATAGTAAAAAAAGTGCAAACTTTATTCGATGCGATTAAATATTTGTCTTAACAACAATAATTTAATACGTCTTCAATGAATTACTATATTTTTTTGCTTTTTTTGATACTTTTATAACTTTTTTTCCGAAAAAAAGTTTGCTAAATTTTTATAGAAATTTTTTATAGGTATCATTCATATCTTAAATGTTTCACAGATTCTCCTGAATTTGCCAATTCATTCAAGGCATCAATACCGATTTGAAGATGTTTTTCCACAAAGGTATTCGTGACTTTTTTATCGCTTTCTTCGGTTTTTACACCGTCGGGAGTCATGGGGTTATCGGATACTAAAAGCAATGCTCCGTGCGGTATGGCATTTACAAATCCTACAATAAAAATAGTGGCAGTTTCCATATCAATAGCCATTGCTCTCAATTCTCGAAGGTATTCTTTGAAAGCTTCATCATGCTCCCAAACTCGTCGGTTGGTCGTATAGACCGTACCTGTCAGGTAGTCCATTTCATGTTTTTTTATCATCGAACTGACAGCCCTTTGTAATCTGAAAGAAGGCAATGCTGGAATCTCTGGACGGGCATAATCGTTGCTTGTTCCTTCGCCCCTGATGGCGGCAATGGGTAGTATCAAGTCTCCTAATTGGGTAGATTTTTTTAATCCTCCTACTTTGCCCAAAAATAAGACGGCTTTGGGCGAAACTGCCGTCAGTAAATCCATAATGGTAGCGGCAACAGCACTCCCCATTCCAAAATTAATGATGGTAATGTTGCCAGCGGATGCGGTTTGCATGGCTCGGTCTTTCCCTTTGATTTCGACATTAAATTGCTTGGCAAACATCTCTACATAATTGCCAAAATTTGTCAAGAGTATATAAGGTCGAAATTCTTCCAAAGGTGTGCCTGTATATCGGGGAAGCCAGTTTTTTACGATTTCTTCTTTTGTTTGCATAGTTTTGTATGTTTAAATTTGTTGTGAAATGTGTGTATTTTGAAAAAGTATATTTGAAAATAAATCCAAATTGGAGCTTAATAGTTCCCATTTGCTTAAATAAATATAGTATGGTTTCTTTAAATCTTCCGTCTTTTGATATCAAAATTGTTCAAATCGATGGAAATTTTCATGTTTTTGATACTTATCGCAAAAAATATTTGTTGCTGACTCCCGAAGAGTGGGTGAGGCAACATTTTATCAATCTTTTGGTCAAACATTATCAATATCCTTCGGGATTGTTGAAAATGGAAGGAGGCTTGACCTACCACCAATTGAAAAAAAGAACCGACATTGTTGTGTTTGATATTCAGGGGAATCCTTTTTTGTTGGTTGAATGTAAAGCGGCAGATGTGCCACTCAATCAGGCGGTTGTGGAGCAGGCTTCACGATACAATAGGGTACTGAAATGCCCCTATGTCGTAGTGACAAATGGCATGAAAACATATTGTTTTAAGGTTGATTTTGAGAACAATGCCATCAATCAATGCCAAGATTTACCGATTTTTCCTAAAAATGAATAAATTTATGAATATTTTTCTGATAAACGTAGGTATTAATGAAGAATGTTTTGTAATTTTGCAACCTCATTTTTGAGAAAATAAATTTTAACATTTAACACTGTTTTTTTATGTTTCAAAACCAGTATGAGACAGTTTTCATTTTAACTCCCGTTTTGTCTGAAACACAGATAAAGGAAGCTGTCGAAAAATTCAAAAAAACATTAACTGACGGAGGAGCAGAGATTGTTCATGAAGAACATTGGGGACTTCGCAAGTTAGCTTATTCAATTCAGAATAAAAATTCGGGTTATTATCAGTTAATCCAATTCAAAGCAGCTCCTTCTATTGTAGCAACTTTGGAAACGGAGTACAAGCGTGATGAGCGTGTGATGCGTTATTTGACTACTAAATTGGACAAATATGCAGTAGATTATAGCTTACGCCGTAGCAAAGGATTAATCGGTAAGAAAAATGTAGAATCAGCATCTGCAGACCAAGCAGCCGCTTCAACTGAAAACAATGACTAACATGAGAAACAACGCAATGTCACTCGTAAACGATCCTGTGGACAGAAAAGATCAGGCTCGCAAAAAATACTGCCGTTTCAAAAAGGCAGGCATCAAATATGTTGATTACAAAGATGAAAATTTCTTGATGAAGTTTGTAAATGAGCAAGGAAAAATTCTTCCTCGCCGTTTGACAGGAAATAGTCTTAAATTTCAACGTAAAGTTTCTGTTGCTATCAAGCGTGCTAGACATTTAGCTCTATTGCCTTTCGTAGCTGACGGACTTAAATAATTTGAAAATTGAGGCTTATTTTGGGCATTTTGCTCAAATTTTTACTCATTCATCATTAATTTTTTAATTCAATCTGAAATGGACATCATATTAAAAACTGATATCGCCGGTCTTGGATATAAAAATGACTTAGTTTCGGTAAAGCCGGGCTATGGTCGTAATTATCTTATTCCGCAAGGTTTCGCTCAGTTAGCTACTGAGTCGAATCGTAAGATTTTGGCAGAAAATCTAAAACAAGCCGCTCACAAAGCTGAAAAAATCAAAACTGAAGCTCTTAATTTAGCAGAGCAAATCGGAGAAATGGTGATTACAATCGCTATGAAAACTGGTGAAAGTGGTAAAATTTTCGGTCGTGTTACGAATACTCAAGTATCTGATTATTTGAAAGAGAAAGGATTCGACATTGATCGTAAGAAAATTACAATGGAAGACGTTAAATTCGTTGGCGAATATTCTGCTCTTTTAGACTTACACAAAGAAGTAAAGCACAAAGTATCTGTTCAGGTAGTAGCAGAAGCATAATCGTGCCAAAAATAATAAAAAAGACCGCTTGTAAAAGTGGTCTTTTTTTGTTGATATTTTTTCTAACCATTTGAGGCTCATTGCCTCTGAAATCTTTTTTAGTTCAGCGTTCATCGCACCTTGTCATTTATCTATTTCCTAATTGTGTTTGATTATATTCTGTTTTTTGCTATTTATTGAGAAATTTATCTTCCTGCCAATTCGTAGAATTTTGCTGATATTAACGATGGGCGTGTTACAAAAAATCACTAAAATAAAATTATCCCAAACAAGTTAATTGAAAATTGGCCAGAAACATCCCCAGATTCGCTACATTTGCAAAAAAATCGTTTGCATGAAATATATGTCAGAAACTATCATCAAACCTTTAAAAAAATTTATTCTTTCACCACATTTCGGAGATGGGCTAAGAATTACATTTGGGGTGGTACTCCCAAGTCTGATTTTCTCTCATTTTGGACAATTGCAATTAGGAATTTCTATCTCATTAGGTGCTTTGTGCATCAGCATTGTGGATAGTCCTGGTCCTTATTTGCACCGACGAAATGCCATGCTTCTAAGCATTCTTTTGATTGGGATTGTATCTTTGGCTACGAGTTTAGTGAGTCATTCTATGCTACTCCAAACAGCCTTAATACTCTTATTAAGTTTTTTATTATCAATGCTTTATGTTTTTGGGCAAAGGGCTTCATCAATGGGAGTGGCGGGTTTTTTGGTAATGATTATCAGCATTGATGATGTCCGACCAGCAAATGAAATCATTCATTATTCGGGATTGATTATTCTCGGTGGTATTTGGTACACAGCGTTAAGTCTAAGTATTCAACGAATATTTCCGTATCGTTTGGCAAGTTTATCCTTGGCAGAAGCCATTGAAGAAATTGTTCATTTCTTACATTTGAAGGCGAATTTTTATCAAACCGACATTGATAATGAAGAGAATTACCAAAAAGTTTTGGAAAGCCAAATCTTGGTCAATGAAAAATTAGATGTGGTTCGAGAGCAACTCTTCAAAAATCCAAAAATTGTTCAAGAAAACTCACAAGAAGGTAGATTTTTGATTGCGATTTTTGTAGATATGGTTGATTTATTCGAACAAATGATGTCCACCTTTTACAACTACAAACAATTGCACAGACAATTCGACGAAATTGGTATATTGTCCAACTTTGAGCAAATCATTCGTTTGCAAGGGCATGAAATTGAAAAAATAATGTTGGCTCTCAAAGATGGAAAACGCCCAATTATCAGTTCCAATTTATCTTTAAAAATTGACCTACTGAAAAAAGAAGTCCAGCAGCTCAAATCAAACGAACCAGCAAGATTTTCAAATGTAGCCATAGAAGCATTGGAAAATATCAGCATCAATGTCCGCATGATTCATTCAAGAATACACAAAATATTTACTTATTTTGAAGAAAAAGAATTACAAAAATTAAGCAAAAATAATCTCAATACGGCAGCATTTGTGCATCATCAAGTATATAGTTTTGATATTTTTAAGGAGAATCTCAATCTAAAATCCGAACATTTCAGGCATTCCCTGCGGGTAAGTGGAATGATGTTGGTTGGTTTTTTTATTGCCCAAATAAGTGGTTTTTTACATAGTAATTGGATATTATTGACCATCATGGTTGTTCTGAAACCCGCTTATAGTTTGAGCAAAGAACGAAATATGGACCGACTCAAGGGGACGATTTTGGGGGCATTGATGGGAATGATTATTTTGAATTATATCAGCGATAGTCAGGTGTTGTTTGGGATATTGCTTTTTTGTATGCTCGGCACTTATACTTTTCAGCGAAAAACATATTTTGTGAGTGTCCTCTTTATGACACCTTTTATTTTGATTTTGTTTGAGTTTTTGGGGATGGGGAGCAAAGCCCTTTTAATCGAGCGTATCTATGATACCCTCATTGGCGGAGCGTTGGCATTTGTCGGAAGTTATCTTTTATTGCCTCATTGGGAACATACAAAACTCAAAAGAGCATTAATTGAATTATTAGAAGCAAATATGGCTTATTATCAGCAAGTTTCGCTTTTGTACTTTGGGCAAAAATACGAGCGAACCCCCTATAAAATTGTCAGAAAAGAAGTCTTTGTACGAAGTGCCAATTTCAATGCAGGTTTTCAACGAATGTTGTCCGAACCCAAAAGCCAACAAAAAAACAGCAAAGAATTTCAAAAATTATCTGTACTCAATCATTTATTCTCTTCGTATGTAGCCACTTTGGCACTGATAGCCAAAGAAAATCCACACCAAGAATTTATGGCAAGCCCTCCCAAACAAATTTCGGAAAATATTCTTTCCATGATGAATGATTCTATAAAAATTTTGGAAAAATCGATGCCTCCATCTTTCTCCAATCCCAAAATTATCAGTATCGAGCAAGTAATTGGTAATCAGTCGATTATAGAAGGGCAATGGATGAATTTAGAAAAAGTGGCATTTGATATGCTCAAAATTGTTGAAAAAATGGCATTGGACTAATCTTCTGCAAAAGGCATTCCGATATCGGACAAAATCGAACGAAACTCCTCTTGTAATGGAGCTTGAATAAGCATGGCTTTGTGTGTAAATGGGTGAATAAACGCTATTTCTTTGGCATGCAACAACATGGTATTGAGTCCAAACCTTTGTTCGAACATTTTGTTGTGTTTGCACTCCCCATAAGTTTTATCTCCAATCAAATAATGCCTTAATTGAGCAAAATGTCGTCGAATTTGGTGCATTCTTCCCGTTTCTGGAATGACTTCCGCCAAAGAATACCTCGAAGTAGGGTAGCGGCTCACGGCAATCTCAAGTTCGACTTGGGCAATACATTTAAAATGTGTCACAGCCTCCTGCAAAGTACCATTTTCTTTCGCTAAAGGTCGGTCGGTCATGCCATTTTCTGGTAGAAATCCCCTCACCAATGCCCAATATTTTTTATGCACTTGTTGGGATTCAAATTGCTTTTTCATGGCTTTATCAGCATCTTGAGATAAGGCAAATATCAAAATACCAGAAGTTTTTCGGTCGATACGATGACAAGGACTGACCCAACAGCCTAACTGATTTCGTAACAATTGCAAAGCAAAAATACTTTCTTCCGCCGCTATTGGCGAACGATGCACCAATAAATTATGTGGTTTGTTGATAATAACAAAATACTCGTCTTGGTATAAAATCGGTAATAAAACAGACATTTCAGAATAGTTGAAATAGATAAATTGGAAAAAGACAATTATTTTTCGGCAATCTTAGCTATATTTATTCTTCGATAAAATCCAATGATTTATCGAAAGTCTCCTCTAAATTTGTCAAAGCCCAAAAAGAAACTCCCAATGAAAATACCCCCGACAAAATACCACTTGCCAAAATACCCACCCAAGGAATGAGAGAAGTAAATAAGATTGTTTGGGGAATCAGAGAGCCACGAATCAAGTTTAATGAAGACGTAGTCACTGTCGAGCGAATATTGGTTCCGAATTGCTCCGCAGCTAAGGTCAATAACACAATCGTATAGCCCGCAGCAAGTCCTAAACCAAAGAAAAACGAATAATATAAAGTGACCGAATTTTTTCCGAAAATAAAAAATAAAGCCAAAAAGATGCCAAATGAAAATAGATATAATAAAATAGCTTTTTTACGACTTTTGAAAAATTGACTGACCACCCCACAGCTGATATCCCCAAAGGTAAAACCCAAAAAATACATCGTAAACACCACACTGACCGAAGGAATTTCCGACATATTCATTGATTTGGCAATTTCTGGAGTAAAAGTCATGATAATTCCATTGATATACCAAGCCGGAAAGCCCAACAAAAATATGCTGATGTATTTCTTTAGTTTGGTAGGATTTTTGAAAATCAGTTTTAAATCGCCACGTACACTCGTTTCTGCTTTTATTTTTTCATACATACCTGATTCCAAAACCCCTAACCGCAACACAAGCAAAGCAAAACCTATCACTCCTCCAATGATATAGGTCGATTCCCACGAATATTTTCCCCCGATATAAGCTCCCATGATAGCTCCCAACATCCCGAAAGAGCCAATAATAGATGGGCCTATCCCTCTCCATTTTTGAGGCATTTGTTCGCTTACCAAAGTAATCCCTGCCCCTAATTCGCCTGCCAAGCCCAATCCCGCCAAAAACCGTAAAGCCAGATAAAGTTCAAAATTATGAATAAATCCATTTGCAAAAGTTGCCACGGAATACAAAACAATAGAGCCAAACAAAACAGACAACCGCCCTTTTTTATCCCCAATGATTCCCCAAATAAACCCACCAATCAGCATGCCAGCCATCTGCACATTCAATAACATAACCCCTTTAGACATCAGCTCACTCTCCGGCACACCGCAAGCCAAAAGGCTTTTGGTACGTACCACACTCACAATGATGATATCGTACAAATCCACAAAAAAACCTAATGCAGAAGCAACAATTGCCAAAATAATGTTTCGATTGGATAACATTTGAGTAATATTTATGATAAAAATATGTTTATTTTGAAATATTATTCTTCAAACAAAGAATAAGTCGAAATGTAATATGTTTTTTTACAAATATAAGTAAAATCAGGTAAGAAAAAATTGAATATGAATCTAACACTAAAAAAAGAAGCACTCAAAGCATTAGAAAATACTCAAATTGGTGATATTCAGACATTTTTATTGCAACAAACAGGTAAAATTGAAGCAAATTTATTGACAGAAATCGCCAATCAGTGGACTGCAAAAAACAAAGCAAAACATAAAATCCCAAGTTGGTACGAGCAGCAAAATATTATTTTTCCTCCGCCACTATCTGTTGAGCAAGCGTCTTCGGAGAAAACAGCCGCCCTCAAAGCCGAAATTTTTCAGCAATATTTTGATTGTACAAGCATCTGCGACCTCACTGGAGGCATGGGTCTTGACACTTGGGCATTGTCTAAAATGGCAAAGGAAATGATTTATATCGAAAAAAATGCAATATTGGTAGCCATTGCTTCATACAATTTCGAGCAATTGGAAGCCAAGAATATCCAATGTATTCATCAAGAAGCACAGATATACCTCGAAAATCCGATAAAAAAGCAAAGTTTTTATCTTGACCCCCATCGCAGAGACCAATCGAATCATAAGGTTTTCAGAATAGAAGATTGTGAGCCAAATTTATTGCAAATCAAAAAGTTTATCAAAAATTTCATGGTTAAATTTTCTCCTATGCTTGATATTCACTTGGCATTGGAGCAATTGGAAAATGTCGTTGCGGTGTATGTTATTTCACTCGAAAATGAAGTCAAAGAATTGCTTTTTCTTTGTTCGGAAAAACCCACACCGCTCATGTTCACTTGTATCAATTTATTAAATGATGGACATCGACAAACATTCCGCTTCAATCCAATAGACGAAATGAATCTTAACATTCCATTTGCCAAACCCCAACGGTATCTTTACGAAGCCAATGCGTCCATCATGAAAGCAGGAGGATTCAAATCAGTTGCCGAACAATATTCTTTAAAAAAGCTTGCCCCAAACAGCCATCTTTATACTTCTGAGGCATGGGTTCGAGATTTTCCAGGAAGAAGTTTTCAATGTTTGGCAGCGACCAAATTAGATAAAAAAGAACTGCAAAAATACCTGCCCGAAGGGAAAGCCAATATTTCAACCAGAAATTTCCCTTTAAGTCCAGAAGAAATTAAGAAAAAAACCGGATTGAAAGATGGAGGTAACTATTATTTGTTTGCTACGGAAGATTACGAAAAGCAAAAAATTATTCTTATCTGTTCTAAACTTTAATTATTATTTTTGTAAAAATATAAAACAATTACCCAAAATGAACAAATATATCTTTATTTACTTTTTATTGGCTTTCGCACAAGTTTCTGTTGGGCAGACGATTTTCTCAGGAACAGAAACTTTTGAAAACTCAACCCATGTTGGGTTTTATATTAGTATTCAATCGGAAAAGAAATTTATCGATGAAGAATGGAAAACCTATCTCTCCAAATTTGGTTCTGTGAAACAAGAAGATGATAATTTTATTATAAAAAATGCTTTATTTGAGCAAATTTCAAGAAAAAGCATGTCGCTTTACTCGAAAATAAGTCTAATACAGAAATACCAATCCAAATTATTTGTTTCGATTGATTCCTTGAATAGCTCCGAAAAAAATCGAGTATTTATCGAAAAAATGCTCAAAGACTATTATCAATATTCGCTCAGAAACGAAGAGCAACGATTCATTGAAAATGAATTAGCCACTGCCAAAAACCAATTAGAAGAATTGGAAAGAAAGCTTGCGAAGAATCAGAAAAAATTCAAGAGGGCAATCAAAAATGATGAAAAACTAAGTAAAAACATCGACCAAGCTCAAGAAAAAATCCAAAACATCGAAGAAAAAAATCTATCCAAAGACATCGCAAATTCATACGCTTTTCAAGAAAGCAAAAAAGAAACTTCGAGCGATGAAGCAACATTAGAAAAAAACAAAAAAAAACTCAAGCAATCGATTACACGAAAAACCGAAAATTCCAACAAAAAAGAGCAACTTTTAGAAGATGAAGCGAAGCTTCAGCAGATGATAACAGAAGCAGAACGAAAGCTGGCAGAAGTTCAAAAAAATGTCAGTCAATTTAAGACAAAGCAAATTTAAAAACATCCCCGCTAGCCCATTGATGGTTAAACGAAGTAGATAATTAGAAATATTTTAATGATTTATGGTACAATTATCATGGATTTGTAGGGGACGCTTTCAAAAGTTAGTTTTTTTTATACTTTTGTAAACGAACAACTTGCCAAGAACTTAGCTCTCCACACAATTGCGAAAATTTAATTTATAATGTCCATTTTAGAAGACATTTATCATAAACGAAAGAAAATACTGAAAATTAACCATGACTGAAATACAAGAAAAAGTACGCCTAAACCAAAGAAAGGACAATAAAGGTTGGAAAAAATGGGGGCCCTATCTTTCCGAAAGACAATGGGGAACAGTCAGAGAAGATTATAGTGTCTATGGAAACACCTGGGATTATGTGTCCCATGACATGGCACGTTCGAGAGCCTATCGTTGGGGAGAAGATGGCATTGGAGGTATTTCCGACAACAAACAGCATATCTGTTTTGCCTTGGCATTTTGGAATCACCAAGATAATATTCTGAAAGAAAGGTTATTTGGTTTGGCAGGTTCGGAAGGTAATCATGGAGAAGACGTAAAGGAGTTGTATTATTATTTGGATAGTACCCCGACGCACTCTTACATGAAAATGCTTTATAAATACCCACAAAGCAAATTCCCCTATGCCCAATTGGTGGAAGAAAATCAAAAACGTACCCGTGCAGATGATGAATTTGAAATAGAACAAACAGGCGTTTTTGACAGCAACGAGTATTTTGATATTTTCATAGAATATGCCAAAGCAGATGAAAATGATATTTTAATAAAAATTACAGCACACAACCGCCATATCAAAGCTGCCAAATTGACTCTTTTGCCTACTTTATGGTTCAGAAACACGTGGAGTTGGGGCTACGAAGCATATAATAAAGTTCCGATGCTTACGGGGATTGCCAATAATTTGATTGAGGTCAATCATGCTTTGTTGGGAAAATATAAATTATATATCGACGGGGCAGATGAACTGTTGTTTTGTGAAAACGAAACCAACATGGAACGGGTGTTCGGACGACCGAATACAAGTATGTATGTCAAAGACGGTATCGGAAACTATATCATTGAAGGAGATACCAATGCAGTGAATCCAAATAAAATAGGAACAAAAGCCTCCGCAAAATTCGAAAAAACCATCGAAGGGGAAGATTCTGTGACAATAAAATTGAGATTCAGCCAAAAGACCAATCATCATGCTTTTGAAGATTTTGATACAATTTTTGAAACACGACAACACGAAGCCGATGAGTTTTATGGATTTATTCAAAAAGATGTTCCTTCAAATGACCTAAAAAACATTCAGCGTCAGGCATTTGCAGGGATGATGTGGAATAAACAATTTTATTATTATAACATCAACGAATGGCTGAATGGAGACCCTAAAATGCCTTTTGAATTTAGGGGTCGGGCATTTCCGAGAAATAATACTTGGAAACATGCCTATATGGCAAATATTCTCTCAATGCCCGACAAATGGGAATATCCGTGGTTTGCGGCATGGGATTTGGCATTTCATACCTCTACCATTGCCCGAATAGACCCTGATTTTGCCAAAAGGCAGCTGGCAGTGATTTTGAGGGAATATTATATGCACCCCAATGGACAAATACCGGCGTATGAGTGGAATTTTTCTGATGTAAACCCTCCCGTACATGCTTGGGCTACTTGGAAAGTATATGAAATTGATAAAAAAAGTAATGGAAAGGGGGATTTAGCCTTCCTAGAAAAAATCTTTCATAAACTACTCATCAATTTTACGTGGTGGGTCAATCAGAAAGATGAAGAGGGAAATAATATCTTTGGAGGAGGATTTTTGGGATTGGATAATATTGGGGTATTTGATAGAAATGCACAAATTCCGGGAGTGAAGCTCGAACAAGCCGATGCAACAGGCTGGATGGCTATGTACACGCTGAATATGCTCCGAATTGCTTGTGAAATTAGTTTGGAAAAGCCTGTGTATCAAGACATGGCATCCAAATTTTTCGAACATTTTCTTCACATTGCCGCTGCTATCAATAGACCAATCCAAGGAAATGATTTGGGATTATGGGATGAAGCTGACCAATTTTATTACGACAAATTACAAGCTCCAAATGGTGAAACGATTTTTATGAAAATTCGTTCGTATGTTGGGTTGATTCCTTTGTTTGCGGTAGAAATAATCAATGACGAAATGCTTTCAAAATTGCCTGACTTCAAACGCCGTTTGGAGTGGGTACTCAACAATAGACCTGATTTGGCGGCCTTGATTTCGAGATGGAATGAGCCTGGCAAAGGAGAAACCCATTTGCTATCTTTGTTGAGAGGGCATCGAATGAAAATGGTGGTGAAGCGAATGTTTGATGAAGCGGAATTTTTATCCGATTATGGTATCCGTTCATTGTCCAAATCACACAAAGATAACCCTTATCAGTTCAATCTGCATGGAGAAAATTTGAGCGTCAAATACACCCCTGCGGAGTCGGATTTGAGTATTATGGGTGGAAATTCCAACTGGAGAGGTCCAATATGGTTTCCGATAAATTTCTTATTAATCGACTCTCTATTAAAGTTTTATGGCTATTATGGCGATGATTTTGAGGTAGAAT
>JACCDQ012234808.1_pt1 | contig 18033 bp, 18 predicted proteins | sample 7446031 | NCBI WGS metagenome assembly JACCDQ01 (sample SAMN15323442, study PRJNA562643) | freshwater metagenome | isolation source: river surface water | place: USA:Blue River Watershed | collected 2017-08-17
GGCCGAATTAACTTCACCAATCATTAGAGACTGGCGAATTTTAGTTGAACTAATTGTCAAATTCTCGATTTCTTGACGTGGAATTTCTTCAATTTCGATACCAAATAACTCTGAATTTGCCTTCAAATAATCAAAGCCACCTTCACGGTTTCGTCCAAATCGGTGGTCGTAACCAATAACTAATTTTTTGGTACCGATTTGTTTCAAAAGAATATCTTTTACGTATTCTTCCGAAGTTAATTCCGAAAACTCACGAGTAAAAGGAATTACCAAAAGATGGTCAACTCCCTGATTTTCAAGTAATTCTATCTTTTCATCAATAGTAGAAAGTAGTTTTAAATCCTGACTATCTTTTGAAACAACTACTCTTGGATGCGGCCAAAAAGTAAGTACAACTGATTCTCCGCCCGTTTTTTGAGCAGTTTCTCTTAAAATTTGAAGAATTTTCTGATGCCCCAAATGCACGCCATCAAATGTTCCGCTTGTAACTACGGCATTTTTAAGAGCCTCAAAGTCTGCTAAATTATAATATACTTTCACTGCTGATTATTCAAATTTTCAAGTTTACTAAGTCTTTCAGGTACACTTTCTAAAAACTGCTCAATCGTAAGGGCGTTTTCAATCTTAAATTCACCAATGCGGGTTCTACGCAATGAACTCATATAAGCCCCTGAATCAAGTAATTTACCAAAATCTCTTACCAAACTTCTGATATAGGTACCTTTCGAACATACAATTCTGAAAGCTATCTCTGGAAAATTGGCTGTATCAATATCAAATTCTTTTATTTCAACTTGTCGGGATTTGATAATTACTTCTTCACCCTTTCTTGCCGATTCGTAGGCTCGTTTGCCATTAACTTTAATAGCAGAGTGGGCGGGTGGAATCTGCTCTATCACACCCGAAAGTTGACTGACTACTTGATTGATAGCCTCTTGCGTAATATGATTGATGGGGTATTCAGCATCAAATTCTGTTTCTAAATCTACTGATGGCGTGGTTTTTCCGAGAACTAATGTGCCTGTATATTCCTTTTCTTGTGCTTGGAAAGTATCAATTTGCTTGGTCATTTTTCCCGTACACAAAATTAATAAACCCGTTGCCAGAGGGTCAAGCGTTCCTGCGTGACCTACTTTTTTATATTTTCCTGCCCAACGAACCTTATTCACCACATCAAAAGATGTCCATTTCAAAGGTTTGTCAATCAGTATTACTTCATTCCTTTCGTCTGTCATATCACTTTCAAATCATAGCCAGCGGCCAAAAGTCCCAAAATTATTAAGCCAACCACAATGCGGTAGTAGCCAAAAACTTTAAAACCATATTTTTGTAAATAACTAATAAAAAACTTGATAGCGGCCATTGCCACAATAAAAGCTACAATATTTCCGATAGCGAGTAGCTGTAATTCATTTGTAGAGAACGTAAGTGTACCCGCCTTAAATGCTTTCAAAAGCTTATAACCAGAGGCTGCAAACATGGTAGGAACTGCCAAAAAGAATGAAAATTCAGCCGATTCTTTGCGTGAAAGTCCTTGAAACATTCCACCAATGATGGTTGCCGCCGAACGAGAAACACCAGGTATCATAGCAATACACTGAAAAAGACCAATTTTTACAGCATCAATGTAAGTAATATCTTCTTTAGTAGCTTTTTTCTCAAAATATTTATCAATAAAAACCAATATAATTCCGCCCAGAACCAACATAATTGCCACTACGGCTACACTTTCGAGTAATTGGTCAATGAAATCGTTCAATGCAAAACCGATTATAGCGGCTGGTATAAAAGCTGCTAATAGTTTTTTATAAAATTCAAAAGATTGAAAAAAGCGTTTCCAATATAAAACCACCACCGAAAGTATTGCTCCAAATTGAATATTTACTTCAAAAACCTTCGTAAAATCAAGTTCGCTAATTCCCATCAACGATGAGCCAATAATCATGTGTCCAGTTGAGCTGATTGGCAAATATTCGGTGATGCCTTCGATGATAGCAAGGATAATTGCTTCAATAAAATTCATGGATTGTTAAAAGTTAAAGAGGGTAAATAAATACGAAAACTGATAGTAAATTGTCCATTGTTATTAGTCGATAGACCATTGCAATGTAACTTTTTGACTATCAGTTTTTTATAAAATATATTTTCAATGAAATTTTACTTTTTCTTGAAAATGGTGTAAAACTGAAAAATAAAACCAATGAAGGCGATAGCTGGCCCGAGGGTTATTCCTAAAAATCCGAAACCAAACTCTTCTTTATCGAGGGTCATGATAAAGAAACCTGCAAAAATGAGTACGATGCCCACAATCATCAAGGTATAATTAGTTTTGCTAAACGGAAGAGCTTCTTGATTTCCTGTTTGTTCGGTTGGGGTGTTGTTTGTAGTATTTTTCATTGTATAAAATTTTCGGTATTAATTTTTTCAAGTGATTGATAAAAACTATAAATATTTTTAATTACTCGGGATTGCTAACTATTGACTGTAAACTTGATTACTTAATATAAATCTTCCAAATCAGTACGCAAATAACGGTACATTGATTGGAATGTACTTAAAACACCAATTAGAACACCCAGCATAATTACAAATCCACACAAGGTAGCAAGTTGGGTGAAGTTTTGTAAAACACCCAAGTTTTCAATTTCACGAATCGCTATTTGCTCAACTATAACTAATAGAACTGAAGCTATTACTCCTGAAATAAAGCCTTGCAAAATACCCCTACTTATAAAAGGTTTTTGAATAAACCAATCGGTTGCACCAACCAATTGCATACTTCTAATAATGAAGCGTTGCGAATATAATGCCAGTCTGATTGTATTATTGATGAGTAGAACAATGGCTATCAGCAATAATACAACAATCGAAGCGATGATTAAATAAGCTTTATTGGCGTTTTTGTTGATGCTATCCACGAAATCTTTGGCATAATCGGCCTCGAAAATTCCTGGAACATTTTCTAAATCAGCTTTAATTTTAGCCAGTTCATCCTCTTTAAAATATTCTTCTTTTAATTTTAGGCTAAAGGCATCTCGGTAAGGATTTTCACCAAGTATTGAACGAAAATCTTCGTTGGTTTCTTTCAATACTTTTTCGGCAGTGCTTTCTTTTGAGATAAATTTTATTTGCGGAACATTTTCAGAATAAGCAACGTAATTTTTTTGAGTAATCAGGTTTCTAACCGAATCCTTTTGAATCTGGGTCAGCGATTTATCTAAATATACCTGAACTTCAATATTTTGCTTGATGTACAAAACTAATTGCTTGGAAGTTAGGGCTATCCAACCACTAAATGCCACCAAAAATAAAGCCGCTGTTAGACTTAGAATGATGAGCATACTCGGATAACTACCTAATTTTCTATTTTTTTTCTGCATATTTATTTACTCAATGATAAATCCTCTGCAAAGATAAAGGATGTTGTATAAAATACGCAGAATTTAATGATTTTTAACAGAAGAATAGGAAAGTTTAGGCTACTTCGCTTTTCCAACGAGCAATTCTTTCAGGCATGTTTTGCTCTATAATATTTTTAACAACTTCCGTAATTTCCTCAACAGTAGCATCGGGCGAGAAATAAATTGGCTCTTTAAACTTAACTTTCAATTCTGTATTACGCTTTTTATAGTTAAGCCCTGATTTATTGAACGCTCTACGAAAGCCATCAATTACCACTGGAACAACAATCGGATTGTTATCTTTGATGATGTGAGCGGTACCTTTGCGAATTGGAGCGTAGGGACTTGTTGTTCCCTGTGGGAAACTTACAACCCAACCAAACTTTAATCCTTTGGCAACATTATCGCCAGCTGAGGTATCAAGTGTACGTTTCACATTTTCGCCTTTTGCACGCCAAGAACGTTCTACTAAGATAGCCCCAGCTAAACTAAAAATTTTTGGTATTAATCCTTCTTTCATGGTTTCGCTGGCCGCAACATAAAAGGTTCTTGCTCGTGGAGCAAATAAAGCTATCGGCAAAACTCGATTACGAAAACCCCATTTAACCGAGCAAAAAATATGATAAAAGGCAATAACATCAGCAAAGTATGTTTGATGATTGGATATAAAATAGACATTTTGGTTAGGAAGCTTTTCTAAAAATTCAGCTCCCTCAACCTTTAATTGATTGGCAACTGCCAAACGCCAATATGTGGGAATTCCTGCTATTAAAATGATAAAACGTTTAAGTATCAGCCAATTACCAAATGGGTCACGTTCGAATATGCCAAATATATCTACATACGACACATATCTAAAGAATGGATTTGGGTCGTTGTTGGGAATTGGGAGAAAATTTTTAATTATTCTAATCATTCTCAAAACTAAGTTCTAATTTATATATGGTTTAGGTGTTTTATAATTGAAAGATAATAAATATATGGCATTAATCAAAAATCAAACTTGAAAAAGATTTCTCAATGAGGTATTTTTAAAGCAAAAGCGTTGATTTTCGATGAGAAAATCAACGCTTTTGTATGTTTTTGAGCGTATCTAACTTAATTACGCTTGCTTATTTCATCTCTAATTTTAGCAGCCTTTTCGTATTCTTCTTCAGCAAGTGCTTGCGAAAGCATTTTGTTTAGTTCTTCTAAACTAAAATCCTTTAAAGCATCTTTAGCAGATTTTTGTGGACGAGTAGTGGCTGGTTCGACCAGTTCTTCGGTTTCATCGGCTTGCTCTGCTTCGTGAGTTGTTATACCTGCATCGCTTAGAATTTGTTCAGTAGTATAAATTGGTACTTGGAAACGTAAACCAATGGCAATTGCATCCGACGGCCGAGCATCAACGGTTTTCTGACGAATGCCATCTGTACAAACAATTTTAGCAAAGAAAATACCCTCTCTGAGGTCAGAGATAATAATTTCTTCGACCGTAAAATCGAATGCACGAGCAAATGATTTGAATAAATCGTGTGTCATTGGTCGGTTTGGTGTAATGTGTTCCATCTCAATCGCAATAGCTTGAGCTTCAAACATACCAATGATAATCGGTAAACGACGGCTCCCACCTTCTTCCGATAAAACCAATGCAAATGAGCCAGTCTGAGATTGACTTGGCGATAATCCTAATATTTCGAGTTTTATTTTTTCCACGGTGCAAATATAAATAAAACTTGGGTTTTATTCCTTCTAAAAATTTGTGTTTTTCGAGCGATGTCTTTTTAATCAAATAGCCCAGAGTTAGTTCTATAAACCAAATCTGGGCCAATTAGTTTCAAGAAAATATTTTCTTGGAGATTATTTACTTGCCAAAACCGCTTTTGTCAATTTTGGTAAAACCTCAAATACGTCGCCAACAATACCGTAGTCAGCTGCTTTGAAGAATGGTGCTTCTGGGTCTTTATTGATTACGACCAATACTTTTGAAGAGTTTACACCCGCCAAATGCTGAATTGCTCCTGAAATACCGCATGCTATGTAGAGGTTTGGAGAAACTTTTACACCCGTTTGTCCAACGTGTTCGTGGTGAGGTCGCCAGTCTAAGTCAGAAACTGGCTTTGAGCAAGCAGTTGCTGCACCCAAAGCATCTGCTAAATCAAGCAACGGTTGCCAGCTATCTGGGCCTTTCATTCCACGCCCGCCCGAAACAACTAAATCTGCTTCTGGTAATGAAATCATACCAGTTGCTTTAATAGTTTCGGTTACTTTGGCAGCAAAAAGGTTATCGGCCAAGGCTGGCGAGATGCTTTCCACGGCAGCACTATTGCCGCTTTCAACGGGAGCAACTACGTTTTTCTTGATTGCCAAAATTTTTACATCGCCATTTACATTTACATCAGCAAATGCTTTTCCAGTGAAAATACTTACTTTAACTTGAAAGCCATTGGTGAGATTTGGTAATTCAGTTACATTACCAACAACAGCCGCTTTCAATGCACCTGCGGCACGAGCAGTTACGGCATCAGCAAACGATGATTTCGCAGCTACAACAACTTTTGCTCCTGTACTTTTGACAGTCTCAGCCAAAACACTTGCATAGGCCATGCTATTTGGGTTGGCCAATTTAGCATCAGCAGCATGTAAAACTTTAGATGCACCAAAGTTTCCTGCTTTCGCTAATTCTGCCGCATCTGCATTTCCAATCGCTAATGCTGTGGCAGTTGTACCCATCATTTCGGCTACTTTTGAGCCATAATAAATAGCTTCGAGAGATGATTTTTTGATTGCACCATCGGCAATCTCTGTGAATATGAGTATCATTTGAGTTCTGAGTTTTGAGCTCTGAGTTCTGAGTGAAGTGTGAGTTACAACTCATAACTCGACACTCAGAATTCAGAACTAATTTATAGCACTTTTGCTTCTGTTTTTAATAATTCGATGAGTTTTTCGGCTTCTTCAGCTGGAATCATCTTGCACGCACCTTTCGGAGCTGGTAAACTATATTTTTCGGTGGTTGTAAGAGCCGAACCCGCTGCTGGAATTACTTTTAAAGGTTTCGTGCGAGCGGTCATGATTCCACGCATATTAGGGATTTTCCATTCAGCAATTGGTTCCTGACAACCCAAAACCAACGGGAGAGAAGCAGTGAGTTTTTCTTTTCCACCTTCAATCTCACGAGTCATGTTTGCTTCATTGCCATTAACATCGAGTTGCATTACTGGCGAAAATGATGGAATACCGAGCATTTCTCCAACAATTCCGTGCACAACACCTGAATTATAATCACTTGTTTCACGACCCATCAAAATCAAATCATAATTTCCTTCTTTAGCAACCGCCGCAATTTGCTCGGCAACAAAGAAAGAATCTGTTGGCTCAACATCAACCCTGATGGCATCATCTGCACCGATAGCCAAGGCTTTTCTGATTTGAGGCTCAGCATCTGCACCACCCACATTCAATACCGTAATTGTCGCTCCCGATTGTTCCTTTAGTTCAACTGCACGAGCCAAGGCATAATCATCATAAGGGCCGATGATGTAAGTTACGCCAGCTTTGTTTAGTTTTGTATCTCCGTCGGTGAAGGAGATTTTTGAAGTTGTATCGGGTACACTCGAAATACAAACTAATATTTTCATAATTTTAGGCTCCCAACCCCTAAAGGGAGATTTTATTTATTGTATGCTTTTAGGGGTTAGCTCAAAAGCATATTTTAAGAAATTGTCTGATAATCAATGCACTTAGAAAGATAGTATTATTTATTGAAATAAGTAAATAATAGTATGCGTGCATAACATTATGCAAATCTAAATTAAAGATATATTCAATGCAAGAAGAACGCTTAAAAATTTTATTTCAGTATTTAGAGGAAGAACCAAATGAGCCTTTTAATATTTACGCCATTGCGATGGAGTATATAAATAAGGACATTCAGAAGGCAAAATATTACCTTGAAAGATTATTAACCGAACATCCTGATTACGTACCGACTTACTATCATGCCGCAGCCGTATATGTGGAATTAGAAGATTATACGAAAGCCGAGCAAACGTATCAATTAGGCATAGAAAAAGCTCATCAGCAGCAATCTACGAAAGCTTATGATGAGCTTAAACGGGCTTACCGAATGTTTCTTGATGAAATGGAATAAATTAGTCGATAGTCCACAGTCCACGGTCGATAGTGGGTAGTCTATAGAGTCCATAGTTGATAAAGAAACATCTGTTGACTATCGACTATTGTCCATCGACTACTTAATAATACAGTTCGCTGGCTTCTTGAGTTTTATCTTTACCAAATAAGGCCCTGAAAGTATTGGTCATATACAACATATCTAAAACTTTACTTTTTGCTTGTTTCATGATATATGTATAGTTATTGTTTTTGATTTGTTCTTCCAAATGATTCAAAATCAAAGCCATGCAATCTTGGTTTTCGGTGAAGTTATCTATGATATACATCATGAATCGATTTTCAATTTGCGAATCGGCAAAGTAAAAAACTATATGTAGGTCTTCATCAACTAAGAAAGTTGTAGTTTTGTTGGTATCAAATGATTTGAACATTTCACCATGGTCAACTAAGCAGTCAATTATTGCTACATCATCACTAACTATGCGTAAGGTTGGCTGGATATTCATAAACTTATATTTTTAATTTTTCCGAATAATATTTTGTTATTGTATCAAACATAACGAAAAAATCTAAAAAATGTTCAATAAAATGTAATAATTTCTTGGAATAGTATAATTGTGTAAATTTCAAAAATAGAAAATTTGGTTTTATTTATGAGTATTTATGCTTAAAAAATACTTGATTATCGAAAATTAAATTTAGATTTCACCTGTTTTTAAGAAAAAAATACCATTTTTATTAAAAAAGCCTAAAACGACACTTCATTTTTTCTTGAAAAAAAATTACAATGACTTACAAAACTTCAAAAATTTTAACTTCATCAGACAAAAAAAATCGTTCGGCGTCTGTCTTAATGATTTATACTGGAGGTACTTTGGGAATGGTTTATGATACCAAATCGAAATCACTCGTACCTTTTGATTTTGACCAAATCTTGGTAAATGTTCCTGAATTAAAGAGACTTGAATTTGATTTGACGATTCTCACGCTGCCAAAACCGATTGACTCATCCAACATCAAGCCAGAAACTTGGATTGAGCTGGCGGCGATTGTGAGAGATAATTTTGAGCAATATGATGCTTTCGTGATTCTGCACGGGACTGATACGATGGCTTATACTGCTTCGGCTTTGAGTTTTTTGTTAGAAAACTTATCAAAACCTGTTATTCTAACTGGAGCTCAACTACCCATTGGTATTGCTCGCACGGATGCTCGTGAAAATTTGATTACGGCTTTAGAAATTGCTTCGGCCGAAATTAATGGCAGACCAGTGGTGCCAGAAGTGGCGATTTATTTTAATTCTTATTTATTGCGAGGAAATAGGGCTAAGAAAAAAGAAAGTAGCCAATTTAATGCTTTTCGCTCAGAGAATTACCCTGCATTGGCCGAAGTTGGTGTAACGATTGATTTTAATTTTCCGTTTATTATGCCTTTTCGCCCCGATTTACCACTGATTGTACATGAAAAACTGGAGGAACATGTGATGATTCTGAAGCTTTTCCCAGGAATTAATCAAGCAATGGTACATAATTTATTGAGTACAGAAGGCTTAAGGGGAGTTGTTTTAGAAACTTATGGTGCAGGAAATGCCCCATCGGACGAATGGTTTTTGGAAGAACTTCACAAAGCTACTAAGCGAGGAATTGTGATTGTGAATGTCTCGCAGTGCGATGGTGGGCGTGTTCTACAAGGACATTATCAGACAAGTAGTAAACTAAAATCTATTGGAATAATTAGTGGAGCAGATATTACAACTGAAGCGGCCATTACGAAATTGATGTTTTTGCTCGGTCAGGAAACCGAACCAGAGCGTGTAAAATATCGCATGGAAAATGTTATTTGTGGCGAAATGAGCTGATTTTTGGTTAGTTATTGATAAAGTGGTTATTTGGGAATTGGTAATTTGTAATTTGTAAACTGGTTTTTGAGGGAAGGATTCCTTTGGATGACATTATTGTAAATCTATAATTTTATCAGCTTCACGAATTCCACTTAGGTATGCCCCATGAGCAGTTGAAAAATAATCAATTTCGGTGTGTTCACCTGCAAAGAATACTTTGTCACCAATTTCGGTGGCTAAATCGTCAAAATGTTGCATTTCGGTTCCTACAGCTGTGTAAGAGTACGCTCCAAATGAATTTTCGTTAGATTGCCATTTGGTTCGGAGCATATTGGTAGGATTTGGAATCTTGCTTCCATACATATCTTTTAGGTGAGACATTATTTCATCAATCACCTGAGTATCAGTCATTGTTTCTGTTTTTCGGGCATAATCGGCATAGGCAAAGGTCATTAAGGCATTTGTAGTTGGAATTACCTTTTTTAAGTTGACAAAATAATTGAATTTGTCTTTGGTTTCGGGTGTATATGAAATATACTGAACATCGTCCCAAAAGGCAGTATTCCATGTTAGCAAAAATTTATTGACACAACTCATTCCTATTTTTTGGATGGCGTTTTGCTTGATTGAAGGCAATGCTGGTGAAAATTGAATTGTATTGGCTTTCAAAACTCCAAGCGGAACGGTGATAAGTATGTAGTCGGCCTCACTAATAGTACCATTGTGCGTAACTTTAACTTTATTAGCTGAATAATCAACCTTTGTAACTCGTTGATTGAATTGAATGGTTAGTTCTTTAGCCAAATATTGGGCAATTGTATCATAGCCATTGGTTGAGATTTTTTCAATGCCACCATAAACCTCTCCTTCATCGTAAAGTTGGGACGATAGTTTATCTAAATCGCCAGTATCAAAAGTTAAGTAGGTAGAAAGTAGAAACTTCCAAAGACGGTCTTTGGCTTTTGCTGGGTATAGATTATTGAAAATGGTTTCAAAACTTTGCGAAGCATTACCTTTTTTATTCAATGAATTTAGAATGGTGTAAAATTCATCTTCGGCAGTACTGTAAGTGGTAGGGCTTCTTAAAATTCCACCAATATCATACGATTTTATGCTTTCATCATCAGCAAATGCCGCAGTCATTCCTGCTTGTTCGGCCAAAGCTGTTATTGGATTACCATTAATTCCGTGAATCCAACTCGCCCCTTCATCAAAAGCAATACCTAAACTTCGGTTGGTTCGTAATCTTCCCCCAACTTTATCTTGCGATTCAAGTACCAGAACTTTAAATCCTTTTTCATGAAGTTTTTGGGCAGCCGCAAGTCCTGAAATTCCTGCTCCAACCACAATGACGGTCTTATCGGTAGGAATCACTTCATTTTGGTGACAAGCACTGGCCAGTATCGTTGGAGCAGTCAATAGAATTGGCAGCCCCGATAAGCTTTTTTTTATAAATTTTCGCCTTTGCATTTACTCAGATTTTGCTAATTCAACACTATTTTTTTACCCTAATCAAACCTTCTTGTACAACTGATGCTACTAATTTACCATCTTCAGTAAAGAAATTACCACGAGTAAAACCTCTTGAATTTGAAGCACTTGGGCTATCAAGTGCATAAAGTAACCATTGGTCAATTCTGAAATCTTCGTGAAACCACATGGCGTGGTCGAGACTCGCCAAAAATAAATCATTGAGCGAAACTGTATCTAAATGGGGTAGGGTGGCTGTTCCCAAAAGATTATAATCAGAAGCATAGGCCAAAATGATTTGGTGTAAACGCAAGTCATTGGGTAAATCTCCATTTGCTTTTATCCAAACGTGGCGAAAAGGCTGTTGTTTCTGAGGTTTTAACGGATTTATTCGTTCAACTGGTCGAAATTCAAGTGGACGTGGATGAGAAAAATTCTTATAAAAATCAGGTGCTTTATCTTTGAAAGCTTCGATGAGTACCAAGTCAGAAACCAATGTGTCGGGCGGTGGAACGTTTGGCATCGTAATTTGGTGATTGAAGCCTTCTTGAGAACTTTGGTACGAACTAATCATACTGAAAATCGCCTTTCCATTCTGAATGGCATTTACCCGACGAGTCGTGAAACTTCCCCCATCACGAATTCGGTCAACCTCATAGAGAATTGGCATCGAAATATCGCCAGTCAGAATAAAATACCCATGCATGGAATGTAAGACTCGGTCTTCTGGAACGGTCTGATATGCCGCATAAAGTGACTGAGCAAGCACTTGTCCTCCAAAAACACGTTTCCACGGTGCTTGGTAATTCTCTCCTCTAAATATATTTTGTTCTATTTTTTCAAGGCTCAATAAGTGTACTAATTCTTCGGCTGTTTGCATTTGTACGTGAATCTAAACCTATAAGGTCTGGACGCCCCCTTACAGGTTTTAAGGTTAATATTTTTGTAATAATTTGTATTGTTCTTCAATAGCAGAACGAAATTCTTGCTTTAAATTGTCTATCAAATGCTGGGTACTTTGAATGTCATGGATAGAAGTGACACCTTGCCCTGCCGACCAAATGGTTTTCCACGCTTTGGCTTCTGCTTGTGCGGCATCCAATTCTTTTCCGAAATCTATTTTTCCTGCTTTGCTCCAAAGTTCTGGGGTTAGTCCTGCAGCTTCGAGACTTGATTTTAAAAAATTAGCATTCACTCCCGATACTGCGGCTGTGTAGACAATATCAGCCGTATCGCTTTCAATAATCATTTCTTGATAGGCTGCATCGGCTTTGCTTTCGGTAGTATTGATAAAACGAGTACCCATATAAGCTAAATCAGCTCCGATTTGAAGAGCAGAAGCAATATCTTTACCTGTACTGATACAGCCCGAAAGTAAGACGGTTTTATTAAAAAAACTACGGACTTCATTTACAAAAGCCATTGGGTGAAGTGTACCAGCGTGCCCGCCCGCACCTGCACATACCAAAATAAGTCCATCAACGCCTGCTTCGGCAGCTTTTTGGGCGTGACGCTTGCTTATTACATCATGAAATACTAAGCCACCGTAGCTATGTACTGCATCAACAATGTCAGATACGGCACCGAGCGAAGTAATCACTATCGGAACTTTGTGTTTTACAATCATTTCTACATCAGCGTATAGACGTGGATTTGAGCGGTGCACAATAAGATTCACGCCATAGGGAGCAGCAGGTTTTTCGTTGGCTTGTTTGTAGTTCGCAAGTTTATTTTCAATTTCAATGAGCCATTGTTCGAAGCCTTCGGTTGAGCGTTGGTTAAGGGCTGGGAATGTGCCAACTACCCCATTTTTGCAACATTCGATGACTAATTCTGGCCCCGAAATAAGAAACATTGGAGCAGCCACCGCTGGCAAAGACAGCGAATCTGATAATTTTTGCGGTATCATTTTTATTTGGTTTTTGTTGTTGAATATGCTCGTAAAGGTATAAGATTTTAGAGAATAGTTGACTTTTTTAAATAAAAATCTCATTTAAAAATAAAAAAGCCGTAGAAACTCGAATGTTTCTACGGCTGAAAAATATCTTAGGCTATTTTAGTTATTAATTTTCAAAATAGCCATGAAAGCATCTTGTGGAACCTCTACTGTTCCAATCTGACGCATACGTTTCTTTCCTTTCTTTTGTTTTTCTAAGAGTTTACGTTTACGAGAAATATCACCACCATAACACTTGGCTGTTACGTCTTTTCTCAATGCTTTTACTGTTTCTCTCGAAATTACTTTTGCACCAATGGCAGCCTGAATAGCAATGTCGAACTGCTGACGTGGTAATAATTCACGCAATTTTTCGCATAGTTTTTTACCCCACTCATACGCCTTATCACGGTGAACGATGGCCGAAAGGGCATCGACAGGCTCTCCATTTAAGAGAATATCTAATTTTACTAAGTTCGATTCACGATAGCCAATTAGATGATAATCAAGAGAAGCATATCCACGAGAAATAGTTTTTAATTTATCGAAAAAGTCGAATACAACCTCTGAAAGTGGCAATTCAAATGTTAACTCTACACGGGTAGAGGTTAGATAAACTTGGTTTTTCAATAAACCACGCTTGTCCATACACAAACCAATAATTGGCCCCACGTATTCTGCAGCCGTAATGATTTGCGCGTTGATAAATGGCTCTTCAATCCAGTTGATAACATTGGGGTCGGGCATTTCTGAAGGTGCCGAAACTTCCAAGATTTCATCTTTTTTACCAACAACGTGGAATTTCACTGAAGGAACAGTCGTAAGCACCGTCATATCAAACTCACGTTCGAGACGCTCTTGTACAATTTCCATGTGGAGCATTCCTAAGAATCCACAACGGAAACCAAAACCTAAGGCGGCGGAAGTCTCAGGTTCCCAAATCAAGGCGGCATCGTTGAGTTGAAGTTTTTCCATGGCATCACGCAAATCTTCAAACTCTGAAGTATCAACGGGATAAATACCCGCAAAAACCATTGGTTTTACTTCTTGGAAACCCTTAATCATTTCTTTTGTAGGATTAAGAGCATTCGTAATCGTATCACCAACTTTTACTTCTTTCGCAACTTTAATACCCGAAATAATATAACCTACATCGCCACAATCAACATAATCTCGTGGCTCTTTGGTCAAGCGTAAAATTCCTACTTCATCAGCAAAATATTCCTTTCCAGTAGCCACAAACTTTACTTTATCACCTTTATTTATTCGACCGTTTTTAACTCGGAAAATTACTTCAATTCCTCTGAATGAATTAAAGGTTGAGTCAAAAATTAAGGCTTGGAGTTCAGCTTTTGGGTCGCCAACGGGTGGCTTAATTCGGTGAATAATTGCTGCAAGAATCTCGTTGATTCCGATACCTTCTTTAGCACTGGCAGGAATGATTGCATCTCGGTCACAGCCAATTAAATCAACGATTTGGTCTTTTACTTCTTCGGGCATTGCTCCTGGTAAATCAATCTTATTTAAAACAGGAATGATTTCGAGGTCGTGCTCCAAAGCCAAAAATAGGTTACTTATTGTTTGGGCTTCAATTCCTTGGGCTGCATCAACAACCAACAAGGCACCCTCGCATGCTGCAATTGAGCGAGAAACTTCATAACTAAAGTCAACGTGTCCAGGGGTATCAATCAAGTTAAGTATATATTCTTCACCTTCAAATTGATAATTCATCTGAATAGCGTGACTTTTGATGGTAATTCCACGTTCACGCTCCAAATCCATATCGTCAAGCACTTGGGCTTGCATATCTCTTCCCGAAACTGTTCCTGTAAATTGTAATAGACGGTCGGCAAGTGTACTTTTACCGTGGTCGATGTGTGCAATGATGCAAAAATTACGAATATTTTTCATTCATGTAGAACAGGTTTCTAACCTGTTTTGTTCGTGTAATATTAGTTAAGAATTAAGTCGAAACGTAATTCAGATATAATTTTATTGACATACGTTAACCCAAACAAACAGGTTGAAAACCTGTTCTACCGCAAAATTAGTAAGAAAAAGGCAGATTTTTAAAGATATTTTTTGCCAACCAAATAATTTGTGACATAATCTTTCACCGCATCTTCGAGGCTTGTAAATGGTTTTTTGTACCCAATCATACGAAGTTTGCTCATATTAGCCTGCGTATAATATTGATATTTATCTCGAATATCGATTGGTGTATCAATAAAATCAATGTTAGGCTCAAGGTCGAGTGCTGCAAAAGTAGCTTTGGCAAGGTCAAGGAAAGTGCGTGCCTGCCCTGTACCTAAATTATAGATGCCAGAGTTTCGGCGTGAGTGCATCAAAAAAATACATACATCAACCAAATCTTTTACGTAGATAAAATCACGCATTTGCTCGCCATCTTTGAAGTCAGGGCGGTGCGATTTGAAAAGTTTGATATTGCCGTTTTTGTTGATATTATTAAACGAATGGAAAATCACAGAAGCCATGCGGCCTTTGTGGTATTCGTTCGGACCATAAACATTAAAGAATTTTAAGCCAGCCCAGAAGAAAGGAGCATTTTTTTGTTGTAAAGCCCATTTATCGAAGTCATTTTTTGAATCACCGTACGGATTCAAAGGCTTTAATTGCGGAATTACGAGTTCATTGTCATCGTAGCCTAATTCCCCAGCTCCATAAGTAGCTGCTGATGAAGCATATACTAATGGAATCTGAAACTCATGACATTTTTGCCAAATACGCTTTGAATAATTGAGGTTCAGACGGTCGAATATTTCAGTATCGAACTCAGTAGTATCGGTTCTGGCACCGATATGGAAACAAAATTCCACCTCAGCTTGGTTTTTCTCTAACCATTCAAAGAAATTATCTCGATGTACAAATTCTTGAATTTTCTTACCTTTCAGATTTTCCATTTTTTCTTCATTAGAAAAATCATCAACGGCAATAATGAAATTAAAGTTATCTTGATTCAAGCGTTGAATCAAGCAACTTCCGATAAAACCAGCTGCACCTGTTACAATTATCATAGAGTTATATTCTATTTTTCAAAATAGAGTGCAAAATTATAACATTGTATCTTACAAATCCATACACTAAACTTTGATTAAATTGTACTTTTTCAAGAATCATGAGTATTTTGAACAAATAAGTTTTTTTGTTGGTAATTTTGCGAAAAAATTAAGCAACAAATGATTTTTATTACAAGAAGAGAAACCTTCAACGCTGCTCATCAACTATATAACCCGAAATGGTCGAAAGAAAAAAATTTAGAAGTTTTCGGACTTTGCTCAAATATTCATGGACATAATTGGGAACTTTATGTAACTGTAAAAGGCGAAATAAACGAAGAAACAGGGTTTGTGATGGATTTGAAAGACCTCAGCAATATCATGAAAAAAGAAATTGTGAATAAGGTTGACCACACTTTTTTAAATACAGATGTTGAGTTTTTGAAGGGCAAATTACCCAGTACAGAAATTTTTGCGGTTGAAATCTGGAAAATTATTCAACCAATCATTCCCAATTATTGCAATGGCCAGCTTCACTGCGTTAAATTAGTAGAAACTGCCAACCATTTTGTGGAATATTACGGGTAATAATTTTGAATGATTGAATGAGCGAATGATAGAATAGGGAAATCATTCACCGAGCGTCAGCCGCTCATTCAATCATTCGCTCATTCAATCATTGAGTACAATGAAATACTTCATCATTGCAGGCGAACGTTCGGGAGATTTACATGGCTCTAATTTAATAAAAGCCATCATAAGGGCTGATAATCAAGCTGAGATTAAAGCTTGGGGTGGAGATTATATGCAGGAAGCTGGGGCAGAAATTACGAAACATTACCGTGACTTGGCATTTATGGGTTTTCTGGAAGTGCTAAAAAATTTACCCAAAATTTTAGGTTTCATTGGAGAGTGTAAAAAAACTATCGAAGAGTTTAAGCCTGATGCAATTATACTGATTGATTATGCAGGTTTCAATATGCGAATTGCTAAATGGGCAAAAAAGAACGGCTACAAGGTTTTTTATTACATTTCTCCGAAAGTATGGGCATGGAATCAGAGTCGTGCGTGGAGTTTGAAAAAAAATCTCGACCGATTGTTTGTGATTTTTCCGTTTGAGGTAGCATTCTTTAAAAAATATAATTTTGAAGTAGAGTTTGTTGGGAATCCACTTTTCGATGCTATTTCCACATTTAAACCCGCTTCCGACTTTTTGAAGAGAAATGAATTATCTGATAAAAAAATCATAGCCTTATTACCTGGCAGTAGAAAGCAAGAAGTTGAGAAAATGCTCAATTTGATGGTGGCTACTCAAAATAGATTTCTTGATTATCAGTATGTTATTGCTGGTGTTGGAAACTTGCCTTTATCATTTTATGAACCTTTTTTGAATGAGAACATCCAACTCATTATTGACCAAACCTACGATTTATTATCGCACAGTACGGCTGCATTGGTAACATCGGGTACTGCTACACTTGAAACCGCTCTTTTGGGAGTTCCGCAAGTGGTTTGTTATAAAACAAGTGGTTTTTCGTATAATATTGCCAAGTGGGTCATAAAAGTGCCTTATATTTCGTTAGTAAATTTAGTAGCACAAAAAGAAGTGGTAAAAGAGTTGATTCAAGATGATTTGACGATTGAAAATGTATCGAATGAATTAGATAAAATTATCAATAATCAATCATTTAGAAATCAACAAATGCTTGATTATAAGCAAGTAAAAGAAAGTTTGGGTGAAGTAGGTGCATCCGAAAAGACTGGACGAAGAATTGTAGAAATATTGAATAGTACAAAACAATAAATTATAATAAAGATGAATATCAAAAGCATTTCGATTGCTCTCACACTTACGTTTGTAACTCTTTTTTCGTGCAAAAAGAGCGAAACAACTGTTACCCCAAAAACAAAAACTGAATATTTGGCTGGTACAAGTTCAAAATCTTGGAAAAATACAAAAGCAATTGCCGCAAATGGTGGTCTGACTATTGATTTAGTAAATTCACAACCCACTTGTGTAGTGGATAATATCCTGACGTTTGCTACAACAAAAACTTACGAAATCAGAGAAGGTGCAACAAAATGTAATGCCGCTGACCCTGATTTGGTGTTGAAAGCAAATTGGGGTTTTAATGCTGATGAAACCAAATTTACAGTTGACAAAATCAGTTTTCAAGGTCGTCAATTTGATAATATTTCCTTCGATATCGTCGAATTAAATGATAATATATTTGTTGGCAAAACCATGCTAAC
>JACCDQ010295589.1_pt1 | contig 18032 bp, 16 predicted proteins | sample 7446031 | NCBI WGS metagenome assembly JACCDQ01 (sample SAMN15323442, study PRJNA562643) | freshwater metagenome | isolation source: river surface water | place: USA:Blue River Watershed | collected 2017-08-17
CGATCGGCCGCGCGCAGGTGCAGGGCTTCTACCAGCGCTGGATCCATCCCAACAACGCGACGCTGATCGTGGCGGGCGACACAACGCTGGCCGAGATCCGCCCGAAGGTCGAGGCGGCCTTCGCGGGCTGGAAGTCGGCCCCCGTACCCGAGACGATCGTGCCGATCTCGCAGCCGGCGGCGCAGAACATCGTTTACCTGATCGACAAGCCGGGGGCGGCGCAGAGCGTGATCCGCGCCGGTCTGATCGCCCCGCCGCGTGTCGAGGGCGACGAGGTCGCGCGCGAGGCGCTCAACACCGCGTTCGGCGGCAGCTTCACCTCGCGGCTCAACATGAAGCTGCGCGAGGAGAAGGGCTGGGCCTATGGCGCGCGCAGCAGCATCGGCGGCAATCGCGGCTCGCGACTCTTCTCGGCCTCGGCCTCGGTGCAGGCCGACAAGACGGCCGAATCGATGGCCGAGATGGCGGCGCTGCTGAAAGGCGTGACGTCGGACCGCAAGATCGATGCTGCCGAGCTCGCCACCGCCAAGGACAATATGGCGCTGGGTCTGTCGAGCGACTGGTCGACCGCCAGTGGCATCGCCGGCTATCTCGCCGACCAGGTCGGCAGCCGCCTGCCCGACGATTATTACACCCACTATCCCGATGCGATTACCGCCGAGACGCTTGAAGCTGTCAATGCGGCGGGCGGGAGCCTGCTCGCCAATCGGGCGGTGACATGGGTCGTGGTTGGCGATCGCGCCAAGATCGAGGCCAAGGTGCGCACACTTGGGCTGGGCGAGGTGCGGGTGGTCGATGCCGACGGGAAGCCCGTGATCTAGGCGACCCGGAAATCTGCCGGTTGCCGCTACCCCGCATTTTCAGACAGTTTTCTTTGATGGCAAGCTATGGTTCGACTTGGCCTCGAGCGTCATTGTCGCGGTGGAGTGGGCATGGATTACGATGTCATCATTATTGGCGGTGGAGGCGCCGGCATGTCGATCGGCCCAGCGGTCGTTCTGGGACGCGAGGCCGGACGCGGCGCGGCAGCCCTCGCCCTGCGGTAGACCTCCCGGCCGTTCAGCCCGTGGTTTCGACCGAAACCGGCGTGGGGGCGGCGTCGACCGGCTGGAGGCGATCGGGGGTCGTCTCGGCGTAGACCGGATAGTCGGTATAGCCCTCGGCCCCTTGCGTGTAATAGGTCGAGATATCGGGTCGGGTGATGTCCCAGCCATTGCGGTAACGCTCGGCAAGATCGGGGTTCGAGATATAGGCCTGGCCGAAGCCGATCATGTCGGCGTGGCCCTCGTTGATCGCCCTTGCGGCCGATTGGCGCGTGAAGCCGGCGACGAACATCGCCGGGCCGTCGAACAGCGGGCGCAGTGTGCCGTAGACGTCCCAGTCCATCCCGTAATTGCCGACCTGCAGATAGGCGATTCCGCGCTTTGACAATTCCCGCACGACATAGGTGTAGGTCGCAACGGGGTCGTCGTCGAACACGTCGTGGAACGTCCATCCCGGACCGATCTTGACCGCGACGAAGCCGGGACTGGTTGCGGCGACCATCGCGTCGACGCAGGCCAGCAGAAAGGCGGCGCGCTTCTCGACGCTGCCGCCCCATTGATCGGTACGCAAATTGGTGTTGGTCGAGAGGAACTGCATCGGCAGATAGCCCGATGCAGCATGGATTTCGACGCCGTCGAAGCCGGCTTTCTGCGCCAGCACCGCGCAATTGCGAAACTCGTCGATTACGCCAAGCACCTCGGCATGTTCAAGCGCGCGGGGTTCGGGATAGGGGCGCTTCGGGCGGGGGCAGCTGATGGTGTAGTGGCGGGCCTTGGGATCGGGCTGGACGGCAGAGGGGGCAATGGGTTGCGCCCCGTCGAGCATCAGCGGGTCGGACAGGCGACCGACATGCATGACCTGTCCGAAGATGGCGCCGCCAGCGGCGTGCACCGCGTCGGTAACCTGTCGCCACCCCTGCAGCTGCCGATCATTGTGCAGCCCCGGAGCGAACAGATATCCACGTCCCATGAAGGCAGGATAAATGCCTTCGCTCACGATCAGGCCGGCCGAGGCGCGTTGTCGGTAATGTTCGACATTGAGGTCTGTCGGCACGCCATCGAGCGTCGACCGCTGGCGCGTCATCGGCGCCATCGCCATCCGGTTTTTGAGCGTGACGTTCCCGACCTGCAGGGGCGTGAACATTTTTTCGAGCTGTTCAGTCATATGTTGTTTTCCCCTCATCCGGAGTCCCGATCCGTTCGGATCAGGCGCCCTGCATTCCGATATCGCTTCGCGCGCGTGCGCCCAGTGCGGCCGCTTTTTCGAACAGGCCGCGATCGCCCTCTTCCCAGCTGATGGTCAGCTTGCACGCGGCGATCTTCCAGCCGTGCGCGGTGCGGACCATGCGCTCGGTATAATAGCCCCCCATCAACTGGGCTTCGCTTCCGAGCTGGTGGCGTGCGGTCATGGTGGTGACGCAGGTCGCGCTGTCGCCGGCAAGCGTGATGAACTGGCCGGTGAACATATGCTGGGTTGCATCGAAGGGGGCGAGGGTCGCCTTGACCATCTCGACCCAGCGATCGACCGGAATGGTTTCGCGGATGCCGGCCCAGTCGAAAAAGTCGAACTCGACCTCGTCGGTGAAGATCGAGCGATAGAGCGCCCAGTCGCGCTGGTCGACGCCATAGGCATAGGCCTGCTTCAGATCGCGGATGGCGGCCCGGTCGAGCAGGTCCTGCAGGCTGGACGGGGCAGGTGGCAATTCCATGGCTCTCTCCGGAGGCGCGCCTCATGTCGTCGCCATTTCTCCGCAAATGGCCGGGAAAGGGTCGTTCTTCACAAGCTGTGCAAAAGGGTAGCTGCCGGCTTGCACGGCGCTGATAGCTTCGTTCCCCAGCGTGTCGAGGGGATCGCCGATGACTGTTGTTCCGCCGTTTTCAGCCGACCTTGTCGCGCGCATGGCCATCACTGACGTGCTGCACCGTTATTGCCGGGCGATGGATCGGATGGATCGGCCCCTTGCACTTTCCTGCTGGCATCCGGACGGGACTGACGAACATACGCCGCTCTATGCGGGGAGTGCGGCCGGTTTTGTCGACTGGGTCTGGCGGATTCACGAGCCGATGGTGTTGACCCGTCACGTCTTGTCCAACGTCCTGATTGAGGTCGATGGGGATCGTGCCTGGTCGGAAAGCTATTGGGACGTCTTGCTGCGCGTGCAGGACGAGGCCGGGCTGGTCGATGTCACGGGCGGGGGGCGCTATCTCGACTATCTCGAATGCCGCGACGGCGCTTGGGCGATTGTCCATCGCCGCTCGGTCCACGACTGGGACCGGGTCGACCGGGTGGCTGCCACCATGGCGGACAGCACCCCGGTCAAGCCCAACAACCCCGATGCGCCGCTTTATCCGGCAACCCGGGATGCGGGCGATCCGTCCTATGCCTTTCTCGGCGGACGCCAGACCCGCTTTCCCTGACGGGCGACCGGCTCAGCGACGTCCTTCGAGATAGTCGTTCAGCACCTCGTGGAAAAAACGGATCCGCGTCTCCTGTCCGGGCAGATAGGCGTCCTGATAGCCGCGCGAGTGCATGCCGGCCTGCATGTTTTCGGCCAGCTCCATGTCTTGATAGACGATCTGTCCGGCCAGTTCCGGAACACCGCGTCCGCCGTCGAAATCGCGGATCTCTGGGGCCTCGACCTCGCGCAGCGGCTGGCGGCCGGCCATGATCGATTCGACCTCGGTCTGCCCTTCCACCGGAAAGGCCATACACCACAGGTCGAAATAGCATTTCTCGGGGTCGTCGGGGTGCGGTTCGGAGCGGAAGAAGATGAGGTTGTCGGGCAGGAACGAGATGGTGACGTTGGGGAACATCACCGTGTGGGGGCTGTCGGTCAGCTCTTCGTCGTTCATATGCTCGTAATGGACGTAGCCGCGCTCTTTCCAAAGCCGGCGCTTGGCCGCCTTGAGGTCGAGCCAGCCCTGCATCGCCTTGTCTTCGTAAGACGGGTAGCTGTCGGGGTCGATGCCCCACTGGCGCAGGATGAAGTCGTAGGGATGGGGCGTGCCCTCGGGCAAGCGATCGGATAGCGACGGCCGCATCGGCTGGACGGTGCGGCCATGGCCGCCGGGATACATTTCGTGGCGCGCGGTATCGACGTCCTGATCGATCCAGGGCGGCACCTGCGGATGCGCGGTGCGGGTGTGGTAGCTTTCCGAGAAATTGTCGGTGACGAACTTCCAGTTGGTGTTGATCGCGATCCGGTACCAGGCGACGCGGACCGCCGTGTCCATCGGGTAATTCTTGTAGATTTCGGGCATGGGGTGGAGGAACTCGGCGAGCGAGGGCGCGCTATCGTCCATCGTGTACCAGACAAAGCCACCCCATGTGTCGCAGCGCAGTTCCTTCAGCTTGAGCTTGCCGCAGGGATTGCCCTGCGGAAAATCATGGCTGTCCTGCGCATAGGTGACGGTGCCGTCGAGGCCGAAGCGCCAGCCATGATAGGGGCAGTGGAATTCGCTGGTCGACGAGCTCTGGGTTGCGAAGCGCATGCCACGGTGCCGGCAGCTGTTGTAGAAGGCCTTGATCGATCCGTCGTCCTGTCGGACGCAGATCACCGATTCCTTCATGAAATTGTGGACGACATAGTCGCCCGCTTCCTGAAGCTCGGCGGTGCGCCCCGCGACGTGCCAGATGCGCGTCCACATCCGGTCCCATTCCTTGCGGGCGAAGTCCTGCGAATAATAGCGGTCGCCGGTGATCGGGTCGCCCCTCAGGCCGGACGGGTCGCGCCCGTCCATCGTCAGGGGGTGAAGTGGGGCCTCGGTCATGATGTTTTATCCTCTCTCTGGTCGAGAGAAGTCCGCATTTCGATGCAGGGGTAAACTAGCCAAAGTTCAAGGCGGCCCATGATGCCGCGCCCAGCGGGCCCTCCAATATGCCATCATTTTCGGATGCCATTTAATCGGGTCGCGCCGCGTCCCTGTGCTTCGCACATTTTTGGCTTTGGGAAGTTGTGGCGCGCAGGGCCCAATGGAGAGGCGACCATCTATGTGGTCTAGATCGTCCGGGCCGAGCTGGGTGATCAGGTGGAGGCTGGGCCGTCATAGTCGATCGCGGCCGCACCTGCGCCGGACATGATGAACCCGATCGGGCGTTCAATCTCTTCCTGAAGATGCCCGATCAGGCTGGCGGTGCGGGCCAGAAGCGAGATGCCCTTGAGCGCCCCGGCCGGAAAGCCGACATCGAGCATGACGGCCGGGATGGCGCCGTTGACGTTGATCGGCAGCGTGCGTCCGATCGCGTCGGGCAGGGCGTCACGGAGCGCATAGAGCATCCCGATATGCTCGTCCACGATGCCATGTTGATGGGCAAGGTCGAGGAGCAGGTTGGCGCGCGGGTCGCCGCCCGAATGCTGGGGATGACCGAAGCCGGGGATCGGCTTTTTGTCGCTCCTGAGCGAGCGCACGCCTTCAAGGGCAATGTCTGCTGCACTTCGGTGGCTGGCCAGCTTGCGGTCGACCAGTTCGGCATAAAAGCGTCCCGCCACTTCGGCGCTGCCCAGAACAACGCTTCCGCAGCCGAGAAGGCCTGCGGCAACGGCTCCGTGAAAGGCTTCGGGGGCGGCCGCATAGGTCATGCGGGCTGCGACCACGCTGGGAACAAGGCCGTGCTCTGCAATCGCGGTCAGCACCGCGTCGGCAAAAAATTTCTGGGTTTCACTGGGCATGTTCCCCGTGACGAGCAACCAGAAATAGCTGGTGAAGTCGAGCTTGCCGATAACCTCGCCGCACAGGTCGCGGCCGCGAACAGTGATGCTGTCGGCATCGGATGTGCAAATTGCCGTGAAGGGCGCGTCCTGTTTCCCGATACGCAAGGCTGGGCTCCCATTATTCGCATTGCGAAGTTGATTTCGTTATTCGAATTTTGTAAGCGACTGTCAAGTTCGGAGGATCTAATGGCCTTGCCCTTGGAGAACATCACTGTCCTCGAGATGGGGACGTTCATTACCGGTCCCGCTGCCGGGATGCTGCTTGCCGACCTTGGCGCCACCGTAATCAAGATCGAGCAGCCGGGGAGCGGCGATCCTTTCCGCGCCTTCAAGGGCGAGCTTTATAGTCCTCACTTCCAGACCTACAACCGCAACAAGAAGAGCATTACGCTCGACACGCGCAAGGCCGAAGATCTGGCAGTGCTCGACAGGCTTGTCGCGACCGCCGACATTTTCATCCAGAATTTTCGCCCTGGCGTGGCGACCCGGCTCAACGTCGATCCCGAGCGCCTGCGAGGTCTTAACCCCCGGTTGGTCTATGCCTCGATCTCGGGCTTCGGCACCGTGGGGCCCGAGCGCGATCGCCCCGCTTTCGACACGGTGGCGCAAGCCTCGAGCGGATTTCTGCGTCTGCTCGTCAACCCTGAACACAGGCGTGTCGTGGGGCCGGCGATTGCCGATGCGATGACGGGGTTTTATGCGACGCTAGGCGTATTGGCGGCGCTTAACGAGCGTGCCGCGACAGGGAAGGGGCGCCTTGTCGAGACCTCGATGTTCGAGGCCATGTGCCATTTCAACCTCGATGATTTCACGCATTATTTCTCGGAAGGCATGGTCATGGGGCCCTATAGCCGGCCCCATGTCTCGCAATCCTATGTGTTCGAATGCGCAGACGGGAAATGGCTCGCGCTGCACATGTCGTCGCCGCCCAAATTCTGGGAAAATCTGGCAACCGCGGTTGGTCGGCCCGATATGCTGTCGCTGCCGGCCTTCGAAAGCCGCGATGCCCGGATCTCCAATTACGAAAATGTGATCGCCTTCCTTGCCCCGATCTTCAGAACGCGTGAGCGCGATCACTGGTGCGCGGAATTGTCGAGGCTCGAGGTGCCCCATGCCGCGATGCGCACATCGGAAGAAGTGGTCGCGAGCGAGCAGGCGCAGGCGCTTGGCCTGTGCCTCGAGGATCCGAACGGTCCACACGGGCCTTTCAGGACGATCCGCTCACCTCTAAGCTTCGATGGCGAGCGGGCCGAGACAGTCACCGCGCCGCCCGTTCTGGGGGCGCATGATGACGAGATCGTCGCGCCGCTCAGGGCTGAATAGCGAGAAGAGTGATATGGGGCGCGAAGACAAGGATCCGGAATATCTGACGACACTCGAGCGCGGCCTGACGGTTCTTCGCGCTTTCGACGAGAAAAATCCCGAGATGCGACTCAGCGAGGTCGCCGCCAAGACGGGCCTGAGCCCGGCGGTTGCGCGGCGTTGCCTGAACACGCTGGTGACGCTCGGATATGTCGGACAATATAACCGAAAATTCCTGCTCAAGCCCGAGGTGCTGGCCTTCGGTTCGGCCTTCCTCTCGTCGATGCACCTCGAGCATGTGTGCGTGCCACCCTTGCAGGCCCTGCGCGACCAGACCGGCGACAGCGCCTCGATGGCCGTGATCGCGGGCAATGACATTCTTTACATCGCCCATGTCTCGACCAATCGCCGCATCCGGCTGGGGGTCAATGTCGGGTCGCGTTTTCCGCTGCACGCGACCTCGATGGGCAAGGCCATATTGGCATTCAAGGGCGACGCGGAAATCGAGTCGTGGCTCGCGCAGGCTACTTTGACCCGCTTTACCGACCATACCGTCGCGACGGCGGACGGGCTTCGCGAGCGACTCCGCCGCATCCGTCAGAACGGATATGATTCGGCGCTCGATGAACTGGATTTCGGCATCGTCTCGGTTGCCGTGCCGATCTTCGACGCTGACCGCAAGGTCATCGCCGCGATCAACTGCTCGACCTCGACCACCCGGATTTCGCAGCTCGAGCTGATCGAGACCCGCCTGCCCGGCCTGCGCGAGGCCGCCGCCGAGATCGGCGATGCGCTGCGGCGCTGGCCTGCCTTGGCCCATTCGCTCGAAAGCGCAAAGGAGTGATACAAAATTTCGTATATCGAACTTGACTTCGTAATACGAAATTTATAGCTTGATGTCAGTTGGCGATAAATATCTTGGAACAAGACCGACTTAGTCGGCCCAAGCGTCACGAGGGAGGATGAAAATGGCTGGTCGCAAGAACCATCTGGTCACGTCGTTCGGTACTCTTTTGCTTGCTGCAACCGCGCTCACGCCGGGCCATGCCCAGACGAGCGAGGTTCCCGCTGAAGGTGACATCATCGTGACCGCGCTTCGTCGCGCCGACACGCTGCAGGATGTGCCGGCGGCCGTCACGGCCTTTACGAGCGACGCGATTGAAGCCGCGGGCATCGAAAAGCCCGCTGACTTCATCAATCTCACGTCCAACGTCTCGCTGGTCGAGACGCAGAATGCGGGTAACGCCTTCATCATCATTCGCGGCATCACCCAGGCCCGCAATTCCGAGCCGTCGGTCGCAGTCGTTGTTGATGGTGTCCAGCAGGTCAACGCCGCTCAGTTCAACCAGGAGATGTTCGACATCGAGCAGATCGAGGTGCTCAAGGGGCCGCAGGGCGGTCTTTACGGGCGCAACGCGATCGGCGGCGCGATCATCGTGACCACCCGGAAGCCGGGGGACATGTTCGAAGGGAGCGTCAAGCTCGGTATCGACAATGGCTTCGGCTACAGCATTCGCGGCGGCGTCAGCGGCCCGCTTGCCGAAAACATCAAGTTCCGCCTTGCCGGTTCCTACGTCGACAGCAACGGACATATCCGTAACACCTATCTCAACGAGGATGCCGATCCCTACAAGGATCTCGCGCTGCGCGGCAATCTGCTGATCGATGCGAGCGATCGCCTGACGATTGACCTGCGGGCCTCGATGGCCCAGCTGCGCACGCAGGCGCTCTACTTCAACATCGTCAACGATGTGAATGACACCAGTCTTCCGGTGCGGGTGAACAATGCCGGCCAGAATGATCGCGACATGTACAATGCTGCGGCCAAGATCAGCTACGAGGGCGACAGCTTTACCGCGACGTCGATCACCTCTTACGACACGGTCAAGGAAATCCTGACCGGTGACGCCTACAACTTCCTGCCGATCGAGGAGTCGGCTTTCTACCAGTGGTTCGGGTTCGACATGAACCAGAGCCAGTATCTCAACGTGAAAGCCTGGAGCCAGGAGCTGCGCTTCGAGTCCCCCAAGGATGACAAGCTGTTCTGGATGTTCGGCGGCTACATGATCGGAACCGACCGCTACATCTCGACCGGCAACATGGTCGATACCGGTAACGGGGTCTTCCCGGTCTATCGCACGCCGAGCACCAACCCGCTCAACCCGCAGGCGACTTTCCTGGCCGACAAGCAGGACAATTTCGCTTGGGCGGCGTTCGCCAATTTCGGTTACGCCTTCACCGATCAGTTCCGGGTCGACGCCTCGCTGCGTTATGATCATGACAAGCGTCGCAACACCACGCTGACGCCGCAATCCTACATGCCGGTCGTCCCGGGGTATGAGGACGAAGCTGGCACGACCGGCGAGAAGCGTCGCAAGACGTTCAGCGAATGGCAGCCCAAGGTCACCCTCACCTACGAGGCGACGGACAATATTACCCTTTATGCGGGTTATAGCCGTGGCTTCCGCAGCGGAGGGTTCAACCAGTCGGGTGTGGGCGCGGTCGCGGCCGGTAACGGTATCGCGGCCGTCGAGGATATTTTCGAGGCGGAAACGGCGTCGACCTTCGAGGCCGGCATCAAGACGCAGACGAGTGACCGCAAGCTCTCGTTCAACGCGGCGGCCTATTCGACCATGTCGAAAAACAGCTATTTCTTCGTCTTCCTCGCCGCCAACTCGACGCAGAATCTCGGCAATGTTCCCGAGACGCGTATCCAGGGCTTCGAGCTCGAGGCCCATGCCCGTCCGGTGCGCGGTCTCGATCTCAACGCGGCCCTCGGCTACACGTGGAGCGACATCAAGAAGTTCCCTGTCGCCGATTGGGTCGGCAACGAGGCGCCGCTCATCTCGCGCTACACATTCAACCTCGGTGGCCAATATACCCACGATCTGACCGCTGACCTGTCGGGCATGATCCGCGTCGATTACCGCCGCACCGGCAAGACCTGGTGGGATGTTCCCAATTCGACCGTTCGCAAGCCGGTTGACCTCGTCGATGCGCGTATCGGGATCAATGGAGGGAGCTGGGGTCTGACCGCCTTCGCGCAGAACCTGTTCGACAAGAAGTATAATGCCGAGTTTTCACCCGGCGGCTTCGTGTTCAAGGCCCGTCCCCGGGTTTATGGCCTCGAGGCATCTTATAAATTCTAAGGTGATGTAATGACCAAGATCCTGGTTCTCTATTATTCGAGCTATGGCCATGTCGAATCCATGGCCGCGGCTGTCGCCGAGGGGGCGCGGTCGGTCGATGGGTGCGTCGTGGACGTCAAGCGCGTTCCCGAACTCGTGCCCGACGAGGTCGCCAAGGGAGCCGGGATCAAGCTCGAGCAGGCGTCGCCGGTGGCGACGCCTGACGAGCTGGCCAATTATGATGCGATCATTTTCGGTACGCCGACCCGCTTCGGCAACATGGCTGCGCAGATGCGCAACTTCCTCGACCAGACCGGCGGGCTGTGGTTCACCCGCGCGCTGGTCGGAAAGGTGGGCAGCGTCTTCTGTTCGACCGCCAGCCAGCATGGCGGGCAGGAAACGACGCTGACATCGTTCCACACCACCCTGCTGCACCACGGCATGGTGATCGTCGGACTGCCGTACACCTTCGAGGGCAACAGCGAGATGGGCGAGATCAGCGGTGGAACCCCTTATGGCGCGACCACGCTGGCGGGGAATGACGGCTCGCGCACGCCGAGCGCCAACGAGCTTGCGGGTGCGCGCTTCCAGGGTCGCCATGTGGCCCAGATCGCGACGAAGCTCGCGCGTCAGGATATATGAGACGCAGATAGTCAGGAGTGAGACGATGACCGGCAAGATTCTCGCGAACCGCCTTCACCACACTGCTTATGTGACCAAGGATCTCGAGAAGACCCGCGCATTTTACGAGGATGTGCTGGGTTTCCCGCTGATGGCCACTTATTGCGAGAAGGACGAGCTGTTCGGCAAGGAACGGACCTATTGTCACGTCTTTTTCGAGCTCGCCGACGGCAGTGCGCTGGCCTTCTTCCAGTTTGCCGATCCGGACGATCAGGCCCAGTTCGGTCCCGAAATGCCCGAATCGCCCTTCCACCATATCGCGCTTCATGTGGACGAGGACGGGCAGGCCGATCTCGAGCGGCGGATCAAGGCGGCGGGGATCGAGTTCCCCAATACCTATACCCTCGAGCATGGCTATTGTCGTTCGGTCTATGTCAAGGATCCCAACAACATGATCCTCGAATTCACCTATGACGCGCCGCAGGCAGAGCCGCTCGATGCCGGGCGGCGCGCATCCGCCCATGCCGATCTCAAGCGCTGGCTTGCAGGCGATCATCGCAACAACAATCCTTTCCGTGCCGCCGCCAATCTTTGAGGCGATGTGATGCGGGCCAGTTCGGCCTCCCCCGGTCGGCCGTCTGCCACCTCTTCGCTGCGCACGCAGAAGATCGAGGTGGGAGACGGCATGCTTCACCTTGCCTTGGCGGGCGAGGGATCGCCTCTCCTGTTGCTCCATGGCTGGACGCTGGATGGGCGCATGTGGCGTCCCCAGCTTCCCTTGGCCAAGGGGCGAATGCTTGTGATGCCCGACAGGCGGGGGTTCGGGGCCAGCAGTGCGCCTCCGGCGCTTGATCGCGAGCATGAGGATGTCGAGCGCATTGCCGACTGGCTTGGCGTCGAGCGTCTTGCGGTCGTCGGCCTGTCGCAAGGCGCGACCGTGGCGCTTGATCATGCGCGCCGCAATCCAGAGCGGGTCGCTGCGCTCGCCCTGATCGGCGCGCCGCTGCACGGGCTCGTGCCCGATCCCGAGGGGAGCGAACATATTCCCCTCGATCATTATGCCGCACTTGTGCGTGCGGGACGGCTCGATGAAATGAAGCAGCTCTGGCGCGCTCATCCCCTGATGCGGGCGCGCGCGCAGGTCGGTGCGCTCGTTGATGAAATCCTCGTGGATTATGAGGGACGGGACCTCAAGCTTGCCGGGGCTCCGGTCCGGTTCGCCGAGCAGGACATTGCGGGACTGGGGATGCCTGTGCTCGCGGCAACAGGTGCGGCCGACACCGGCTGGCGTCGTGCAGTCGCGGACCGGATTGCCGTGACGGCGCCCCATGCGATGCGTGCCTCTGTCGCAGGGGCGGGGCATTTATGTAATGCGGACGCTCCGGCCGACTTCAATATGCTGCTTGCGGATTTCTTGGCCCACGCCGGGATGTGATCCACTTCGCCTGGATCCGCTGCGTATTTGGCGATTTGAGAAAATGGCGCGCCCGGAACGATTCGAACGTCCGACCCTCAGATTCGTAGTCTGATGCTCTATCCAGCTGAGCTACGGGCGCGCAGAAGTTGCGTCCTTAGTCGGGCTTTTCGTCCGACGCAAGAGCATTGCGGAGATTCTCTGCCGGATCTAGACCGCGTTCATGCGCAGCCTCTTTCTCTCGCTTCTGGCTTTCCCTTCGCTTGCCCTTCTGGGCGGGTGCGTTCCGCCGGTCGATCACCCCTCGCTTGCGCCCCGGCCAATCGAGGACGCAGCGCGCGAGGCGTTTCGCAGCCCGTCCCGCGCGCATCTCGAGGCGGGGCCGATCGTGGCGGATCCGGTAATCGAAGCGAAGGTCGCCGCGCTGGCGCAAGCTGCGCGGGCCGGCACAGGCGAGACGGATCGGGCGATCGAAGCGGCGCGGCAGCTGGTCGATGTCGTGTCCGGTTCGCACGCAACGCCCGGCAGCGAGGCATGGGTAAGCGCCGAGCAGGCGGTCAGCCGGGCCGAGGCGTCACGTAACATGCTGGTGCAGCGGCTGGCCGATCTCGATCGGTTGCGGATCGACCTTGGCGGCGCGGCCCCTGCAGCGCTCGACACGGCGCTGGCCGAGCTTGGCGCGGTCGATGCTCGGCAGCGCGCGGCGCTGGCCGAACTGGGGGGGCGTCTCAGCCCACCTTGACCGCGGTCGAGTGGCGGCGGCCATTCTCGACATAATGGGCGATACCCGCGCGGTTCGCCTCGATTTCCTCGGGGGTGAGGTCGCGCAGATATTTGGCCGGGCGGCCCGTCCACAATTCACCCGACTTGATGCGCTTGCCCGGGGTCAGCAGGGCGCCGGCGGCGAGCATGCCGTCGCTTTCGATCACCGCGCCGTTCATCACGGTCGCGCCGAGCCCGACAAAGGCGCGGTCGTGCAGGGTGCAGCCGTGCAGCATCACCATGTGACCGACGAGGCAATCCTCGCCGATCAGCGTCGGCCAGCCCTCGGGCTGGGTCGCGTCGGGCGAGTCGCAGTGGATCACGGTGCCGTCCTGGATGTTGGTGCGCGCGCCGATACGGATGCGATTGACGTCGGCACGGACAACGCAATTGTACCAGACGCTGGCATCCGCCCCGAGCTCGACGTTGCCGATGATCTGGCAGCCGGGCGCGATGAAGGCGCGTGCGTCGATGGCCGGGGCCTTGTCGCCAAGCTTGAGGATATTGGCGGTCATGTCAGGCTCCCAAGAGGCGTGCGGCGTGAACCGCATGGTAGGTCAGGACACCGGTGCAGCCGGCGCGCTTGAAGGCGAGGAGGGTTTCGAGCACCAGCGCGTCGCGGTCGCCCGCACCGGCGGCTGCTGCAGCCTCGATCATCGCATATTCGCCCGACACCTGGTAGGCGAAGACCGGCACGTCGAAGCGGTCCTTCACGCGCCGCACGATGTCGAGATAGGGCAGGCCGGGCTTGACCATCACGCTGTCGGCGCCCTCGGCGATGTCGGCCGCGACCTCGCGCAGCGCTTCTTCCGAATTGGCCGGATCCATCTGGTAGGTCTTCTTGTCGCCCTTGAGCAACCCGCGCGATCCGACCGCGTCGCGGAAGGGGCCGTAAAAGGCCGAGGCATATTTGGCCGAATAGGCCATGATCTGGACGTTGACATGGTTGCCCGCCTCGAGCGTGGCGCGGATCGCGCCGATGCGGCCGTCCATCATGTCGGACGGCGCGACGATGTCGGCGCCAGCCTCGGCCTGCACCAGCGCCTGTTCGGTGAGCACGGCCATCGTCTGGTCGTTGAGGACATAGCCATGGGCATCGACGATCCCGTCATGGCCGTGGCTGGTATAGGGATCGAGTGCGACGTCGGTGAGCACGCCGACCTCGGGGACCGCGTCCTTGAGCGCCCGGATCGCGCGGCACATCAGATTGTCGGGGTTGAGCGCCTCGCGGCCGTCGTCGGTGCGCAATTCGCGTGGCGTGTTGGGGAAGAGCGCGATGCAGGGAATGCCGAGGTCGCGGGCCTCGCGCGCGCGCGCCACGATCCCGTCGATTGACCAGCGCGAGACGCCGGGAAGCGAGGCGATCGGTTCTTCGACGCCTTGCCCCTCGGTTACGAAGAGCGGCCAGATCAGGTCGGCCGGGGTGAGCAGGGTCTCGCTGTGGAGCGCGCGGCTCCACGGAGCCGAACGGGTGCGGCGCAGGCGAAGTGCAGGGAAATTGGCGGTCATGGTTGTGACCCATACCGCCAAGCGTCGCGCGCCGCCAGACCGGGAAGTGCGCATGGCGATGGCACTTTGTTACGCCCCCGGCGTTCGAGACCCCATGAAGCGAATTCGCACCGCTGCCCTTGTCGTCAACATTCGCGCGCGGCGCGGGCGTCTGTTGTGGACAGAGGCGCGTCGCGGGCTCGACGCGCTCGGGATCGATCATGAGGCGCATGCCGTACGCGACCCGCATCAGCTGGATGACATTGTCGAGCGCGCGCTGGCGCGACGGCTCGACGTGCTGATTCTCGGTGGCGGCGACGGCACGGTGAGCAGCGTGGTCGATCGGCTGGTGGGGCAGGACGTGCCGCTGGGGCTGCTACCCTGCGGCACCGCCAACAGTTTCGCCCGCTCGCTGGGTCTGCCGCTGGTGACTGACGAGGCGCTGAACCTCATCGCTGCCGGCCATGTGCGGCGGGTCGATCTCGGTCGGATCGACAGCGACCATTTCGCCAATTGTGCGGCGCTTGGCATGGCGACCCAGATCGCCCGCACGATCCCGCACGGCCTCAAGCGCTGGGGCGGACGGCTCGGTTATGCGCTCTGGGTGCTGGTCGCGCTCGGGAGCTTCGCACCGTTCCGGGTGCGGGTAGGCGACAAGGATTTCGATGCGCTCGAGGTGCGGATCGCCAATGGCAGCTATCAGGGCGGGGCTGAGATGATCCCGGATGCCGAGGTCGATTCGGGCGAGATCGTGGTGCAGGTCGTCACCGGCACCGGACGTGCCGCACTGGCGCGGCACTGGCTGGCAGGTTTGTTGCGCCTGCCGGCTGCCCGGCGCGGTGTGTGTGAAATGCGCGCGCGAGCGCTGCGAATCGACGCCACGCCCGCGCAATGGATCTCGATCGACGGCGAGGTGCTGGCGCGCACGCCGGTGACGGCCAGCGTTGCGGCGGGCGCCATCCTGATGCTGCTGCCGCCGCTCCGCTTCGACCGGAACGGCGGCTAGGCAGGATCAGCCGAGCCGCGTCAGCGCCGCGCGGAGGCGCTCGGCCTCGGCGGTCTTCTCGGCATGGTCGGCGCGGGCCTTCTCGACCGCCTCGGGCTTGGCGCGTTCAACGAAGCTGGGATTGCCGAGGCGGCCCGCGAGGCTGTCGCGTTCCTTCTCGGCGGCTTCGGCGCCCTTGGCGAGGCGCGCGCGTTCGGCGTCGAGGTCGATCACGCCCTCGAGCGGCAGGATGATCGTCGCCTCGTCGACCACGACCTGCGCCGCACCGCCGGCGGGGGCGGCGTCGGCGGTCAGGCTCTCGAGGCGGGCGAGGCGGCCGATCATCGCCATGTTGCGCGCGACGCGGGCCAGCGTTTCCGCCGAGGCGTCGCGCAGGTGCGCGGCGAGCTTGGCGCCCGGGGGCACGTTGAGTTCCGAGCGCGCGGCGCGGACTTCGGACACGAGGCGGATCAGCCAGTCGATCTCGGCTTGCGCCGCCGGGTCGATCGCGCGCGCGTCGGCCAGCGGCCAGCGCGCGTGGATCAGGTCGCAGGGCCGATCCCCGAGGGCATGCCACAGCTCTTCGGTGATGAAGGGCATGAAGGGGTGCAGCATCACGAGGATCTGGTCGAGCACCCAGCCGGCGACCGCGCGGGTCTCGGCGGCGGCGGACTGGTCGTCGCCCTGCAGCAGTGGCTTGATCAACTCCAGATACCAGTCGCAGAAGCTGGCCCAGACGAACTGGTAGATCGCGTTGGCGCTCTCGTCGAAGCGCAGGTCGGCGAGTGCCGTGTCGATCGCCTGCACCGTCTTGATCGTCTCGGCGACGATCCAGCGATTGACGGCCAGTTCGGCCTTAGGGGCCTCGAGCGTGGCCGACGCGCCGATGCCGTTCGATTGCGCGAAGCGGGCGGCGTTCCACAGCTTGGTCGCGAAGTTGCGATAGCCCTCGACGCGCTTCTCATCGAGCTTGATGTCGCGGCCCTGGCTTTCCATCGCGGTCATGGTGAAACGCAGCGCGTCGGCGCCATAGGTGTCGATCAGGCCGAGCGGATCGACGGTATTGCCCTTCGACTTCGACATTTTCGAGCCGTCAGCAGCGCGCACGAGGCCATGGAGATAGAGCGTCTTCCACGGCGCTTTCTTCATGAACTGGAGGCCCTGCATTGCCATGCGGGCATCCCAGAAAAAGAGAATGTCGAAGCCCGAGATCAGCACGTCATTCGGATAATGGCGCTTCAGAAGCTCGGTGTCGTCGGGCCAGCCGAGCGTGCCGAAAGGCCACAGCGCCGACGAGAACCAGGTGTCGAGCACGTCGCTGTCGCGGGTCAGCGTCTTGCCGGGGGCCTGCGCCTGCGCACCCGCCTCGTCGTCGGCGACATAGACATTGCCGCCTTCGTCATACCATGCCGGGATCTGGTGGCCCCACCAGAGCTGGCGGCTGACGCACCAGGGCTGGATGTTCTCGAGCCAGTTATACCAGGTCTTTTCCCATGTCTTGGGGACGACCTTGATGTCGCCATTGCGCACCGCGTCGATCGCGGGGCCGGCGAGGGTTGCGGCGTCGACATACCATTGGTCGGTCAGCCACGGCTCGATCACCACGCCCGAACGATCGCCATAGGGCGTCTGGATCACGCGGTCCTCGACCTTGTCGAGCAGGCCGAGGTCCTCGAGCGCCGCGACCACCTTCTTGCGCGCCTCGAAACGCTCGAGGCCGAGATAGTCGGCGGGGATCAGGCCGTCGCTGGTCTGGACCACATGCGCGTCGGCATCGAGCATGTTGAGCATCTCGGATGCCTTGAAGCCGGCGCGCTTGCCGACCTCGAAATCGTTGAAGTCATGGCCCGGCGTGACCTTGACCGCGCCCGAGCCCAGCTCGGGATCGGCATGCTCGTCGGCGACGATCGGGATCAGGCGGCCGGTGATCGGCAGCTTGATGTGGGTGCCGATCAGCGCGGTGTAGCGCGCGTCCTCGGGGTTCACCGCGACCGCCATGTCGGCGAGCATCGTCTCGGGGCGGGTGGTGGCCACCGTGATCTGTCCGCTGCCGTCGGCGAGCGGGTAATGGAGGTGCCAGAACTTGCCGTTGATCTCGCGCGTCTCGACCTCGAGATCCGAGATCGCGGTCTTGAGGCCCGGATCCCAGTTCACGAGGCGCTTGTCGCGGTAGATCAGGCCCTGCTTGTGCAGGTCGACGAAGACGCGGATCACGGCGCGGCTGAAGCCCTCGTCCATCGTGAAGCGTTCATTGGCCCAGTCGCACGACGCGCCCAAACGGCGCAGCTGGCGGGTGATCTGCCCTCCAGACTCGGCCTTCCACTCCCAGACCTTGGCGATGAAGTCGTCGCGGCTGAAGTCGGTACGCTTCTGGCCGTCCTTGGCCATGTTGCGCTCGACCACCATCTGGGTCGCGATGCCCGCATGGTCAGTGCCCGCGACCCACAGCGCGTCCTTGCCCTTCAATCGGGCATGGCGGATCAGAACGTCCTGCAACGTGTTGTCGAGCGCATGGCCGATATGGAGGCTGCCGGTCACGTTGGGCGGCGGCATCACGATGGTGTAAGGTTCGGCGTC
>JACCDQ011126358.1_pt1 | contig 18026 bp, 16 predicted proteins | sample 7446031 | NCBI WGS metagenome assembly JACCDQ01 (sample SAMN15323442, study PRJNA562643) | freshwater metagenome | isolation source: river surface water | place: USA:Blue River Watershed | collected 2017-08-17
GCTGATAGCGATTGCAATTGCTTGATTAAGGTCGGCCGGGATGGATGATTCACAGGCATGTAATCCAAAACATCCACCAAAGCCATTTCATACCAACCCATGGAACGTCCCCAGAAATTCGGAGAATGTCCCGTTTTTTTATCTGCCCAAGGTTGCGTACGCGCTTGATCATAGGCATGAATTAATAGGCCTGTTTTCGCATCCAAAGCACCTTTGTACATCAGTTCAAATTGCTTGACAATATCTGTCCAGTTATCTTCTCCCGTGATTGTCGAATATTCGGCATAGAAGGGCTCCAACATATACAAGCCGTCCAACCACATTTGATTCGGGTAACGTTGCTTATGCCAAAATCCCCCGTCGGCATCACGTGGCTGCGCTGCGATTTGTGCGCGTAATTTGTCGGCAGCCTTCTTGTAACGTACATCACCTAATTCCTGATACAGATACAATAACATACGTCCTGTGGTGATGTTATCGGAATTGAATTCATTGAAATGATATGTTCGAATATTTCCTTGTTCATCCACAAAGCTGTCGATGTTCTTTTTGATGTAATTGAAATACTTCGCATCGCCTGTCCGCTGGTACATCTTTTCCAAGGCCTTTAAGAGCAAACCTTGTTCATAATCCCAGCCAGCTGGTTTTCCAACCTTCACGGTGATGGAATCTGAATGGGTGTGCATGATGCTGACCGACATCCTTTCGGAGTAGTTTTGACCTTTCAAAATAAATCCCCCTACAAGTAGGAGGATTGTGAAGAATGATTTTTTCATATTAACGTAAATCAGAAATTTCAGCGAAATCCATATCGGTATAATCTTTGTTCTCACCCGCCATGCCCCAAATAAATGAATAATTCTTCGTTCCAGCGCCGCTGTGAATTGACCAGGGTGGCGAAATGATTGCCTGGTGATTATGTACCCACATGTGTTTTGTTTCCGTCGTTTCTCCCATTAAATGCAAGACCGCATGACCTGGAGTGACATCAAAGTATAAATAGGCTTCCATCCGACGGTCATGTACGTGCGCTGGCATCGTATTCCAAATGGATCCTGGTTCTAGGATGGTAAGGCCCATGACCAGCTGACATGATTGAATGCCTTCGTTATGTATGTATTTATAGATCGTTCGGTGGTTAGAAGTTTCCAAACTACCTAAGACAACGGTTTGAACTTGTTCTTTATCTAATTTAGCACAAGGATATACAGCATGTGCTGGTGAAGAAAGTAGGTAAAATAAGGCCGGATTTTCGCTTGAATCTGAGCTAAAACTAACTTCTTTGGTCCCTCTAGCGACATATACGGCGCCTAATTTATCTATAGGGAAATCAACTCCGTCTGCAGTAACTTTACCTTTACCGCCTACATTAATTACACCTAATTCACGACGTTCTAGGAAATAATCCGCACGTAATTTTTCGGGATTTGGTAAATGTAATGTATTCAATACGGGCATGGCACCGCCAATAATCATGCGGTCATAAATTGAATATGTCAGGTTGATATGATCCGCCGAAAAAATGCGCTCGATCAAAAAGTTATCTCTTAATTCCTGATTTGTAAAAGTTGATACTTCTTTTCTACTCGCCTCAAATCTGTAATCCATAATGGTGTTAGTTTTTTATTTCAAAGTACAATTTCGACCTTTTCTACTGTATCTTTAGGACTTATTCTGTTAAAATGTTTCTGGAAGATTTAAATCAAAACATCGAATTTCTGGGGTTTCAGCGCGTGGATAATGCGTTGAATCATTGGCGACATGTTGATTTAGATATAGAAATTATCGGAAATTACGTCGGCCAACCGGCCTTTATGGATTCCAATATTCAAACAAAATCTATCCAAATCTGGGAAGATATTTGGCTTGCTCGTAAAACGCAGGTTATTCAATTTTTGAGTGGATTAACTACCTCATTAAAATCTGTTTTTGCTCGAGACACTCGAATTGTTCCTATTTCTGCAGATGCAGCACGTTCTTTTTTAGATGCTAATCACCTGATGGGATTTTCAAAAGGAGCTTTTTATTTGGGTTGCGTGGTTCCGATGCACCGACAATTCCGTGGGATTATGAGTGAATATGCATGGGAAGGAAACCCATTGATTGCAGTGGCTGTTTTCGGAAAACCTATGATCATGAAAGAGGAAGGGATGGAAGGGGATCTTTCTGGGGAATTGGTTAAAATGGCAACGCTGCCTAAGATCCGTTTGGTGGGAGGGATTACCAAATTTTTGGAAGCCTATCGCTTGTTGCAGCCCGTCCATAATATAATGACTTACATCGATTTGGATTGGAATTCAGGCAAGGGCTTCTTGGGTGTAGGTTTTAAGGTTGTGGCTCAAACGCCGCCTCTATTATTTAAGTTGGTGGCAGGAAAGCGAGTTTCCGTTACAGAACCTGCTGAAGCCAATGTTTGGACGAAAGGGAATTTAAAATTGAGGTACACTTATGTCAACTAAACTAATCGTCCTTTTAGGCCCTACGGCTAGTGGAAAGACGGCTCTAGCAGTAGATCTTGCTAAGCGTTTACATGGCGAAATAATTTCTGCTGATTCAAGACAGATTTATAAACACTTGGATATAGGTACTGGGAAAGATTTATTGGAATACGGAGATATTCCATATCATTTAATTGATAATCATAAGTTAGGAGATCATTATTCAGTTGCTCATTTTCAGAAAGAAGCGTATGATGCAATTCAAGATATTTTAAGCCGAGGTAAACAACCGATTTTATGTGGTGGAACAGGTTTATACCTAGAGGCCTTGCTTGCCAATTATACTTTTTCACATTTGCCTGATTTTTTGACAGAACCTGTGTCGATCGAGATTCCTTTTCAGGTTTTTGGCTTAAATCCGGAACTTAGTTTACGCCGTCAACGTATTTCGGAGAGGTTAAAAATTCGATTAATGGGTATGATCGAGGAAGTAGAAGCGTTGTTAGGTAAAGGAGCAAAGGAAGCGGATTTTATTCGACTGGGTTTAGAATATAAGTGGGTAGTAGAGTTCTTGAGAGGTGATATATCGCGTGATCGATTCGAATCTGGGCTGGAAGTGGCGATACAACAATTTGCAAAAAGGCAAATGACGTATTTTAGAAAGATGGAAAAGGCTGGAATTTCAATTTCTTGGATTCCCGATTCACTTGATTTTCAGGGTAAAAGCGATTTTGTCATAAAAAATATCTAAAATTATCAGGCTACATATTGCAAAATGTACAAAAAGCCCTTACTTTTGCAATCTCATTACGAGACAGAGAGTTGGCAGAGTGGTCGATTGCGGCAGTCTTGAAAACTGTTGACTGTTACAGGTCCGGGGGTTCGAATCCCTCACTCTCTACCAAAAGCGAAGCGCAAGTTTCGCTTTTTTTGTTTCTGCCTTTTTTGGCTAAATTTCGAATATGAAATTATACTTAGTCCCCACGCCAATTGGCAATTTGGAAGATATAACACTCCGAGCCATTCGTGTACTTAGTGAAGTAGATGCAATTCTAGCGGAGGATACGCGTACATCAGGGACATTATTGAAGCATTTAAACATCTCGAAACCACTCTATGCTCATCATGCACACAATGAACATGCAGGTGTAGCTGGTATCGTTAAGTTGATAAAAGAAGGTAAGTCCTTAGCTTTAATTTCAGATGCGGGAACACCCGGAATTTCAGATCCAGGGTTTCTATTGGTCAAAGCCTGTGTAGAACAAGGAATTGAGGTGGAGACTTTGCCTGGGCCAACAGCCGTCATTCCGGCATTGGTTAATTCTGGATTTCCGATTGATCGATTTGTGTTTGAGGGATTTTTACCTCATAAAAAAGGCCGACAAACTAGGTGGAAGGCCATTGCGGAAGAGGAGAGGACTACGGTGCTATATGAATCACCGCACAGATTGGTCAAAGCATTGGAGCAAATGGTTGAATTTGTTGGTGCCGATAGATCTGTCATGGTCGCACGTGAATTAAGTAAAATGCATGAGCAAATGGTACGCGGGACAGCTGAAGAAGTATTAGGCTATTTTACGGCTTATCCTGATAAGGTTCGTGGAGAAATTGTGATTGTCATTGCGGGTAAATAACATGAAAAAGCTTTTATTTTTTTTACTGATTAGCCTGGCCGCGAAGGCTCAATTGAGCTCGAAAGCAGAAGTGGTTTTAGTCACCGTAGCACCTGGAACGGAATTGCATTCGGCTTTTGGTCATACGATTTTATGGATTAACGATCCTACAAATGGTATTGATCGTGCCTATTCATATGGTACGTTTGATTTCAATACGGAGAATTTCTATTTGAAATTTTTAATGGGCACCTTACCCTACACGATTTCAGTTCATTCAATGCAGGATGAGTTTAATTATAACATGCAGTATGAAAAGCGTGGGATGATTGCACAAAAACTTCAATTGGATTCGTTACAGAAAAACGCCATTCTTCAGGATCTGGAAACGAATTTATTGCCTGAGAATAGGGAGTATGCCTATAAGTTCTTCTATGATAATTGTTCTACGCGGATACGGGATATCATTGAGAAAAATGTCCCAGGGAAATATATCTGGGCGCAAAACCCTACGCTTGAGGGAAAATCATATCGAGATTGGATGAACAAATACTTGGTTTCTAATTCTTGGGTGACCTTGGGGATGAATCTTGCGTTAGGGACACCTTCCAACGTAACAGCTACAGCTGCTCAATCCTGTTATTTGCCTGATAATTTAGCTTCGGCAACAAATTTAGCCAAAGGATTGTCTGCTAATCCCGTGAGCCTTTTTGAGGCAGAACCTATGAAAACGAAAGGTTTTGATTTGACAGGTCCCTACTTGATCATGGGTTTGCTTACGTTAATTGTTGGCTTTTTATCTTACAAAAACGCATTTCCTTTTGCCGCCGACCTAGCTTTGTTTACGGTTATAGGTTTGCTAGCCTGGTTTATTTTCTTCTTAGGAACAGCGACCAATCACGAAGTAATGGCTTATAATCCGGCTTCGCTCATGTTGTTTCCTTTGAATTTTCCTCTGGTGATTTGGTTTGTACGAAATCCGGTCAAATGGAAGTTCTACATCTACCTGGTTACGCTTTTTTGTTTGATTGGGATTGTCTGGTGCGGTTTACAATATTGGCCGATGATATTAGTTGGCTTGCCGATTTTTATCCGATTATGTAGCTTATCCTTCATCAATAAATAAATGCGTTTCCTTTTACTCTTCATCTCTTTTTGTGGATTTTCGCAAGAGGTTTTCAAGCCTTTAGAACAGCGCAAAGAATTCGTGCCGTTAAAAATCGAACGCAGTTTGAAAGCGGATGGCCAATTAGATGAGCCGGAATGGCAGCAAGCACCCACCGTACAACTTGATTTTCAGGTTGAGCCATTTCAGGGACGAAAAGCATCATTTAACTCGACGGTTAAATTGCTCTATAATCAGCAGTATCTGTATGTAGCCGCAATTTTACGCGATAGCGTAGGGAAGAATGCCTACCGAGCTCCTAATTTGAAACGCGATTATCAATTTGTTGAAAATGATTTGTTTGGCATTGCCATTGATGGATTTAATGATCGGCGGAACGCGATTGTCTTACAATCGAATGCTTATGGGGCCCAACGCGATTTATTGGCTTTTGATGACCGGCAATTTGACATTGATTGGGATGGCTTGTATCGAGTGAGAACACTTCGGTCTGACTCTTCTTGGGTAGCTGAATTTGCGATTCCTTGGCAGACTTTACGCTATCCTAAAACGGATGGGAATAAGGCACAAGACTGGGGAATTAATTTCTTTCGTGTAAGACGCTCAAGTAATGAATTGTCCGTTTGGTCGCCACATCCACGTTCCATGAGCCCATTGCGCATGGATTATGCTGGTAAATTAGCGGGGATAATTCCGCCGCCACCCACAGCGACGAATATTCGTTTTATCCCGTATTTGTTACAAGTTTCTAAAAAATCCGAAGGAACTGAGGTGGGGAATTCGTCAACTAGTGATTTTAAATTAGGTGGTGAAATCAAGTGGGCTATTAGTCCTACTTCGGTCATGGATTTTACATTTAATACGGATTTTGCGCAAGCTGATGTAGATCGTCAGGTGAACAATATTTCACGCTTTTCGGTGTTTTTTCCAGAACGCCGACAATTTTTCTTAGAAAATGCCTCTCTTTTTTCGGCAGGTTTAGCTCCCGTAGACCAGGTGATCGGTGGATCGATGTACATTCAGCCATTCTTTAGTCGGACAATTGGTTTAGATCGAAATGTTAACCCGATTGCCATCACCGCAGGAACGCGCTTTGTGTATCGTTCTGAAAGAAGAAACTTAGGGGGTATTTTCATGCGTCAAGGTGAAGGTGATGGCGATCCCTTTACAAATTTCTACGTGGGCCGTTATTCTGAGAATTTTGGCAGACAAAATAGGATAGGAGCAATCATTACCACAAAATCTTCTCCATCTGCTGTGCAATCTACCGGAGCTGTTGATGCCTTTGTGCGTTTTAGCGATAAATTCTCATTTAGTGGAATGGGAACATTAACACAAGACAGCCAAACAGGTGATCAAGGATTGGCTGAGTATAGTCAATTTCTTTATAGCAGTAATTTTTTTAGAGCTTATTGGACCCAAACCTTGGTTACTGAAAAATACAATCCGGCCATGGGTTTTGTTTCTAGACGCGATATTATATCTAATTCTCAGGGTTTCGACTTTAATGTACGTGGGAAATGGTTACCTTCTTTTATTCGAAGTTGGGGACCAGGGATTTATACCGAAGTATATCATAGTTTAAAAACGGGTAAAGTAATTGAGCAACGCGCGCTTTCGGGTCCACTCTGGTTTGATCTACAAAATGGTGGAATCTTAGGGGGATATATTGAAGCGAGTGCCCAAAATTTAGAAGAGACTTTTAGTCCGGTTGGTATTGATATTACCCCAGGTAGTTATTCTTATTTTCGGAAGGGATTTTTGCTAGCAAGCGATCCAAGTGCCAAATACTCAGGTTCCACGGAATATGGCTGGGGAGGCTTCTTTAACGGAACACTTCAGACATTCGATTCCAAATTTCGCTTAGCACCCATCCCACATGTCAATCTAGGCCTATCGTGGAATTGGAGTAAATTCGAGCATATGGGGCTTGCGAAAGAAACCAAAGAAGTTAATTTGTTGATCTTAGAATCACGCATGGCGCTAAATCCACGTTTGCAGTTGATCGGTTTTTATCAAAAGAATACCACTGACAATCTAAATTCGCTCAACATGCGTTTGGCCTGGGAATACCAGCCTTTGTCATATGTTTATTTGGTATTTAATACCTTGAATTATCAAGGAACGGATGCTACCCAACAAAAGCAACAAAGTTTTTTAGCTAAATTGTCTTTTCTAAAACAGTTTTAACATGGAAATCGAATTACGCAGTGACACGTTTACATTACCTACTCCCGGAATGCGTGAAGCCATGTTTCAAGCGCCGCTTGGCGATGATGTCTTTGGTGAAGATCCGACGGTTAACGCATTAGAAGCCAAGGTGGCTAAGATGTTTGGGATGGAAGCCGCACTTTTCTGTGTTTCGGGTACTCAAACGAATCAAATTGCTATCTCAGTTCATTTGTCTAAAGGCCAAGAGGTGATTTGTGATGAATTGTCCCACATCTATTTATACGAAGGAGGGGGTATCATGGCGAATGCCGGTGCGTCCGTAAAATTGTTAAAAGGAGATTTAGGTAGACTCTCTCGCTCGCAAATCGAAGCGGCGATTTCACCAGATGATATTCATGCCTGCGAAAGTCGGTTGGTGAGTTTAGAAAATACCGTGAATAAAGGAGGCGGCAGTGTGTATAGCTCAGAAAGTCTTCAGGAAATATCAGATTTTTGTCGGCAAGCCAATATCCCTTTGCACTTGGATGGTGCCCGAATTTTCAATGCGATGTCAGTTACGGGTCAAACGCCCTCGCAGTTTGGTGCTTGGTTTGATTCCATTTCGGTCTGTTTGTCTAAAGGTTTAGGCGCTCCCATAGGCTCTGTTTTAGTAGGCTCCCATGCATTTATTAAAAAAGCTAGGCGTGTTCGGAAGCGCTTAGGAGGTGGTTGGCGACAAGCAGGATTATTAGCTGCTGCAGGGATTTATGCTTTGGATTATCAGGTGGAGCGTTTAAAGGAAGATCATGCACGTGCGGCGGCGATTGCGAAGATTTGCGCCAACTTACCTTGGGTGGATAGCATTTTACCGGTTGTGACGAATATTGTTATTATTCGATTAAAAGAGGGTATTACGGCGAATGAGCAAGTGGCTGCATTGAAGGCAAAGGGTATTCGATGTGCGCCATTTGGGCCGCAGTACATTCGATTTGTAACGCATTTGAATTTTGATGATGTGGCATTAGCTGCTTTCGAAACCCAAATTAATCAGTAAAATGACGCTGACATTGGCTTTTAAATTAAATGATATTCCATGCAGAGAAAAGCCTTTAAAATGTTCTTGCTTCCAGGTTTTGAAGCGGAATATAAAAAGAGACATGATGAAATTTGGCCAGATTTAGCTGAACTATTGAAATCAGTTGGCATTCAGCATTATTCCATTTTTCTAGATCCTGATACCTTAACGCTGTTTGCTTATTTGGAAGCACCTGATTTAAGTGCTTTAGATCGCCTTCCTGAACATGAAGTTATGCAGCGTTGGTGGAAATATATGGGAGACATTATGCAAACTAATCCCGATCATTCACCCGTTGCTATCGATATTCCATCCGTTTTTTACTTTGAATAAGATGTCTAAAAATCTTCTCTTATTGCTTTTTTTGCCTTTGAGTATGGCATTTTCGAAACCGAATAAAAAGGAGGTTTTACAGCAAATGCATTTGGCTAATCAGTATTTCCAGCAAAAATGGCCGGATGTAGGGCAGGTGATCGTGAGTCCAGATAAGACGCGACCATCTAATATTTGGACTAGGGCTGTGTATTATGAAGGATTAATTGAATTGTATAAACTTGATCCACGTGCTAAAGACCTGAAATACATGGAGGATTGGGGGAATTTTCATCATTGGGGTCTTAGAAATGGTTCGAAAACTAGGAATGCAGATGATCAGGCTTGTGGCCAGGTTTATATGGATTTGTTCTTAATGACGGGTGATTCTATGCGAATAAAACCCATTAAGGAAAACATTGATAACATGGTGGCGACGGATAAGGCTGATGATTGGTCATGGATTGATTGTTTGCAAATGAGTATGCCTGTTTATACCCGTTTGGGTGTTATTTATAAGGATCCACGCTATTTTCAAAAGATGTATGATTTGTATGCATATACCAAATACAAACATGGTGGACAGGGTTTATATGATCCAGTAGCAAAATTGTGGTGGCGTGATAAAGATTTCGTTCCGCCGTATAAAGAGCCGAATGGTGCCAATTGCTATTGGTCGCGAGGTAGTGCATGGGTCTATGCTGCCTTGGTTCGTACGATTGATTTATTGCCTGAAAATGATCCTCATCGCGCTGAATATTTGGCTGATTTTATCGCACTTTCTGAAGCGCTTCCTCCATTGCAACGTCCAGATGGCTTTTGGAATGTATCCCTAAAAGATCCATCAAATTTCGGTGGACCTGAATTAACAGGTACTTCACTTTTTGTGTATGGCATGGCTTGGGGAGTTAGAAAAGGGATATTGCCAGCCAAGAAATACACGCCAATTATCAATCAAGCCTGGAAGGGAATGTCCACATGCGTTCATCCCAACGGTTTTTTAGGATTTGTACAAGGAACAGGCAAAGAGCCAAAAGATTCACAGCCTGTTACTTTTGATCATGTGCCCAATTTTGAAGATTTTGGTTTAGGCTGTTTCTTGTTGGCCGGAACCGAACTTTTAAAAGCTAAATAAGTATAGCCTGGTAGGTTTTTGATTTTTTATATCTTTGTTGTTTATAAACCTATTTCAAATGAAACGTTCAATGATTGGAGCGCTGGTAGGCGGTCTCATTTTATTTCTTTGGCAAACGCTATCTCAAGTGGCCTTTAATTTACATGAATCGACGCAGCAATATACGCCTGCGCAAGATTCAGTATTGATCGATTTGGCTAAACGACTGGAAAAACCAGGTGGATATATGTTGCCACGCATGGCGCCGGGCCAACCCATGGAGGCGATGGAATCGTTTACCAAAAATGCTACAGGTAAGCCATGGGCCGCTATTCGTTATTATGGTGCTTTTGAAATGAATTGGGGAATGAGTTTAGCTAGAAGTTTAACGCTGAATATTTTCGTGGTGTTTTTGTTGATTTGGATTATTAATCAGTTTAGGTTACCTACGCAACGGACTATATTGATTCTTTGTTTGCTGGTAGGAATAATTGGATTTTCGAATGTGGCTTATTTAGAGCATGTTTGGTACCCAATGTTTGATATTCGAATTCGATTAGTTGATGCGCTGGTTTCTTGGGGATTATGTGGTATTTGGTTGGGTTATTGGTTTAAGCGTCGAATTTAGGATTTCATGAAATACATCTATTGGTTGGTTTTTGGATTGATTTCTTACATAATCTATGTCCAATTACCTTTTCACCAAGATGAATTTTTGCACTTTTCTACATTAGCTTACAATCATCCTAATTTTTCGCTGAATCAATTTAAGGAAGGCTTTTCTGCCTATGAAAAGTTTTTTCCTGGAGGCCTTTCTGTCTATTTCCCATTCTTATACACGGGTAATTTACAAGGCATTTTCTTAAGTCCATTTTATTGCTTTTTGCCGATCATAGAGGCTAAGATGGCTTATTCGCTTCTTTCTTTGACGTTGTTATATGTCCTTATGCAACGGATATTTACATTGGATAAGATAGCTCGTTGGTTTATATTTTTACTCGTACCATTTTATATCGCAGTCTTGCGCGATGCAGGTCCGGTCAACGTGGCTTTGTTGGTGTTTCTACTAAGTATGTATTTCACAGAACAAATCTCAATTAGCAAAGCTGGTTGGCTTCCCGCTCTAACTCTTGCTTTTTTGTGGTCATTGGCATTTTATGACAAATTGTATTTTGTTTATTTAATGCCAAGTCTTCTTGTCTTCGCTTTAGCTCGAACACCTGTTGAAGATATTTGGAATCGTTCAAGTTCCTTGAAAATAGTTGCGTCGCTTTTTGTATTTGGTGTTTTTGTTCTAGTGTATTTATTGTCAGACATCGGAGTGCGCCAATTTCAATCGACGGATTTAGGGGATATTAAGGTCCCTTTTATTAAAGCAATTGGTTCAGCAGATTCCATTTCCTGGATAGATGATCGGCTTATTGTTATAGATACCATACTTGCTCAATTCGACTTCAGCTTTTACATTTTGAGAAATTTGAATTATACAGATTTTCTGCAAGTTAAAATATGGGGTGGATTACGCTGGTTTGGTTTTGGAATGCTTGCCTTAGTTTGGGTTGAATTCAAATATGCCCACCGTAAATCTATATGGTACTTGGCGTCATTCGTTATCATGATATTAACTTTCCTTGCGTTAGGAAAAATTCGTTTTGGACATCATACTATATTTTTGTTTTTACCCTTATTGGGTTTTTGGTTTGACGGAAGACGACCTAAATACTGGAAACCGTTAATGGTTTGGTTGGTAGTTAATCTAATCGTTTTTGCCACCAATGTGTTTAGGGCAAATCCACATGAGTCTCTTAAAACTGATTACCGTGAAATAGTTACTAAAACCAAATTAGCTCAGCCCGTTATTGTCAATTTTGATAGCTGGAATTATTATTACCTTCGCAATTTAGATGCGGATCAAGCTGTGGTCACATGGGTTGATTTACGAGATTCGATACAAACCAATCGATTATTTGCTTTAGCAAAAAAAATGCAACGACCGATCGTAAACGTATCTGGTTCACCGGAAGTATGGGAGCAAAATTGGTTATTGATTCAAAACAGGGTAGATTCGATTTCGGTTGATCGGACATTTCCTGCTAACCCAATTAGTACACTTCGCATTAAATAATTCAACTATGTGCAAAAAATGCTTGTTTTTATTAGCCATTTGGCTTGCCCCTTGGCTTGTTGGGGCCCAACAACCCTCAGATTATCCACAGGATTATTTAAGTCCTGCTTTTCATGCTGGACGTCGTGATGCATTTAAGAAATCGATGTCCGACAAGGGTGTTGCGGTGTTTTTTGCTTCCCAGGTTCGGGTTCGAAATGATGATGTGGATTATCAATATGCGCAGAATAAGAACTTCTATTATTTTACTGGATTACAAGAGCCGAATGCAGTTTTGGTGATGTTTAAGAATCCAGTAACCTTGCTTAATCAGACAGGTACTGAATTTATTTTTGTTCAAAAGCGTGATCCGCTGAAAGAAATGTGGACGGGGAAAATTTTAGGTGAGGCTGGTGTAAAAGCGACTTATAAGCTCGAACATGTCTTTGCTAATGATCAATTTACACATACTACGCTTGATCTTTCTTCGGTAGATTCTGTTTACTCATTATATCGTAATGAGGCCATTTTTACGAAATATAAACGCCGTTTAGATCCTTTGGCAAGAATGGCATCCATTTTGGATAGTAGTATTGTATTATTAAATAAACCATTAGCAACTCGGTCTACCTTAAATACCTTGAGTTCGATGCGTGGAATTAAGCAAGTTGAAGAGATTGCGATCATGCGTAAAGCGACTCAAATTAGTTCCATGGGGCATCGTGAGGTGATGAAGGCGATTCATCCTGGCATGAAGGAATATCAAGCCCAAGCGATCATGGAATATCAATTTAAGTCAAATGGTTCAGAATATCCGGGTTATCCAAGTATTGTAGGCGCTGCTGAAAATGCCTGTGTTTTACATTATACCACTAATTTAAAGCAGGTCAATGCGGGTGATTTACTACTTAGTGATTGTGCTGCGGAATATCATGGATATACGGCTGACGTAACTCGAACGATTCCCGCTAATGGACGTTTTTCTCCTGAACAAAAATTGATATATGATTTAGTGCTCAAAGCGCAGGACGCAGGTATTCAAATGTGTAAAACAGGCATTTCTCATGACCGAGTAGATGCTGCGGCGCGTGAAGTTATTTATAAAGGTTTAGTGGATTTGGGTATTGTGGCTACTAAACAAGAAGCTCGTCAATATTTTCCCCATGGAACTTCACATCATGTGGGTTTGGATGTTCATGATTTAGGACCCAAAACCTTGGCTCCAGGTGTTATCGTCACCGTTGAGCCAGGTATATACATTCCATCAGGAAGTAAGTGTGACAAGAAATGGTGGAACATTGGCGTTCGTATTGAAGATGATATCTTGATTACAGAAACAGGTAATGAGAATTTATCTGCTGGCTCACCAAGGACTACGGTTGAGATCGAGAAGATGATTAAGGAACGAAGTAAGTTTGAATAAAAAAAAGCCCGCAATTAGCGGGCTTTTTACTTATGTGGAACTGGAGGGATTCGAACCCTCGTCCAAACCTAGAAACCGGAAGCTTTCTACACGTTTAGATTTGATCAATTTTCGATGGCCAACAGGTTCAGATCAGACCTTATTGACCACTTATTCACTGGATACTAATGATCGCTTAGTGAAATCGCAATCATCGACTCTGCATGGTCGACGCTCCAGAATCCCTAGCGGCAGAGTTTGGCCGGGGTGGAACGATGGCAATTGGTTAGTCTATCAGACTAAGCAGCCATGGCATACGAAGTATTGCCAGCTATAATTCGAAGGTTTTATTTACAGGAAATGCCTACAACTCCTGACGTGCTTACAACCGATCTGCTTAAGCTGTCAAAACCGGTCAGTCCCATAAGAAACACAAAGGTACGCATTTAATTCAGCGGTAGTGCAGTGGTTGACTTAATTTCATCCATCACAAACAAACTTGAAATATGTGCCACAGAGGGGAGAACCGCCAAATGCTCTTGGTAAAATCGGTTGTAACTTTCCACATCCGCACAAACTACATTCAAGTAATAGTCAAAGTTCCCTGAAACTAAATGACAAGACATTACTTCTGGGAAGGCTTTTATCGATTCCTCAAAGGATGAGAAATTTTCTCGATTTTGTTTTTCTAAGGTCACCTGGCAGTGAACTAATAAACCTAAATTTAGTTTTTTGCGATTTAAGATCCCTACATAACCTTGAATGTATCCTTCTGTTTCTAATCGTTTTAATCGATCATGTGTAGGACTAAGCGATAAATTTACTTGTTCAGCTATTTCTTTGATCGTTTTCTGACTATTTGCTTGAATGATTTTTAAAATTTGAAGATCTAACCCATCTAAATTTGTTTTTAATGCCATAAACTTTTCGGTTTTTATGTAATAAATGACTTATGATTCGAAATAATTTCTGCAAATGTATCAATTATTGTAAAATATTTCTTTTTTAATTGGTTTGTGCCATAAATTTTATGGCAGTTTATATATTTGCAATGTATTATACTTCATCAAAGGTAACGGCCAGCGAATTCTTCGTTGGCTGTTCTTTTTTAACCTAACCTACTCATGATCATAGCCGTCCCTAAAGAAATTAAAAAGCAAGAATCACGCGTTGGCCTGACACCCGCAGGAGTACAAAGTTTAATTACTGCCGGTCATCAAGTTTACATCGAAACTCAAGCGGGTTTGGGTTCGGGTTTTTCTGATACGCAATACCAACAAGTAGGTGCGCAAATTTTAAATACACCGAAAGAGGTTTATGCTATCGCTGATATGATTGTCAAGGTGAAAGAACCTTTGGCATCCGAATACCCTCTTATTAAACCGCATCAAATTTTATTTACTTATTTTCATTTTGCTGCCTCAAAAGATCTGACGCATGCGATGATTGAAAGCAAAGCTACTTGCATTGCGTATGAAACTGTTGAATTAGCTGATCGTTCATTACCTCTTTTAACTCCGATGTCGGAAGTGGCAGGCAGGATGGCAATCCAAGTAGGTGCCTATTTTTTAGGTAAACCACAAGGAGGTAAAGGAAAAATGCTAGGCGGTGTGCCTGGTGTGAAACCAGCCAATGTGTTAATTCTAGGAGGTGGCGTAGTAGGTACGCAAGCTGCAAAAATGGCTGCTGGCTTAGGAGCGAATGTAACGATCATGGATACAAATTTGGCTCGATTACGTTATTTAAGCGATGTCATGCCAGCTAATGTTCATACGCAATATTCAACGCCTCACGCTATCCAGGAGCATTTGCCTCAAGTTGACCTAGTTATTGGTGCTGTGCTCTTACACGGAATAAAAGCACCCCACCTAATTAAAAAGGAAGATCTAAAGTTAATGCAGCCTGGTACAGTTCTGGTTGATGTTGCTGTAGATCAGGGAGGATGTATTGAAACTTGCCATCCAACTACTCATGAAGATCCAGTATATGAGGTTGATGGAATTTTACATTATTGTGTAACCAATATGCCAGGTGCTGTCCCACAAACTTCGACACTTGCTCTGACGCAAGCTACTTTGCCTTATGTGCTGTTATTAGCTAATCAAGGATATCAAGAGGCTTGCTCGACCAACGAGGCATTGAATAAGGGGTTGACGATCTATGATGGGAAGTTATTTCATCCCGGTTTAGCCGCTGCCTTTTCTTTGTAATTATTGAAAAAAGTGGGCATGGAAATTGACGAGAAACACCTCATGTGTTGCTCGGGTGATGGCGGTGTAAAGCCAACGAATATATTCGGCGTCTACTTGTTCTTCTTTCAAGTAACCTTGATCAATAAAGACAGCTTTCCATTGGCCACCCTGTGATTTATGGGTGGTCAATGCATATGCAAACTTTACCTGCAGTGCATTTAAATACGGGTCTTTTCGGATAGCTTCGGTGCGTTCTTTCTTCTTCTGAATATGGGCGTAATCTTCACATACAGAATCATATAATTTTTTATTGGCCTCTTTACTCAAAGCTGATTCTGATGAATGTAGTGTGTCAAGCATGATTTTAGCTTCTACCTCTGGATGTTCCTCATAATCGCAAAGACGCAGACTTACCGTTAAGAATCGCATACCATGCATTTCTTCTTCGCGCTTAATTTTCATAATTTCTACAAAGTCTCCATTGGCTAAAAAGCCAGCTGGCGAATCTTCATCTAACCAATGATAATTATTGCGTACGATCATCAGTAAATCGCCCGATGAAATTTCATCCTCTTGGTATAATATGGTTCGTCGAACAAACTCATTGAATTGAACCGCACTTTTATTAGACCGCGTCAATACAATCGTCTCCTCTTTGCCAAATTTCCGATAAGCATACTGCATGCCATCTTCCATTTTTTCACCCGTCATTCGGAAAAAGTCTTTAAACGATGCCGTATTGAATTTGATTTCCGTTGAATTTTGGGCCAACAGTCCTCTCAAATTTGTCGCATTGTATAAAATTCCAGAATGTATATCTTGACGCATGACATCTGTTAATTCATGCTCTTTAACCTCCATGTGAAATTCTTTCGAAATGTAATCTGCAGAGAGGGCAGGAGAAAGACTTTTTCCTATAGGAGGTAATTGGGCTGTATCACCAACAAATATCAATTTATTTCCCGTATGACCATTTTCTGGATTCGTAAATACATATTCAATTAAATCGGTCAATAAGCTATTTTGGCCAAAATCGGAGTCATCGGTAATCATCGATGCCTCATCTACGATGAATATTGTATTGGTTGCGTAATTAGGCATTCGTTGAAAGGATAAGGTCCCTGAATGCGGATTACTAACCTGTTTATAGATTTTTTTGTGGATGGTATAGGCTTTCTTTTTGGAGTAATTTGCCATGACCTTTGCTGCTCGGCCCGTTGGCGCCAATAGTTGAGTCTTATAACTAAAGCTACCTAGAATCTTTATTAAGGTCGAAATGACGGTTGTTTTACCCGTTCCTGCGTAACCTTTAATGATAAAAGTTAATGCCGACCACTCGTCTTCGTTTACTATAAATTTATCCAATTGCGAAAATAGAGCCGATTGTGATGGCGTAGGTTCGAAAGGGAATTTTTGATTTAGTAAGAAAGCTGGGCTTTTGGCAATACTCATAGGGTAAAATTACACAATAGCCCCGGGTAGCGCAATGGACTTTTCGAATGAAAGTGGTCGAAATACATTAATCAGGCAAATTCGCTCATATTGGTCTAATTCAGAAACTAAAATATCAGTTTCTTCCACTTGATCTTCGACTAATAAGCGTGCACGTGTGGTTCCCCAGTGCAACGGCGCCTCAGGTGTATACCAAATTCCATCTTTTAAAAAGGCTAGATTGGCCATCGTGCAGTCTTGAATGATGCCATCTTTATGAAAAATTACTTCATCTGCTTCTGGATGAGCCTCCAAAATTTGTTGAAAAAATCCACGTTCAGCCCATTTAAAACCATAATCAATCTCTCCACTATCGACCAAGGCAAATGTATGTACGATTTTAGCTTCGTAAGGTAATAATTCGATTCGCTGTGGATCTTCTGTATACGTTATGCGAAGTCTGTGAATACCCACTTTGGGTAAATCAACCTTGTCAATTTCCTCGCTTACATCAAAAGGCTCCCATTCTGGAAAAAATGTATCAAAGGTTTCATTGACCCGCATTTGATGGTAGTCGACATGCTGAGCCTGTCCATTGTTAATGCAAATTGTTTCTAAGAATGAGAACATGTTAAAATGGGAGATATACTTTTTGAATGAGTTCGTTGTATTCTTTTTCAAGTTCCGAAAAAACGGTAATTCCACCGCCACTTTTAAATATCATTTGATCTGATTTATTTTCAATAAATCGAATCATGACACCTGAGTCAAGATTTTGACCATCAAATTCCCCCATGACGCCGGTATAAAATCCTCGATTATATTGTTCCGCATTTTCAATAATTTGAATCGTGGAGGGTTTGGGTGCCCCTGTGATGGAGCCTGCAGGCAGTAATTCGCGCAAAATGGATCCAATTTTGCCTTTAAATGTAGGAAGTAGGTCTCCTGAAATTTGTGATGACATTTGCCATAAATCACCTTCATTCGTTTTTACTTGTTCCGTGTATTTGTAGGAATCTACTTGAATCGGGAATGCCACGCGACTCAGATCATTCCGAATTAAGTCGA
>JACCDQ010007621.1_pt1 | contig 18023 bp, 17 predicted proteins | sample 7446031 | NCBI WGS metagenome assembly JACCDQ01 (sample SAMN15323442, study PRJNA562643) | freshwater metagenome | isolation source: river surface water | place: USA:Blue River Watershed | collected 2017-08-17
CAGGGTGATTTCGGAGCCGATGTCTGCCGGTATCTGTTCTACTTTAAGTTTTTCGCCAGCAGCAACTTTGTATTGCTTGCCGCCGGTTTTTATGACCGCGTACATGGGAACCTCATCAATTGAGTTTTGAAAAAACGCCCGGCCGGTAAAGGCCGGGTTACTGCTTCATCCGTGTTGGCGAAAAAGATTGCCAAACGAGGAAAACCCCAAATTATACATAGACTTAGCCCGCAAGTCAAAACCCACCTTACCCTCCCGCCGGCAGCGGCCGAATCCGCAGCGTCCGCTGAGTAGCGGCAGGCGCATCGTATAATTCCGGCCTTTAACCGAACCGCCAACCATCGTGTCCGCCGCCAAGCCCGCCGAGAACCATCCTTTGTCCTTGATCGCCAGCGACATGCAGGCCGTCGATGCTGCTATTCGCTCGCAATTGCACTCGGATGTACCGCTGGTCAGCCAGATTGCGGACTACATCATCAGCGCCGGCGGCAAACGTATCCGGCCTGCGCTGGTGCTACTGATGGCAAATGCGTGGAGCTACCAGGGGCAAGACCATTTCAAGCTGGCCGCCGTGGTGGAGTTCATTCATACCGCGACGCTGCTGCATGATGATGTGGTCGACGAATCCGAGCTGCGGCGCGGACGGCAGACGGCGAATGCGATGTTCGGCAACGCGGCCTCGGTGCTGGTGGGCGACTTTGTTTACTCGCGCGCATTCCAGATGATGGTGTCGGTGAATAGCATGCGCGTGATGCAAATCCTGGCCGATGCGACGAATGTGATCGCCGAAGGCGAAGTGCTGCAATTAATGAATATGCACGATCCCGACGTGACCGAAGAGCGCTACTTGCAGGTGATCCGCTCCAAGACCGCCAAACTGTTCGAGGCCGCCACCGAGCTCGGCAGCCTCCTGGCCGGTGCGCCGGAATCCGCGATTGCGGCCGCCGCTGAATATGGCCGCTGCCTCGGCACAGCCTTCCAGCTGATCGACGACGTGCTCGACTATTCGGGCAATGCGGCCGACATCGGCAAGAATGTCGGCGACGATCTGCGCGAAGGCAAGCCGACGCTGCCGCTGATCTATCTGATGCAGCACGGCACGCCGCAGCAGCGCGACCTGGTGCGCGCCTGCATCGCCACCGGCGACGAAGCGCACTTCCCGGAAGTGCTGGCGGCCATTACAAGCTCAGGCGCGCTCGAATACACCCGCGAGCAGGCCGCACTGGCACGCGACCGCGCCAAGTCCGCACTGGCGCCGCTGCCTGCCGGCCCGTACAAAGACGCGCTGCAGACGCTGGCAGACTTTGCGGTCGACCGGAACCATTAATTGAATTTAGGCATCGCCATATTGCGCAGACTTTGTTATACTCATGCGCTTTCGCGGTTACGGCACTTTTTCTGAAGTCAGCAAAAGCGTTGAAACAGCAAATTCGGGGTGTAGCTTAGCCTGGTAGAGCGCTACGTTCGGGACGTAGAGGCCGGAGGTTCGAATCCTCTCACCCCGACCAGAATTCGTAAAAAAAGCCCAAGTGTTCAAAGCACTTGGGCTTTTTTGCTTTTGATCGACCGCCAACGCCTCGACCCTGTCTCGCCATCGCAGAGAGGGTTGCTACGAAGGGCCTGGACGGCGTTACCATCTACCGCCGGATCCGGGATCCCGAGCATCGACACAGATCGTCCTGTCAAAGACCTTCCACCGCTGCGGACCGCAGTCGAACCACAAGAAACTGAATCAGGGCGCTGAAAACAGGACGTCGATAAGCTCAGCATTCACTGATCGGGACCGGCAGCACTTCAGTTGCTTCAACCGGCTCAATTCTCAGTAGTATTCATCCATTCTTACCGATCCGATTGCTGCGGCAACCACGCAAACAAGCAACGATACGCAGCGGCTCGCATTGATCGAATCCCGCTGCCGCGGTCAGTCACTGACTGCGGCAGCGCACAGACACCGGAGATGTGCCCAGATGTTTACGCGATTGCGTCTGACCCAATTCAAGGCCTGGAAAGATACCGGCCTGGTCGCCCTGAAGCCCGTAACGATGCTGCTGGGGACGAACTCTTCAGGTAAATCCACCCTGATTCAAAGCCTGCTGCTGCTCAGGCAAACCGTGCAATCGCCCGACCGCACCGTACATCTGAATATGGGAGGCGATGAAGTCAACGACTTGTTCAACTTCGGCGGCTTTGATGACGTGCTTCATCAGGCCGCTGAGAGTCCGAGGCAATTCTCGATCGGCTTTGACTTCACAGGCGAGGCCGCCGATCGCATCAAGTCAGGCAGCTTTGACTGCACCTATGTCCAGACATCCTCCGGCGGCGTCGCCATCCAGACTCTGGAATTGCGCACAGGTGACCGACGCTTCCGGGCGCTCCGGCGTGACAAAGGTGCGTACTCCATCGTTGTCGATGAAGAGCCGCAGCCACGCATCAAAGGTCGAAACTACGCACCGGAACGCTCGGTGGCCCTGTCGGCAGAAGCAATCGCTGCGCTGGATCAGGATGGCCCTGTCGTCGAAGACCTGAGCCTGGCAATTCGCCGTGAGCTGGAATCCATCATTTATCTGGGTCCGCTACGCCGCGAGCCCGCGCGCGACTATTCGTGGAATAAAACCAAGCCGGGCGATATTGGCATCGATGGCCGAAGCGCAATCGATGCCCTGCTCGCCAGCGCCCTGCTCAAAGGCGAAGGACAGAACGACGTTGTCAACGGCGTCTCGTATTGGCTGTCGCAAATGAAGATCGCCGACAAACTGGAGGTACGCCAGCAGGGACGTTCTCACCGCTATGAGCTGATCGTTCATCGCGATGGCGTGGCGTGCAATCTGCGCGACGTCGGCATCGGTGTTTCTCAGGTGCTGCCGGTGCTGGTCGTGGCCTACTTCGCGCCACCCGGCAGCACTATCATTCTGGAGGAACCAGAGATTCATTTGCACCCGTTGGCCCAGGCCGTTCTTGCTGAGTTGTTTGTCGCGATCAGCAAGCAGCGCAGGGTGCAGTTCATTGTGGAGACGCATTCCGAACATCTATTCCGCCGCATGCAGACCCTGATTGCCAGACAACAGGTCACGACTGACCAGGCTGCGATGTACTTCGTGGAGCGCGATGGAAAGGCTGCCCGGCTGCGCGAGCTCGAACTGGATGATTTCGGCCGTGTGAAGAACTGGCCGGACGGATTTTTCGGGGACGCACTCGGCGAGACACGGGAGCAGGCTCGCATGATGTTCGAGCGCCAACTGGCGGCCAGGTCATGAGGGCGCGCTATGTGATCGATACCAATGTGTTGATCGCAGCAAGTGCAGGAGACCCGCAGCATCCGAAAGACCTTGACGCCACGCCCGGTGATCCGATGCTGAGAAAGCAGGTCTGGTCCTGGCTGGATCGGTTTCAACAGAGCGACTCTCGTCTGGTGCTGGACCAGGCTGGTGAAATTTACAAGGAATATACCCATAAACTGGGATTCAACGACTTCGGCATCCAGGTGGTCATGCACAAATGGAGCACCGCTGCGGTGGACAATGTGCCGGTAGATTTCGACACGAATGGAAGCGCCGTGCTGCCCGACACACTGTCTCCGATCATTCATGATGCCGCTGACAAAAAGATCGTGGCAGCAGCGTTAGCAGCGCATGCCTTGTTTGGCGAGGGCTGTGTCGCATTCGCCGGAGATACCGATTGGCATGACTGGGAAGATGCCCTCGTCCAGTACAATTTATTGCTGGAGCCGATCATCGAGGCATGGTCTCGCCAGAAGCACGCCGACAAGCAAAACCGATAGAACAACGAATGTCCGATTTCTTCCGCTTCCCGCACACTCCGCACCTGGCCTGGCTGGGCCAGGGAGCACCTCGTGACGACAAGGTACTTTCGCCGGCCGAAGTGCAGGCCTTGCTGGCTGCGGATGTGACGGTGGAGGAAAAGCTGGATGGTGCCAACCTCGGCTTCTCTCTGTCACCCGACGGCAGCTTGCGCGCGCAGAACCGTGGCCAATATCTGGCCGCGCCCCATGCGGGACAGTTTGCCCGATTGCCCGCCTGGCTGGCCCGGCACGGCGATGCACTACGCAGTGTTCTGACGCCCGACCTCATGGTGTTTGGCGAGTGGTGCGCAGCCCGTCATTCGCTGGACTATGCGGCGCTACCCGATTGGTTTTTACTGTTCGATGTGTATGACCGACATGAAGGCCGCTTCTGGAGCAGTGCGCGCCGCAATGCACTGGCTGCGTCCGCGGCGTTGGTCACGGTGCCTCGGGTCGCAGAGGGGCGGCAGACCCTGGCCGCGCTGAAAGATCTGGTGACCCGTCGGCCCAGCCACTATCGCCAGGGTCCGTTGGAGGGCGTAGTCATTCGCCAGGAATCTGCGCAGTGGTGTGAGTCCAGGGCCAAGCTCGTCCGGGCGGACTTCACACAGGCCATCGATACTCATTGGCGCCGGCGTGCCATTGAATGGAACCGGATAGATTTTTCCCACGGCGCCCAACAATAAACCCCATGCAGCGCGGCCACGTCGGTGGCAATGCAGCCCCTCCACCCATCCGCGTCATTTCCGCTGGCTCATATTTTCATTGCGTCTCACGCCGATTCGCGCGACCCTTGACGCCAATGCGCGAGGTCATTGCCCTACCTTGCCATGAACACGTGCTGTGCCCGGCAAGATGGCCGGTCTGTCGTTGTCATAACGATCAGGCATCCCGAACGACACGCACCGCCCCGACACGCTGCTGATGACCATGAAATTTTTCCGACGCTTGCTTATTCTTGTCCTCGCCAGCCAACTGGCAGGATGCGCTGTCTTCGCCGTGGCCGATGCGGCCGTGACGGTCGCAGCGACCGGCGTCAAGGTGGTGGCCAAGACAGTCGGCGCCGTCGCAGATGCCGTCATCCCCGATAGCAAAGACTGACGACGAAGCCGCACTGCCCTCCTCATTTTTCGCGGCGCCGATGATCTACGGGCTCGAAAAGACCCCGGCCACGCGCCTGTCAACGTACAGCGCTCCGGGCTGTCGTCAGCCTGCAGTTGGACCGTATTTACCCATATCCCGCCGCAAATTTCGCTGATACCATCCGCAGCGCCCGAACCGGCACAGCCGGCTGCCGGGCATCGATAACGTTCTGCCAACAATAATTGACGCAATACCGAGGAGACACCCTTTGCAAGTCCAGCCCGCCAGCACGAGCGCCGCACCCGATCCGGTGCGCGACGCGCTTTATAACAAAATCGCCACGCGCTTCCTGCCGCTGCTCTGCCTCTGCCTCGTCGCTGCCTACCTCGATCGGGTCAATGTCGGCTTTGCCAAGCTGCAAATGCTCGACGATCTCAAGTTCAGCAACACGATCTATGGTTTGGGCGCCGGCATTTTCTTCGTCGGCTATGTGCTCTTCGAAGTGCCGAGCAACGTGCTGCTGCATAAGGTCGGCGCGCGCATCTGGATTGCGCGGATCATGATCACCTGGGGCATCATCGGCGCCGGCATGGCCTTCGTGCAGACACCGACACAGTTCTATGTGCTGCGCTTCCTGCTCGGCGTCGCCGAGGCCGGCTTCATTCCGGGCGTGCTGTATTTTCTGTCTTGCTGGTTCCCGTCCGCGCGGCGCGGCAAAATAATCGCCCTGCTGCTGGCCGCCGTGCCGCTGTCGAGCGTGATCGGCGGCCCGCTGTCGGGCTGGATCCTGTCTTCCTTCGCCGGCGTCGGCGGCCTGCGTGCCTGGCAATGGCTGTTCCTGCTGGAGACGATACCTTCCGTCGTGCTTGGCTACGCAGTGATCCGCATGCTCAGCGACCAACCGTCGCGCACGCCCTGGCTCACGGCCGCCGAGGCCGCGATCGTCGATCAGGACATCGCCAGCGAAGCGGTGCGCAATCAGTCGCACTCAAGTTTCGCCAGCGCCTTCAAGAGCGGCATCGTATGGCAGCTGACGGCCGCCTATTTCTGCATCGTCAGTGCCGTGTATGTGCTGATTTTCTGGCTGCCTACGCTGATCAAGCAAAACGGCGTGACCGATCCGGTGCACATCGGCCTGCTGACCGCGATTCCTTATTTTGCGGCGATCGTTGCTTCGATTTATAACAATACGATGGCTGACAAGCACCGCGAGCGCCGCTGGCATACGGCGATCCCGTGCGCCATTACTGCCGTGGGCCTGATGCTGGCTGGCATGCACTTCGATAGCCTCGTCGTGACCATGCTGATCCTGACCGTGAGTGCGGCCGCCGCGTCCACGACACAAGCCGCTTTCTGGAGCGTGCCGCCGACGTTCCTGAATGGCGCAGCAGCCGCTGCCGGCATCGCACTGATCAACTCGCTGGGCAATATCGGCGGCATGGTCAGCACCTCGGTAGTCGGCTGGATCACCGATCTGACCGGCAATGCCCAGAACAGCCTGATCCTGTTCGGCGGCATGCTGCTGGTGAGCGTCGTGCTGGTGCTGATGCTGCCGTCAAAGCTGGTCAATCACTGATGTAGTCACGTGCCGGACCCAGGCGGTCCGGCGCAATCGACAGGACAAGCATTCAACGGGACAAGAAGCGTCCCTCTTCCGCCCGCAGCGCCTGAATAGCCTCGGGCGCAATGTCATCCGGCCGGGACTGGCGCATATCGCGCCAGTCGTAACGACGGCGTACCGTCCTCTCCAGCACGACGCCATCGATCAGATAGGCATCCGACATGTACGACGAGATCAGCGTGCCGCGCCGCTCCGGCAGCGCGAACAGATCAACGCCGTGGCTGTAGTCGGCCGATGACGACGCACAGTTCAACGCACGTGCCATCAGCGTAGGCACCACATCCTGATGCAGCGACATACGCGGCACGACCTCACCGGCCGCCTGGCCGGGCGCGCGCACAATCATCGGCACCTGCGTTTGCCAGCGGCTAAAGTTGCTGCCGTGGCCCCAGTAGCCCAGCCCGTTCTCGTTGAACTCTTCCGCGTGGTCGCCGGTCACGATGACCCACGTGTTTTTCAGCTTGCCGCGCCGCTCGGCCTCGGCCAGCGCCTTGCCGACCAGCGCATCGAGATAATGCAAGCTGTTGAAGTAGTCGTTCTTGTAAGGGACATTGTCCGCATGGCGGTCCAGCGCATAGCCGCCCTCGACGACGGGCAGCGGCTTGAAACGCTCATGCTCGGGTGGATAGTTGTACGGCGAGTGCGACGACGTCAGAAACAGGAAATCGAACCGGCGCTCTGACGCATGCGTGCCCAGCGTGCCGATATAACGCTGCACGAGCGCGGCATCCGGCAGGCGATGGATGTAATCGGCATTGCCGATTTTCGGGAAGAACAGGTTCCGCAACGAAAAGCCATCCAGATTGCTGGACGTGAAGACACGCGTCCGATATCCCTGCGCGTCAAGCGTCTGCGTAAACACGCTCGCATGATTGCGCGCCGCCGAACGCACGAGCGGAAAATAATTCGGGTGCAGCCCGTACATCAGGCCGAACAACCCAGGCACAGTCGCAGCGCCGCTGGACACATGGTGATCGAAGCGGGTCGCGTGCGCTGCGAAGCGCGCAATATTCGGCGTCACCTGCGCATTCATGGCGTCGGCCTGCCAGCTCTCCAGCACGATCATCAGGATCGATGGCGGCTGCTGCACAGGCGCGCACTGCGGCGCGGCCAGCGGATACTTGACCACGCCGCCGATCGCCGCGCCTGCGGTATCGGGTTTGCCATACGATGCCGGGAACACCTCCGGCCACCATTGGCTGATCCGCGAGGCCTTCTTCGAGTATTCGACCGGATAATAGATCGGCAGGAAGGGCCGGTAGCGGGTGATCTCTTCGCGCGAGTAATGCGCGGCCCAGATGTGAATGACCGAATTCACCGCCAGCGCCGCCGGCATCAACAGCAGGCCGGCAGCAAACCACGGCCAGTGCCGCCGGCTGCCCGAGCGCCGGCTCGCATACAGCCAGCCCACCGCGCCCAGCAGCAGCAGCGCAAAACCGACGGAGACGGCCAGCACAAAGGCCGGCACGCCCATGCCGCGAAAATCGCTCACGAACATGTCCACCATCAGCCAGTCGAGGTGGAATCGGTATAGACGAAATACTGATATGTCGATGGCCAGATAGACCAGCCAGACCCAGCCCATGACCGGCCACAGCCAGCGCGTCGCACGGAACAGGGACAGCGGCAGCGTCAGCAATGCGGCCAGCAGCACCAGCGTGCCGTAATAACCGACGACGCTCCACTGGTAGACCTGCGGCAGAAGCGTGTCGGCGGCCGGCGCGTCTTTCAGGAACATCCCGACCGCGACCGCCGTCAGCAAGGACAGATAAAACGTCAGCTTCAGATGGCGGCCGACACGTTCCCGGACCAGATCCTTCATTGGTACCGGCAACTCACTTCGGGCCGTATTGCATCTCGCCGTTGCCGAAAGACCAATTTTCCTTGTCGACTTCCACCAGGCTGATGAACACATCTTCCTTGCGCACCTGCAGCTCGGCGTGCAGATCGTCGGCGATGCGGCGATAGAATTTTTTCTTGAGCTCGGTCGTACGTCCCGCATTCAGCGTGACCTGGATAAACACGATCCCCGGCGAGTACGCGATGCCGAGATAGCTGACCGGAATGTTCAGCTCGGTCGCTTCGTGCGCGGTGATGATCTGGAATTTGTCATCGGCCGGCACATTGATTTCCGTGGTCATCGCGCGATAAACAATGTCGCCGACAGCACGTCCGAAGCCGGCCGGGTGGCCGGGTCCGATATCGATTCTGACGAGGGGCATAGCGGTCCTTTGTAGGGTATTTCGGAAGGCGGCAAGGATACCCGAAAAGCGGAAGTCAAGACCCTAAATCAATGAATCCGGCGATCGACATGCCTATAATAAAAGCTGTCATCCAATCCAGTGATCTGCTTCGGGAGAACGATATGAAAACTTTGACAATGCTGATCGCCACGGCCAGCCTGGCGCTGGCCGCCGCTGCCCATGCCGAGGACAGCAGCAACCCGCCGACCGTCAGCCAGGCGGCAGAACAGCCGAAAGCGGCGCCGCACTTGTCAGACTTGCCAATGATGAAGGCCGAAGGCGAGCGCATCGCTGCACTGATGGAAAAGCTGGCGAAAGAAAGCGACCCGGCAGAACGCCGTCGCATCATGTCTGAACTGACCTGCGCGCAATAAGGTTCGGGTCACGACGTCAGGCCGGCTCTGGCCGGCCTGACGTTGCCGAACCCCGGTGAGGACATCGGCAACGCCGGTGCTGCAGTGAACGCCTCCGTCAGTTCAGGGGGCGCCGTTCAGAATCCACTTCGCCAGCAATGCCGCATCCGCCGGCTCGATCGATTCGTTCGCCGGGTGCATGCCCTGTCCCCAGCGGCCCGTGCTGCCGGTGCGGATACGTCCCGCCATCTCGGCCTCCACCTTCTTCCCCCGATATCGCTTGGCGATCTCGCTCAGCGCCGGTCCGACCACGGACTCGGTCGCCATATGGCAGCCGCCGCAGCCATTGTTGTTGAATGCGCCCTGCGCGGCGGCAATCTCATCGGCACCCATTTTTGCGTGCGCCATCGTCGCCGCGGCCATCAACATCAGCCCGACCGACATCGTTTTCGTGGTCATTGTCATCGTCATTTTCGATTGCATCGTCTTCATGCCGGCTCCTCCTTTGGTTGTAATCGGTGGAACCATTCTGGCGCGACACTTTGCGAAAAACCTGTGCCCACATCAAATTTTCTGTAATTCATCAATTGATCGCCGCAGGGACTGCAGCGGGCGCATTTCCTGCTCCGCCGGCAGCATGGCACTGCCCTGCCCTTTTGCCCTCATCCGGTTCTACGATGCTCAGTTGTGCGATGAGACGAGCGCCGTCATGCCTGCCGACGGCCATCTGATGGCCGCAATCGCCGATAACCACCGCTGTAACCGATTGCTCTGGCAGACGGAAGACCAGGCACGACGGCGCGATGTGCCGGCCGAGGCGATCGTGCGCTGCAAGCGCAACATTGACCGCTACAACCAGCAGCGCAACGATGCCGTCGAGCGCATCGATGAAGCCCTGCTGTTGCAGCTCAATGGCGCGGCACGACGGCCCAACGCGCGGCAGCACAGCGAGACGGCCGGCGCCATCATCGACCGGCTGTCCATCCTGTCGCTGAAGATTTTTCACATGCGGCAGCAAACCGAGCGCCCGGACGCGGATGCAGCACATCTTTCCGGCTGCAGCGCAAAATTACAATGCTTGCACGCCCAGCGCAGCGACCTGCGCGACTGTCTTGCGCAGCTGCTCAATGACATTCGGCATGGCGACGCGTACTTCAAGCCCTACCGTCAATTCAAAATGTATAACGATCCCAGGCTGAATCCCTGGCTGACGGCCGGCGCACAGACCTTACCGCCCTGCGCATCTGAGATCGTGCCGCCGCAATGACCTCCGCAATACGGCGGCCGTCGGTATCGAGCACACAGCGATGAAGGCGGCGGTCTGGCGGTGCCCAACGCTCACGTGTGTCCTGCCGGAACACCACCACGCTCGGCACTTGCAGCGCCGCCGCCAGGTGCGATGTGCCGCTGTCATTACAGACCAGCAGCTGCGCGCCGTCGATGCAGGCCGCCATCGCGCCGATCGGCCATGACTGCGCAGCGATGATCGGCGCATGCCGCATGGCACCGGCCAGCTGCGCGGCAAGACCGCGCTCGTCCGCCGTACCCGTCAACACGACCTGCAGATCGAAAGTGTCGGCAAGGCTGTCCGCCACCGCGGCGAACGCTTCCGTTGGCCAGCGCCGCGCCGGATCGCGTGCGCCGGCATGGATGCACACATAAGGCCGGCCCTGCAGCTGTTGCGGCAGGCCGGTGGCCTGCAGCGCTGCCTCGTCAGCTGCCTGCAACGGAAACGCGAGGCGGCAACCGTGCGTGGAAAAGCCGAGCGCAGCCATCAGCGCGAGCAGACGCGCACTCTCGTGTCCGTACTGAGGGTAGGGAAAAAAGCCGGGGCCGTCGACATCGGCATCGCGCGTGTAGCCCACCGTCGTGCGCGCGCCGAACTCACCCACGATACGGTTACTGAGCTCGCCGCTGCCCTGCAGCTGTATCGCCAGATCGGCGCGCCGCTCACACAAGCTGCGGCGGAAATCAGGCCAGCCGTGCGGATCGGCGGCCGGCTCAGGCAGCTGAGGATGCCCGGGAAAGGCGATGAATTCATCGACAAGCGCAGCGAAGCGCTGCGCAAATTGTGCGGCCCACGGCAGGCCGATCAGCGCGATGTGCGCCGCTGGCAATCCCGCACGCAAGGCCTGCAGCGCCGGTACAGCGCACAGCATGTCGCCGACCTGCAATGCTCGAAAGACCAGCACCTGACGCCATTCCGACTGCGGCCCCCCTGGCGCTTCCCTGCCTGCCATCACCGGCTCCTTGCGCGGACAAGGTTTCGACGGACGCGGCATGCGCAGGTTCATGGCCAGCCCATCGGCAGCAACACCGATCATGCGCTCGCCTGAAGTCATCGATGCGGGAACTGCCGCGCAACAGGGCGACCCTACCCCATGCCAGACCTGCGCGCTTTGATTAGCCCGGCACTTGCGGCATCATGAGCCATGCTGAACTCACCGTACGCGGCCGGCGCATGACCGACCGATGCACCAACCCACAAGCTTCGCTGATGACCACTCGACGACTGATTCTCTTCGCCGGCCATGCCGGTACCGGAAAGACCACGCTTGCCAAACGTGCCGTGCCACTGCTGGCCGAGCGCAGCGGCCGCGATTTTTTCTTCCTAGACAAAGACACCGCCTATGGCGCATTCAGCTCGCACATCATGGGCTTGCTGACCGGCGATCCTGACGATCGCGACAGCCCGACCTATCTTCAGCACCTGCGCGACCGCGAGTATTCGGGCCTGCTCGACATCACTCGAGAGAACCTCGAGCTTGGCCTGCAGGTGATGCTGGTCGGGCCGTTTACGCGCGAGATCATGGCGGGCAAGTTCTTCCGCCCGACCGAGCTGGGGCTGCCGGCCGACACGACCTGCCGGATTGCATGGATCGATCTGGACAGCGATGAGGCAAAGCGCCGCATCGAGGCGCGCAACGATGCGCGCGACCGCTGGAAACTGGCGCACTGGGATGACTATCTGAAGCGGCGCGTCGAACCGCCGACGCATCCGGCGCTGAAGCGCTTCGATAACGGCCGTGCCGACCAGCAGGCTTTCGGCCAGCTGATCGACTTTCTGCTTGGCTAGAGGATGAGGTGGACTCGATCGGCTCGGTTCACTCCGGGTCGCCGATCGAGTCGATGGTCTCGATGGGTTCGATTTACTCGAGCGCCTGATAGACCAGCGTCTTGATCATGCGGCGGTAAGACTGACGGATAGGGCCCGGGGTCTGCGCCATCATCACGCCGATCAGCTGCTCTTTCGGGTCGACCCAGAAATAAGTGCCGCCGATGCCGCCCCACGCGTAGTCGCCTTCGGAGCCATGCACGCCGGCGATGCCTGCGCCCTGGCGCACCATGAAGCCCAGGCCAAAGGTATAGCCCTGCACGCCCATCAGCACTTCGCCGGGCTGCACCGGCGTGGCAACCTTCGGGCCCAGATGGTCCGAGGTCATCAGCGCGACCGTCGAACGCGACAGATAGCGGCGGCCGTCCAGCGAGCCGCCGTTCAGCAGCATCTGGCAGAAGCGCATGTAGTCATCGGCCGTGGTCGAGATGCCGGCGCCGCCGGACTCATTGCCGGTCGGCCGCGTGATGTCCAGCATCGGCATCACCGGCCCGCCGGTCAGCGGATCGATCTTCAGCGGCTCGGCGATGCGCGAGGCCTTCGCGGCCGGCACCACGAACTGCGTGTCGCGCATGCCCAGTGGCGACAGCAGCTTCTCGTCGAGCAGCACGCTCAGCGGCTTGCCCGAAACCTTCTCCAGCACGCGGCCCAGCAGGTCGGTCGACAGGCTGTAATCGAAGGTCGTTCCCGGCTGCCACACCAGCGGCGCGCGCGCAAAGGCCTCGATCTGCTGGTCGGCCGTGAGCATCAGCGACTTCATCGGCACCTTCGGCGAGAACAGGCCGGCTTCGGCGTAGGCCGACTTCACGCTGTCGAAACGGGTGAACTCGGCGTAGGTCAAGCCCGAGGTATGGCGCAGCAAGTCCTGCACGGTGATCTGGCGCTTGGCCGGCTCGCGCGCGCTGTTGGGGTCGGCCGGATTCGACAGCACCTGCATCGACGCAAACTGCGGGAAGAACTTCACCATCGGATCGGTCAGCTGCAGGCGGCCTTCTTCGACCAGCATCATCGCCAGCACCGACACCAGCGGCTTAGTCATCGAATACGCACGGAAAATCGAATCGCGCTGCATGATCTTGCCGGCGGCCTCGTTCTGCCAGCCGATTGCTTCCGCGTGCACGATGGCGCCCTTGCGCGCCACCAGCACCACGGCACCCGGCATGCGCTGAGCGTCGATCTCACCGCGGATGACGCCGCGGATACGCGCCAGCCGCTCTTTGGACATGCCCTGCAGCGACGGCGGTGAGCTCGGCAGTTCGCCGGCAAAAGCAGGTACGGCTTGGGACAGCGACAGCGCCAGGGCGAGCGCGCTGACGATACGTAGGGTTTTCATGCAGGTCTCCTCAGGATTTTGTGGGAAGCACCATCACCAACCAGGTCGCGCCGCCATGAGGCAGGCGGCGACCAGCGGCTTGTTGACGGAGGCCCTTATATTAGGGGCCGGATTTACCGGTATGCGTAACATACCAGTGCTGGCTCAGCCGCGCGAGCGCAACCACGCAGAGCGCAGCTTCGCGGCGGCCACGGGTTTGTCCTTGATCTGCAGCCGCCACTGCGGTGCCGACTCCGGCTGCAATACGACGCGGAAGGACATCAGCTCGTCACGGCGAAACGCATGCACTGTCACCGCGCTGCCGCGCCGGTAGCGCTGCAACAGCGTTTCCAGGTTCGATGCCGTCACTCGCAGGCCGTCGATCGCCACCAGCGTATCGCCAGCCGACAGTCCCGCGCGATGCGCGGCGCCGCCTTCATACACCGACGCCAGCTGGCAGTCAGTGCCATTCTTTTTCGTGCGGACGTCCAGCGTGAGCTTGTCGCCGGCCTGCCGGTCGTCCGTCGCAATACCAAAGGCGGCAAGCGCGTCGGCCAGCGGCAGGTCGCGCGTGCCGCGCACCGCCAGGTCAAACAGGGGCTTCAGGCTCAGTCCGGTCACCTCGTCGAACAGCGCCTCGACCGCCTCTTCAGTGACGCCGGTACCTTTGCCGGGCGCATAAAAATCACGGCCATAGCGGCGCCACAGCGCGCGCATGACGTCGTCCAGCGAGCGAGCGCCGCGGGTCTGGCTGCGTATCGTCAGGTCCAGCAGCAAGGCCACCAGCGAGCCCTTGGTGTAGTAGCTGACGATCGCATTCGGCGCATTCTCGTCTTGCCGGTAATATTTGGTCCACGCATCGAAACTCGATTCGGCGACGCTCTGCTTCAGCCGGCCGCTGCCGCGCAGCACGCCATTGAGGGTCTTCGCCAGCAGGCCGAGGTAGGCATCGTGGCCGATCAGGCCAGCGCGCGCGAGAATCAGGTCATCGTAATAACTGGTGAACCCTTCGAACAGCCACAGCAGCGGCGTGTAATTTTCCTGCGCCAGGTCGTAAGGGGCGAATACATCAGGCTTGATGCGCTTGACATTCCAAGTATGGAAATACTCATGGCTGCACAACCCGAGAAAGCCGCGATAGCCGTCGCTCATCGCCGCCTGCCCCTGCACCGGCAGCTCGCTGCGCGAGCAGATCAGCGCGGTCGATGCGCGATGCTCGAGGCCACCGTAACCGTCGCCAACGGCCATCGTCAGGAACACATAGCGGTCCATCGGCGCGCGCTTGGTCGCCGGCTCGAACAACGCAATCTGCGCCTCGCAGATCTTCTTCAGGTCGGCCGCGAGCCGGTCGGTATCGAGGTTCGGCACGCATCCGGTAATGGCCATCTCATGCGGCACACCATGCGCGTCAAATTTCACCAGCGCGAACTCGCCCATCTCGACCGGATGGTCGATCAGCTCGTCATAGTCCTGCGCCACATAGCTGCCAAAACGATGGCGCCGCGCCTTCAGTTCGGGCAGCGCCGTCGCGACCCGCCACCCCTTGAACGCATCGCCTTCCGGCGGCTGAATGTCGACCACATGCGGCATGGTCTCTTGCCCGTGCACGCGCAGGAACACGCTGGTGCCGTTGAAGAAACCATGGGTCTGATCGAGATGCGCCGCACGCACTGACAAGTCCCATGCATACACCTGATAGACAATGCGCAGCGGGCCATTGCAGCGCGCGGCACGCCAGGTGTGCTTGTCACATTTGGCGATACGCAGCTTGCGCCCTTGCGACTCCGCACGGATCTGCACGATGTTGCGCGAGAACTCGCGGATCATGTAGCTGCCCGGTATCCAGGCAGGCAGCGATACCCGCTGCCCGTCAGGATCCGGGTGAGCCACCGTCAGCGTGACCTCGAACAGGTGCAGAGCGACGTCATGCGGGCGTATCGTGTAATGCAAAGGAGCGGTGCGTGAAGTCATGGGCAGCGTCATGGTGCAGCGTCTTCGGTCGTTGCTTCTCAGTCTGCGCGGCTCAGGCCTTGACGTTGACGACCAGCCGCCCGCGCACGGCGCCGGCCAGGATCTTCGGTGCCCATGGCAGCGCGTCCGCCAGCGCAATTTCCTGCGTGATGCGCTCCAGTGTATCGGCCTTCATCTCTAACGCCAGATTCGACCACGCATCAATACGGCGCGCACGCGGCACCATGACGCTGTCGACGCCGATCAGACGCACGCCGCGCAAAATGAACGGTGCCACGGTGGCCGGGAAATCCAGCCCCTGTGCGAGGCCACAGGCCGCCACCGTGCCGCCGTAGCGCACCTGCGCGACTGCATTCGCCAGCGTGTGCGAGCCGACCGAATCCACCACGCCCGCCCAGCGCTCTTTCTGCATCGCCTTGCCCGGCGAGGACAGCTCGGCACGGTCAATCACCTCGGCAGCGCCGAGCGCCTTCAGGTAATCGGCCTCGGCCAGCTTACCGGTCGATGCCACCACCTTGTAGCCGCGCGCCGCCAGGATCGCGATCGCAATGCTGCCCACGCCGCCGGAAGCGCCGGTGACCAGCACCTCGCCATGCTCAGGCTTCACGCCCTGCTCGGCCAGTGCCATCGCACACAGCATCGCGGTGTAGCCGGCCGTGCCGATCGCCATCGCAGTGCGCGCCGACATGTCATGCGGCAGCGGTATCAGCCAATCGCCTTTCAGACGCGCGCGCTCGGCCAGACAGCCCATGTGCGCCTCGCCGACGCCCCAGCCGTTCAAGATGAAAGCATCGCCAGCCTTCCAGGCCGGATGACTCGATTCGATCACGGTGCCGGCGCCATCGATGCCGGGCACCATCGGCCACTTGCGTACGACCGGCGACTTACCGGTGATGGCGAGGCCGTCTTTGTAATTGATGGTCGAATAATCGACGGCCACCGTCACATCGCCGTCGGCGGGCAGTTGCGCGTCATCGAGTCGGGTGAGCTCCGCACGGGTGGAACCGTCCTCGTTCCGGTTGAGCAGAATGGCTCGGAACATCGCTGATCTCCTGTTGTTATTGGAATGCAGGCCCGGCCTGGCGGGCGCTGAGATCGCGGTCCCTCCGGCTGGGGTAGCCGAAGAATGTTAGCGGATTTGCCAGCCCGAAGCCTCGGGCCGGCGTGGGATTTCAGATGAACTTATTTCACCGATGCGAGCCGGGATTCAAGCGTCTTCACGTCCATCGCGCCCGGAACGCGCGAGCCGTCGGCAAAAATGATGGTCGGCGTCCCGGTGATGCGGAATTTCTTGCCGAGCTCGACCACCTTGTCGATCGCCGCTGCCGTGCAGGATTCCGGCGCCTGCGGCGGCACTTTGCCGTCCAGCATCCAATCGTCCCAGGCCTTAACCCGGTCTGAAGCGCACCACAGATTGCGCGACTTCTTCTGCGAATCTTCGCCCAGCACCGGATAAATGAAGGTATAGACCGTGATGTCTTTGACGTCGACCAGCGACTTGCGGAAGCGCTTGCAGTAGCCGCAGTTCGGATCTTCAAACACCGCGATCACACGTTTGCCATTGCCCTTCACCGACTTCACCGCGTATTCGAGCGGCAGGTCGGCGAACTTGACGCGATTGAGATCGTCCATCCGCGCCTGCGTCAGGTCTTTCGAGGTTTCGACGTCGATCATGCGGCCGATGAAAACGTAGCGGCCATCGGCGTCGGAATAAATGATCTCGTTGCCGATCTTCAGCTCATACAGACCCGCATACGGCGTCTTGGTTACGCTCTCGATCTGCGCATCGTTGCCAAACTTGTTCTGCAGCGCCTTTTTGATCTTGGCTTCCTGTGCAGAGACAGACACCGACGCACACAACAGACCGGCGACCGCCACGGTCAGCCAGCAGAGCTTTTTCATCATGATTTTTCACCAGTGGGGGGATAAAGAGAACTTCCGGAAAGCGAGCGTCCGAACGCATGGGCCATCAGCCGGCGCTTCAGGAAAGGCAGTTTGTCGACTGCGGCCATGCCGAGATTGCGCAGTGCCTTCACCGGCTCAAGCTCGGAGGCGAACAGCCGCTGTAAGCCGTCCGTGGCGACCTGCATCAGCAGCACCTCTTCCTTGCGCGAGCGCGCATAGCGGGCCAGCGTGCGGGCGTCACCGCAGTCGCTTAACTGTTCGCGCCGCACTAGTGCCGCGAGCAACGCATCGATATCGGCAAAGCCCAGGTTCATGCCCTGCCCGGCCAGCGGGTGCACAACATGCGCGGCATCGCCAATCAATGCAACACGATCAGCAACCAGCGACGCCGAACGGATCAACCGTAAAGGAAAGGCCTGCGGCTTTGCCGGCGGCAGCAGCGTCAGCTTGCCCAGCGTCTGCTCGGGCAATTGCTGCAGCCGCTCGCAGAGGCACTCCGGCGTATCGCGTAATAGCGCGTCGGCCAGCGGCTCGGGCGCCGACCAGACCAGCGACACCCGCTCGCCCGGCAGCGGCAACAGCGCGACGATGCCCTCCGTGCCGAGAAACCATTGCGAGGCC
>JACCDQ011231129.1_pt1 | contig 18021 bp, 10 predicted proteins | sample 7446031 | NCBI WGS metagenome assembly JACCDQ01 (sample SAMN15323442, study PRJNA562643) | freshwater metagenome | isolation source: river surface water | place: USA:Blue River Watershed | collected 2017-08-17
CATGTGGCCCTTTCCAAGCAATATCCGCAGTCGCCGTCGCTGTGTGGCGCAAGCCATCAGTGTACCGTTGTTGCCGCCCTCTTATACCGAATTCACCCCCATCGTGGAACGCCTGTCTGTGTCGCAGGCAACGCAACACCAATACTGTCGCGTGGAGGTGATTGGGCAGCGGTTCTGGCCCCCCGCCATCGGCACCACCGACGTGATGTTTGACAACCGCCCCGTGGCCGCCGTCACCTTCCACCATTCGCAACTCATTTCGTTCTTGATTCCACTCGACGCCACGGTTGGCACCCACGAGGTGCGCGTGCGCAACGTGTACAACAACACCTTGTCCACGCGCTCGCCCTTGCCCGAACCCGGCATTTCCCTCTTCTCCAACGCTACACCCTTCTACATCGTGTCGCCCATCCCATCGTAAACCCCACACCAAGAACTTCCGATCACTAATGATGGAGGCGCGGCGCCGACAAAAATTCCTCTCGCTGCATTGTATCCACCACCACACAAGCACGTCACATTGCGACAGCGTGACACCACCGCGACCACCGCAACAAACAAACATACAAACAGACATGGGTGCTGGCATTTTACCCGCGACGATTTGGAAAGGGGAGTTGTGGTTTTTGTTTGGCAAGGAGGGCAAGTACGAAGACTCGGCGCACGGGTTCTCGGATTTCGGCGGCGGCACGGACAGTCGAGAGTCGTTCCTGGAAACCGCGGTGCGCGAGGCGGGGGAGGAGTTGACGGGGTTCTTGGGCACCGATGGCGACGTGCGTCGCTGGCTGCGCCGCTGCGGCCACTTCCCCATCGACCACCAGAGCGACGGATTCCCGCCGTACCGCATGCACATCGTGCCCTGCGACTACAACCCCTGGCTGCCGCACTTCTACAACCAGAACCAACAGTTCCTGCAGAAGCGCATGCCGGCGGCCTGGTTCAAACAGAGCAAGATTTTCGAGAAAGCCGAAATTCGGTGGGTGCCGTCCTACGCGCTCGGCAGGATGCGCCCGCAGTTCCGCAACTACTTCCGCCACATCGTCGACGACATGCTGGCGCGCATGCCCGCCATCCACCGCTTCGTGCGCCAACAGCTCCGTCGCCGCAGGGGTGACACCATCACGTCGCGCCCCAAACTCACCCGCACCGAAACACAGCGCCGCAAAGAGTACCGTCTCCTCCATCCACACCGAACTAGCCGAGGCAGTAGTGGTAGTAGCACCACCAAAGTAGGCAGTCGAAGCAGAAGTGGACATCATCACGCGCGCGGCGACAGTGCCACTCTATCCGCCAAGCAGCATCTCTCCCCCTCTCTGTCCCGGCACCGCCAGCAGCACCATCATGCCACGCGAAAACATTCAACTCGACCACTGCCTCCATCCCAATCACTGTCGCGCCGCCGCCGTGGACGCCGTACCCACACCACTTCCTATCCACACCCTCCACCACCGCCGACCCCCCCAATGGCCCCCGTTCCTCCGATTGCCGCTGCCCCCGCACCTTGAAAAAACGGCCCGCGGGCCGGATTTTGATTGCGCGTCGAATGTGCGATGGAGAAATAGATGGATCGTTTTTTCTCTCGGACCAATGCAATTGCCGACGACCACAACGAGCGAAAGCAACCAGTTGCATTGATCCCTTTTCGCTCACCCTTTTCGCCCACCCTTTTCCCATTCCCAACGATCGATCGATCAGATCAGATCAACTACACAGCCATGGTGAGAAGCGACGACGATGACGACGCCGCCGCCGCCGCCGCGGTCGAGCACGGTGCCCCGCATCCTTTCCACAAACAGACGTCGCGTCCGATCTTCTCCAGCCACGATTTGTTGGCCGACGCAGAAGACGAATTGGAAGAACTGCGCAGCAGCGCCTCTTCCTCCGCCTCTTCCTTCGCCTCCCATTCCATGTCCGGCATGTCGGGGTCCGTTCCTTCCTTGACAACGTCCTCCGGTTCCGCCGACTTGCCGACACGGAGAACTGCGCCAGCAGCAACGACAACGACGACAACGACCACTGCAACAACAAGAACAACCATACCGCAAGATGATGATGGAGAGGGAAAGGATGAGTACGAGGATGAGGATGAAGATGAAGATGAAGGAGAGGATGAAGGAGAGGAAGCAAGGGTGCGACCACCGTCGTCGCCGAACCGTCCAAGGTCAACGCCCGTTGCCGCGCCGCCCATGTCGCGCTCCTTTTCCCTCCGCCAACTCCACCCTCGACCTTCGCCATCTGCGCCATCTGCGCCACCCACCACCACTACGCTTCCATCCACGGCAGCTGTATCCGTATCCACAATCCCTTTTGCCGCCGCCGCCGCTCCCACTTTCACCAGTTCCACTTCAACCCTCCCTTCACACAACCCCCGACGCCTTCGCACTTCCTCCTCCTCTCTGGCATCGGGTGCCAAAACGGAAGATTTGCGAGAACAAGTAGGGAAAGCGGCGGGGCGCTTGGGTGCAGGTGGAGGAGGGGGCGACTGGAATGAAGGGGAGGAGGAGATGGATCCGAGTTTGACGTACCGGAAGTACACGTACAAGGAGGTGGAGAAGGAGATCAACGACAACTACTACGACGAGAAGGAGTACCTGTCGAGTGCGCTGGACATCATCGCGGCGCACTTGAGTGGCCAGAAGTTGATCTACATGGAGTCGAAGACGTTTTGCGAGCGGCGCCTGAACTTCCTGATGATGCCGGCCATCCTGCTGAGTACCGCCGCCACGGTGCTCACGAGTATCGTGGACGAATGGTACTGGGGCGCCTTCCTCATCTCCAGCGTGAACGGCATCATCGCGTTCCTGCTGGCGGTGGTGAACTACCTGAAGCTGGACGCCGCGTCGGAGGCGCACAAGACCTCGTCGCACCGCTACGACAAGCTGCAGACGCGCATTGAGTTCCTCTCGGGCTACACGCTCATGTTCGGCCTGGACAAAGACACCGTGCAGAGCTGCATCGAGGAGACGGAGAAGAAGATCAACGAGATCAAGGAGACGAACCAGTTCATCATTCCGAAGGACATCCGTACCTTGTACCCGGTCATCTACAACACCAATGTCTTCGTCGTCATCAAGAAGATCGAAGACATCCGCAAGCGCAAGATCAATGCGCTGAAGGAAATCAAGAACCAGAAGAACTACCTCATTGCCGTGCTGAAGGCCAAGCGCAGCAAGGACAAGCGGACCTCCGTGCGCAACCTCGAGACCGAGATCCGCCGACTCATCGTGGAGAAAGACCGCCTGGTGAACAACATCTTGCTCATCAAGTCCGCCTTCTCCATCATCAAGGAGATCTTCCTCACGGAAACGCTCAACGTGGAGGCGCGCAAACGCTGCTGCGGCGCCGCCCCTTTCCTCTGCTGCGCACCCGCCCCCGTCGATCCCCTCAAACTCAACAGCTTCGTCGAGGACGTCATGGACCCCTACGGGCGCCAAGACAAACTCATGCAGGACGCCAGCGCCAAACAGCGCAAGGAGGCCACTGAACAGCGCAAACTGCAGAAACACGAACTGCGCGACGTCCGCCACGAACTGCGCGCCACGCAACAACTCCTGCACCAAAACACCCGCTCCGTCGAACAACTCGTCGACCGCATGGAACGCGGCGAACTCATACCACCCACTTCTTCTTCTTCCACCTCCGTCCCCGCCACCGTCCCCGCCACCGTCACAACAACCACACCATCACAACAGAATGTGACCGATGCTTTGGATGCAGGAGCTTTTCGGGGGGCAAGCGGGACTCGAAGCCGCGCGCGAATGGACTCGGGGAAGAAGCCGCCGCCGGCCGCGCCGGAGACCACGAACACCACCACCAAACCCACCGTCGTGCAATTGTTTGGAAGCGGAAGTGGAACGAATCGGCACTTCCCTGCGCACTTCCATCGCCGAGAAACACCGCCACGCGTCGACGACGAACTGCAATTGTTGGTGAGCGAAATCCAACGTCAACAACAACACCAATTTGCGTACCCGGAATATCCGGACACCTTCACCCTTCCTGTTGCGCCGCCACCCTCTTCCCGTCGTCCTCTTCATGCTCCTCCTCCTCCTCTTTCCCATCTTTCGCCTCAGTCGCGTCGACACCATGCCGCCGCCGCCGCATTGCCTGAAGTGAACGTGCAGGAAGAAGAAAAGGATGAACATGAGGATGAAGATGAAAAGGAACAAGAGGAGGAACGTGAAGACATTGATTGCACAGTGGACAACGCCAACAACAACCACACCCACTTTTCTCCTATCCGAGAAGAGAACTACGGCGGTGGCATTACGACTGTGTATCAACGCGCCGCATCCGCCGCTGCCGCCACGATCCATCGACCCGCCTCTTTCTTTGCCGCGGCCACCTCCATGGGCATAGGCATGGTGACGGCGGGCCTCTCCACGTCTTCCTCCCCCGACCACAGCGACATCGACCTGGCGGAACGCATCAGCAAACGCTCCGACTCGTCACACTCCATGATGGACATTGACGTTATCTGCAACGAACGCAACACCGAGAAGTGAGAAAAAGTTAAGGCAATGTATTGTCGATCGTGCCAGTTTCCCCACTTTTCTCAAAGGTGGTGTATCCCCCAGACAAATTTTGTCCGCCGATGTACTCGATGGAGGTGATCAATGTGTAATTCGCTCCTATGTTGGTGGCACTGCAACCGAATTGCGCGAAATAAGAATTGCCGGTTGTCTCGATTGCGTATCCATACGCGAATTGGAAGTAAGAGGTATTTCCAGTGTTGTAGTCTGCTATGTACCACGCGAATTTTCTGTCTGCTCCCATTTCCCCACCGGAGTTGGAGGGATAGTTTGCATATCCACCAGTGCTGCTCTGAGCCAAGTATCCCGGACGAAAAAACAGTGTTCCTGCGGTGTTCCCCGTGCTTTGATATGCATAGTTTCCGTCCGTTGTCGGATTGTACGACAATTGTGCGGTGATTCTGTAAATGGCAATGTCTGCTGGACCCCATCCCCCATAAAATCGGATCCATTGACCCTTCGTTTGCGTGGAGGCAGGTTGATAGGAACTGAATGTCTGGAATCGTGGAACGAACAATTGGTATTGCGTGATGGCCGATTGCACCCACGCGGTAGTGGGAATGATTTGCGAACTGTCGCTGGGACCCGGCTGTTGCGCCGTGCAAATCGGCACTTGCCACGCGGTCAATGTTTGTTCCACCGTGACGTTGTTCTTGATGTCCACTGCGCCAAGAAACCACGCCCCTCCACTCACCATTGCAGTGCCACTGACATCCAATTGGTATCCGCTGGTGGCTTGCGTGGTCTTGCCGACCGCCAGTGACGTCGATACGACGCCATTGCCACTCACGTCCAGCGCGAGACCACTGCCCGCCGTCGTGGTTTTGTTTACCGATAGACTTTGCTGCACATTGGTCGTGCCGAACACCGTCAGGTTCTGCCCGATCCCCGCACTGCCATTCACATCCAACACGTACGACGCGTTCGCCGTGCTCGTTTTGCCCACCGCCAGACTGGTCGCCACCGACGCCGTGCGGTTCAACACAATGTTGCCTGGGCTGCCAATCGCGGACACCGACAAGTTGTTCGACGCGTCGTTCGCGATCGACCACCCCGGTGATGAATTCACCGACACCGCCGTGCTGTTGAACAAGCGGAGCCCCCCTTTCGTGGTGTAGTTGCCGGTCGTGTGATCAATGAACGCTCTGCACTGCACCGTCCCCGAGGAGGTCGCGAAGTTCGTCGACCCATTCCACGTGTACACCGCCAGCTGACATCCACTGAAGTCAATGGCGGCGCCGTTGCCCGCCGTGATCCCGTTGTACACTGCCGCACTAGTCAGCGCCGTCGAATTCCACGTGTTGTCGTTCGAAAAGTCCACCCGCGACGTGTTGTTGCTCGACGTGCCTTTGCGACCGCGGAACGTGAATGGACCCCCGCGCAACGGAATCTCCCCCGTGTAGTCGCCTGTGTAATTGCCGCTCGCATCGTACACGGGACCCACTCGAAACCAACCATTGTTGCTCAGGTTGCAGCCCAGCTGATACACCCCACTGGTGTTGTTCACGCCGAACGATCCACCCACGTACGACACCCCGGACACATCCAACGTGTTGCCCGCCGTCACCGTCGACTTGCCGACCGCCGCCGTCCCAAACACCGCCAACGTTTGACCCACGCCCACACTGCCGTTCACATCCAGCGCGTACGGCGAATTGGCTTGCGTACTCTTGCCCACGGCCAAGGTGCCTGACACCGCGCCGTTGCCGCTCACGTCCACCACCAGGTTCGTGCCGACCGACGTTTTGTTCACGCCGAGCGCGGAAGCCGTCGTCGTTTTCAACGTGGAGGTGCCGGACACGGTCAACGCGCTGCTGATCGCCGCACTCCCATTCACGTCCAGGGTGATGCCGCTAGTGGCCGTGGTGCTTTTGCCCACAGCCAACGTCGAGGCCAAGGTGGAGGTGCCCGTGATCGCCAACGTCCCCGCCACGGACAGGGCGCTGCTGATCGCCGCATTTCCACTCACATCCAACACATTGCTGCCGCTGACCGCCGATTTACCTAACGCCACGTTTTTCGCGGAGGTGGCTTGCAGCGTCGTGTTGCCCGACACCGTCAAGGCGCTGCTGATCGCTGCATTTCCACTCACGTCCAAAGTGGTGGTGGGGGAACTGGTTTTGCCCAGCGACATGAACCCGCCCATCAACGCCGTGCCGGTAGCCGTCAAGGTGCCCGCCACGGACAGGGCGCTGCTGATCGCCGCATTTCCACTCACGTCCAACACATTGCTGCCACTGACCGCCGATTTGCCCAAGGCCAAGTTTTTCGCGGAGGTGGCTTGCACCGTTGTGTTGCCGGACACCGTCAAGGCACTGCTGATTGCGGCACTCCCAGTCACGTCCAGAGTAATGCCGCTGGTGGCCGCGCTGGTTTTGCCGACGGCAAGAGTGCCGGACACGATTTCGTTGCCACTCACGTCCAAGGTGGCGACGGGATTGGTCATGTTGGCCCCCAACCCCGTGTTGCCTGACACCAGGAGATTCTGTCCCACCGTGAGACCGCCGCTGAGGTTTGCGCTCGTGAACGTCATGGTGCCGGCATTGAGAGTCCCCGACACATTGGCGTTGCCTGATACGTCAAGCACAATGTTGCTGCCAGACACCGAAGTTTTACCGACTGCGAGGGACGTCAACACACTGCCCGTACCCGTGCTGTTGAAGGACGCCAAGGTCGAGGTGCCTTTTGCCGTCAACGTTCCATTCACAGTCGTGTTGCCCGTGGTGGTCAATGCACTCAAAGTTGCAGCACCCGTCGCGCCGAAGGTTCCCGAGACATTGGCGTTGCCCGACACATCCAGCACCATGCCAGCGACGGTCACCGCGGATTTGCCGACCGCGAGGGAAGTCGACACGCTGCCTGTACCCGTGCTGTTGAACGCCGCCAAGGATGCGGTTCCTTTCACGGTAAAAGTTCCATTCGCCGTGCTGTTGCCCGTGATGGTCAGGGTGGAAAGGGTACTTGCGCCCGTGGCGCCGAAGGTTCCCGACACGTTGGCATTGCCGGACACATCCAGCACCATGCCAGCGACGGTCACCGCGGATTTGCCGACCGCGAGGGAAGTCAACACACTGCCCGTTCCCGTGCTGTTGAACGCCGCCAAGGAGGATGTGCCCGTCACCATCAACGTTCCATTCACATTGGCATTGCCCGTGATGGTGAGTGCGGAAAAGGTCGATGTTCCTGCACCGAAAGTGCCCGAGACATTGGCGTTGCCCGACACATCCAGCACCATGCCGCCCACCGTCACTGCGGATTTGCCGACGGCCAACGAGGTCAACACGCTGCCGGTGCTGCTGCTGGTGAACGACGCCAAGGACGATGCACCTCTCACGGTCAGGGTCCCATTCGTCGTGGCGTTGCCCGTGATCGTCAGGGTGGAAAGGGTACTTGCGCCCGTGGCGCCGAAGGTTCCCGACACGTTGGCATTGCCGGACACATCCAATGCCATGCCGCTCACCGTCACGGCGGATTTGCCGACGGCCAACGAGGTCAACACGCTGCCGGTGCTGCTGCTGGTGAACGCGGCCAAGGAGGACATGCCAGTCACCGCGAGCGTTCCGTTCACCGTGGTGTTGCCAGTTGTGAGCGTGCCGCCGCCGAGCACGATGCTGCCTGCGGTCAACGCCCCCGACACATTGGCGTTGCCAGATACATCCAACACGTTGCTGCCATTTGCCGACGTTTTGCCCACGGCCAAGGACGTCAACACGCTGCCGGTGCTGCTGCTGGTGAATGAGGCCAACGACGATGCGCCTCTCACGGTCAGTGTCCCGTTCGTCGTGGCGTTGCCTGTGACCGTGAGGGTGGAAAGGGTGGTTGCGCCTGTTGCGCCGAAGGTACCTGAAACATTCGCGTTCCCGGACACATCCAACACCATGCCGCTGGACACCGCAGATTTGCCGACGGACAAGGATGTGGAAACACTGCCTGTCCCCGTGCTGTTGAAGGACGCCAAGGAGGAAGTTCCTTTCACCGTCAAAGTTCCATTGGCAGTAGTTGCGCCGGTGATGGCGAGGGCGGAAAGAGTGGACGATCCCGCGCCGAAGGTTCCAGAGACATTCGCATTCCCGGAGACATCCAACACCATGCCGCTGGACACCGCGGATTTGCCGACGGCCAAGGATGTAGAAACACTGCCCGTGCCCGTGCTGTTGAAGGACGCCAACGCAGAGGCGCCTTTCACCGTCAGAGTTCCATCGGCGGTAGTGTTGCCGGTGATGGTGAGGGCAGAAAGGGTGGAGGTTCCCGCACCGAAAGTTCCCGAGACATTCGCGTTGCCCGACACGTCCAATGCCACGCCGCTGGTGGCGGACGACTTGCCGACAGCCAAGGATGTCAACACACTCCCCGTCCCCGTGCTGTTGAACGACGCCAACGTCGAAGTTCCTGTCACGGCGAGTGTTCCATCCACAGTGGTATTGCCGGTCGTAAGTGCGCCGAGAGTGATGCTGCCCGCAGTTAACGCACCCGACACATTCGCGTTGCCAGACACGTCCAAGGCGATGCCGCTGGACACCGATGTTTTGCCGACAGCCAAGGATGTGGAAACACTCCCCGTCCCCGTGCTGTTGAAGGACGCCAAGGAAGAGGTTCCTTTCACCGTCAAAGTTCCATTGGCAGTAGTAGCGCCTGTGATGGAAAGCGTCGAGAGGGTGGAGGTTCCCGCAGTCAACGTTCCTGTCACACTGGCATTGTTCGTGACTGTGAGGGCGGAAAGGGTGGAGGTTCCCGCAGCAAAGGAACCTGATACATTCGCGTTGCCAGAAACGTCCAAGGCGATGCCGCTGGACACCGACGTTTTGCCGACAGCCAAGGATGTGGAAACACTCCCCGTGCCCGTGCTGTTGAAGGACGCCAAGGAAGAGGTACCTTTCACCGTCAGAGTTCCATCGGCGGTGGTGTTGCCGGTAATCGTGAGGGCGGAAAGGGTGGAGGTTCCCGCAGTCAACGTTCCCGTCACACTGGCATTGTTCGTGACTGTGAGGGCGGAAAGGGTGGAGGTTCCCGCACCAAAGGAACCCGATACATTCGCATTGCCGGCAACATCCAATGCGATGCCGCTGGTGGCGGAGGTTTTGCCGACGGCCAAGGATGTGGAGACACTCCCCGTCCCCGTGCTGTTGAAGGACGCCAAGGAGGAGGTGCCGGTTACCGTGAGCGTTCCATCCACGGTGGTGTTGCCAGTGGTGAGCGTGCCGAGTGTGATGCTCCCCGCAGTCAACGTTCCGGACACATTGGCGCTGCCGGCTACATCCAATGCGATGCCGCCGGTGGCGGAGGTTTTGCCGACGGCCAAGGATGTGGAGACACTGCCAGTCCCCGTGCTGTTGAAGGACGCCAAGGTGGAGGTGCCTTTCGCTACGAACGTTCCATCCACCGTGGTGTTGCCCGTGGTGGTGAGGGAACTGAGGGTGGTCGCACCCGTTGCGTCAAAAGTACCTGATACATTGGCATTGCCTGTGGTGGTGAGGGAACTGAGGGTGGTCGCACCCGTGGCGCCGAAGGTACCTGACACGTTGACATTGCCTGAGATGGTTGCATTGCCGGACACATCCAATGCCATGCCGCTAGACACAGCGGATTTGCCGACTGCGAGAGATGTCGATACACTCCCCGTTCCCGTGCTGTTGAAGGACGCCAAGGTGGAGGTGCCTTTCGCCGTGAACGTTCCATCCACCGTGGTGTTGCCCGTGGTGGTGAGGGAACTGAGGGTAGTCGCTCCCGTGGCGCCGAAGGTACCTGACACGTTGGCATTCCCTGAAACATCCAATGCCATGCCGCTAGACACTACGGATTTGCCTACGGCCAAGGAAGTGGAAACACTCCCCGTTCCCGTGCTGTTGAAGGACGCCAAGGTGGACGTGCCTTTCGCCGTGAACGTTCCATCCACCGTGGTGTTGCCCGTGGTGGTGAGGGAACTGAGTGTGGTCGCACCCGCAGCGCCAAACGTACCTGACACGTTGGCATTGCCCGAGACATCCAATGCCATGCCGCTAGACACAGCGGATTTGCCGACGGCCAAGGAAGTGGAAACACTGCCTGTCCCCGTGCTGTTGAAGGACGCCAAGGTGGAGGTGCCTTTCGCCGTGAACGTTCCATCCACGGTGGTGTTGCCTGTGGTGGTGAGGGAACTGAGGGTAGTCGCTCCCGTGGCGCCGAAGGTACCTGACACGTTGGCATTCCCTGAAACATCCAATGCCATGCCGCTGGACACCACGGATTTGCCGACGGCCAAGGAAGTGGAAACACTACCTGTCCCCGTGCTGTTGAAGGACGCCAAGGTGGAAGTGCCTTTCGCTACGAACGTTCCGTCCACGGTGGTGTTGCTCGTGGTGGTGAGGGAACTGAGGGTGGTCGCACCCGTGGCACCAAATGTACCTGACACGTTGGCATTCCCTGAGATGTTGGCGTTGCCGGACACGTCGAGTTGGATGTTGCTGCTGGCGCTGGGGGGCGTGGTGCTGCCGAGGGCGAGGGGACAAGGGATGACCAGCGCCACGGTGTTTTGCGCACCAAGGGCCAAGACACCGCCGGAATTGTCCAGGTTGGTGAGGAAATCGAGGGCGGGCTCTACATTCAGGGTGTTCTGGCCTTCCACTTCGGCGAAGTAGAGTCCTTGTCCCGCGGTGAAATTGGAGCTGTAGTGCAAGGTGAAGAGGAGGGGATCGGTGCCCACGGTGGGCGGCGTGCCGAGCAGCGCCATCTGCACCCAGCCGGTGAAAGCGTATTCCTTGCCGTGCAAGACAAAGACGGACAAAGTGGTGGCGTCGGAGCCGGTGGGCATCATGGTCTCGTCCGGCACGAATTGATAAAGGGTGTTGCTGCTGTTCGCGGGATCGACGCCGAGGGAGGTGAGGAGGTAGATGCGGTTGTTGACGGAGGGGGTGTTGGCGGGCGTTCCCGTCTGTGGATCGATGCCCTGGTCGTTGAGGAGCACGCTGTCGCCGAGTTGCACCGCATAGTTGTCGATGAGGGCGACGTAGCTGGCGTCGGTCGGCACCGAGAAGGAGGTGAGGGGCATGGGGTAGGTCTTGGCGGCGGGGTAGATGCTGTCGTTGCCACTGTTGTCGAAGGTGGAGACGCACGCCACGTTGCCGATAGGATGCAGGCCGTTGGCGAGGGTGTCGATGTACGCCTTTGGCATCACGGCATAGGGCTGCGGGGCGTACTGCGTGCCGGAGGTCAAGAACATGTACTGCGCGAACACGTTGTTATTAGAGACGTCGATGGCGCCGGACACGTGCAAGTTGTCGTTGAAGGAGGCATCGCCCGCGGTCAGCCACAATCCGCCGCCGCCGCTGAGCAGGCCGTCTACTGTGACGCTGCCGTCGAAAGAAGCGTCCCCGCTGGCCGTCAAGGTGCCCAGCACGGTCACATTGTTGTTGAAGGAGGCATCGCCACCCTGGAGAAGCAGCCCGCCATTGCCGGTGATCAACCCTCCGACCGTCACGGCTTCATTGAAGGAGGCATCGCCCGCCGCAATCAGGAGCCCGGATTCCCCGGTTAAGAGCCCTGCGACATCCACATCGTGGTTGAAGGAGGCATCGCCACCCTGGAGAAGCAGCCCGCCGTTGCCGGTGATCAACCCTCCGACCGTCACGGCTTCATTGAAGGACGCATCGCCGCCTTGGAGCAACAGACCTGCATTGCCCGTGAACAATCCTTCAACCATCACGGCTTCATTGAAGGACGCATCGCCGCCTTGGAGCAACAGACCTGCATTGCCCGTGAACAATCCTTCAACCGTCACGGCTTCATTGAAGGACGCATCGCCGCCAGAGATGACGAGGCCGGATTCCCCGGTTAAGAGTCCCGCGACATCAACATTGTCGTTGAAAGAGGCATCGCCGTCGAATACTACATTGCCGCTGGCGGTGAACGTCCCCAGCACGGTCACATTGTCGTTGAAGGAGGCATCGCCACCTTGGAGAAGCATTCCGCCATTGCCGGTCAACAACCCATCGACAATGACGGCTTGATTAAAAGAGGCATCGCCGCCTTGGAGGAGCATTCCGCCATTGCCGGTGAACAAGCCGCCGACATTGACTGCTTGATTGAAGGAGGCATCGCCATCCTGGAGAAGCAGTCCGCCATTGCCGGTGAACAAGCCGCCGACATTGACCGCTTGATTGAAAGAGGCATCGCCGCCAAGTATAGAGAGGCCGGATTCCCCAGTGAACAAGCCGCCGACATTGACTGCTTGGTTGAAGGAGGCATCGCCACCTTGGAGAAGCAGTCCGCCATTGCCAGTGAACAACCCATCGACTGTGACCGATTGATTGAAGGAGGCATCGCCGCCAAGTATAGAGAGGCCAGATTCCCCAGTGAACAAGCCGCCGACATTGACTGCTTGGTTGAAGGAGGCATCGCCGCCAAATATTGAGAGGCCGAATTCTCCGGTTAAGAGCCCTGCGACCGTCACGGCGTCATTGAAGGAGGCATCGCCCGCCGCGATGAGGAGCCCGTCCAGGCCGGTCAGTACTCCGCCGACGGTGGCGTTTTGGTCCACGACGAGGTTGCCGTGCACGAGCAAGTCTTTGTCAATCACGAGATTGCCGTAGAAGTGGATGTCGCCCTCCACATCACTGCTGAGGTGAATCTGCGAGTTGGGTTGACCCACGTCTTTCGGCAAGAGCACTTGCGCGGCATTGTATTTGCTGGACACGGCGCTGAATTTTGCCGCGTGCTGCATGCCACCATACCGACGAAAGGACATGATGGACACGAAGAAAGAAGAAACAAAGAAGAAACAAAGAAGGGGGGGGGATGCGTGTGTTTGCTGCTGGGTGTTGGCGGTGCGCGGCGATGTTCGATGGGACTGCAAACACGACAAAAAAAAGGCTACTGTGTATGGAGATAAACTTTGTTGGACAGAAAACCCTGTTCCATTTATGTCCATTCGGGACTGCAAAGCGCCAATCAATTCACGATGATGGTGATGATGACTCATCCGGTGGTTGTGCGACGACGACGGACTGTGCGACGACGACGCCGCGCACGACGATGGGGACGATGGCTTTGACTTTGACTTTGACTGTTGCGGCTCTGGGTGTTTTGGCTGCGACGGTTGTGACTGTGACTGTGACTGTGACTGTGACTGTGATTGGGGCGATGTGTCCGTGGTGAAGAAGAAGCACTTGCTTTGAAATCGTGGCGCAAGCGTTGGTGCAGTGGCATCGGCACAGAAGGCAGCGCAAGCAGCGAATCCAAGTCGCCGTGGTCCAAGGTGAAGAATTGTCGCTGGATTGGACGACCGTCGCGCACCAATGCCACCTCCGCATCGGCAGTGTGCCCGTTGGACACTGCATCCCATCGTTTGCCCACGGACTGAGGTGGTTTGCCCGGTTCCTGCACCATGACGTGGGTGCTTCCCACGACGCGCTCGAACATCTTCGGTTCCATGATGCTGAAAGAGTTGGGTTAGATGAGGTTGGGAAAGGTGAGGTTGGGAAAGGTGGTAATCTCTACTGTCATGCGGAGACTTTTTTTTGGCATCAGCAGAGTCGATGGTGTGGCTATTTAAAAGCACTGCGCCGAGCTGAACACACCCACACACACTTTACCCGTTCCGCAAAACAAGGACAAGGACAAGGACAAGGACAACGAGAAGAACAAGAAGCAATCATGGACTTGAATCCACAACCAACTTCGTGCGCGCCAACCCCGGAAGCGGTGGCCAAGCTGATCAACAGTCCGGTGACTTCCGCCAATGTCGCTTTCAACATCTTGGTGCAATTCCTCGTGGTCGGTCAAAAGCGCGGCGTCTTCAACTTTGAAGAAGCTGCGAAAATCTGGGAGTGCATGAAATTGTTCTATCGCCACGAGGACGAGGTAGCAACGGCACCCGTCGATCGCGGAACAAGTAGTAGCAGTGGTAGTAGTAGTGGTAGTAGTAGTAGTAGCAGTGCCGCATCACGCGACACCAGCGAAGTCGAATTGTTGTAACACGATTAATGACGTTCTGTTTCAGTGTTGTTTTAATCACGATTACACATTTGTGTTGTTCCACTTCTCTCTTACTCACGCACCCACCCACCCACTGTCGTCCAACGATCATTCCAACCTTTTTCGCATAACTTTCGATTTGCAATTGGGCGGGAAAGGGTGGGTGATGTTGGCTTTTCTTCTGTCGCAACATCAACTACAACAACAACAACTGCGAAGAACAACGAATCGCCAAGCGACTTTCACTTCACAGCAATGCGCGCCATGCACTTTTGGGGATTGGTGGTGGTATTGTCGGTTGTGCTAGTCGGCGTGTCGGCAATGCCACGCAACGACAACAACGAAGATAACAAGGACAAGGACAAGAACAAGAACAAGAACAAGAATAAAGACAAGAAACAGGAGGGGTTTGCGATGTCGGACGAGTCGGCAACAGTGTTGCAAAAACTGCAGCAGACCTTGCACCCGGGGTTGTTGTTCGACCCGGATGCAATGGACCAGCAGACTACTGAAGACGAACAAGCCTACTTTTTGAAGCACAAGCGATGGCCGTGGTCCGCGGACACCGTGCAGCGATACGAAGACGCCATGCGCCGCAATCCATACATCCGCGAAGATGTGCGCGCATCCGTGGAACACGCCCGGTCCATCTACCCCGAACAATCCATCTTGCGCATCTTGTTCTATCAATCGCCCGAGGGACTGTTCCTGCTGCGCGGCTTCCGCTACGGCAACGACGGCCCCGTCGTGCGCTGCAACTTGAACGACGTGCGCGACCCCCACCTGGAGATGGTGACAACGGCAAAAGCTGATTCCGGAGACACAAGCACAGCCATCAACATTCGGCGCATCCAACCACGCGAACTGCCTGGACTCATCCCCGGGTTTCGCTTCGCCAAAGGACAGGCGCCCTGCAATCCATGTGCGCAACTCCTCACCTATCCCTATCCCCATGACGAAGACAAAGACAAAGACGAAGACGAAGACGAAGACAAAGACAAGAAGAACGAGGGTCGTGGCGGTGGGCTATGTTCTTTCCAGCTTCCCGTCAACAATCGTTCTTCTTCCCGTTAACAATCGCCGCCACCGCCTGCTGCGCCGTTGTCGGCCAGATACCAGTCGGGTGGCGACAAATAGATCTTGGAGGTGTTGCAGGCATTGCCGACGTTGCCGACGGTGCCGACCCCGCCGGACAAGATGCCAGTGCCCGTGGGGACGGCAAAGGGGAAGGGTTTCTGCGCGCCGCGCGGATGGAGACACTTGCGGGTCAAAAATTGTTGGTAGATGCTGTAGGAGGTCACGGGCTGTCCGAGGGTCTTCGAGTAGGGTGCGTTGCGCGCGACGTCTTCGAAAGTGCGGCGGGCCACCGAGGACACGCACCAAGTGGACTTCTTGCAGTCGCCGACGTAGCGCGCGGCGTCGTTGACGTCGAGGGAGCGCACGGTGGAGGACGTCTTCGTTTGCAGGTAGAGTCCCTGGCTGGCGGTTTGCGTCTGGTTGCCGGTATAGATCGGCTGCACCCAGTAGCACGGATACTGGCCGGAGGACACGTACTTGTAGCGTTCCGCCAAGTGGCCGCGGGTGGACAGCACCGAAGGGCGCACGTAGCGATGGTTGTTGCCGCGCAAGTCGGTCAGCGCCATGCCAGCGTTGAGGATCGATTCCACCGCGGGCAATGTGGAGCCGGGGTTCTTCACTTGCACCGCGTCCTCCACCAGAATGCTGGACGGATAGGTGCCCAAGTGTCCGCCCCACCCGACGGGATACTGTCCGCGGAACGGCGTGCCTGACTTGGACATCTTCATGTCACGGCCCACCGAGGGACCGCGGCGACTCGTCCCTTCCAACGAAAACCCCTCCGGACCGGGCTGCAACAGGGACAGTGAGGACGACGACATCGACGACGACAAATGCTTCGTGTCACATGCATCCGCGCGCGGCAACCACACTCCTCCTGGTGCTCGTCCCGATTTTTTCGTTCCGTAGCGCACGGCCGACTTTCGTTTGAACGCAACGATGGACATGAAATGGCGACAATGGATGATTCACGGTGTGAAAGTGTTGAAGGAAGAGACGGACAGAGACTATACATTGCCTGCAGCAAAAAATGTTCCCCCCCCTTCATGTCCTCATCCTTATCTTTATCATTCCAACCTTGCCATACATAACTTTCGATTTGGGAGGGGAAAGGTAAGAAAAGGAAAGGGAAAACCATTCATGGCAATGAGGCGATCCGTCGTTCCGCGCAAGGTTCGGCGGTGGCATCGCGCAATGCATGCGCCCAGGGAGAGTGTGGCCACCGCGTGGTGATGGCGCCTTTCCCATCAATCAGTTGCGCCAAACTGTACACCCCCGCGTCGGCAGGCATGCGCGCGGGAATGGAGCGCAGTTGCCGGTATTCCGGCGGCAACCACCCATGTTTCTTGAACGGTGTCAGCAACTCAATCGTGCCGCCACCGTTCTTCGCGCGTTCTTCTTTCTCGTCCTCGCCCTCGTCCTCGTCCTCGTTTTTACCGTCGTCGGCTTCATGCTCCTCCTCCTCCTCGTATTGCACCGGCAACAACAAGGAGGGTGCGCAATGCAAGGCTATCGTGCGGTTGAATACCACGATGGATTCCGGCAAATAGTAGGCGAACGCCCATGGCCGCATGCGCAACCAACGCCATTGTCGCACCAAACTCGCATGCCACCGACCCAGCACCGCGATGTCCTCCATCCAAATCGATTCCACCGAAGCGGATGAAGATGAAGATGGAGATGGTGCGAAGGAGAAATCGACGAATCGTTCCACCGAATGAATGCCTTCGATGTGCAACGTAGTGGGGGACACCATACGCGTCGAAGGAAACCCGCCATGCGCCTCGAACCCATCCATCATCGACCGCATCAAACACGTGGACTGCTCCAATGATGCATCCGCCGACGACAACACGATGCGCACTGCGTGGTTCGACGACCCCGGCACACGTTCCAAGCGAACCCCATCCTCCAAGCACAATCGTCCAAGTTTCATTGCCAACGGCGTGATGTGAAAACAAACAAAGATGGTCGGTCGATCGGTCGATCGATCAGGTAAACAGCAACGTTATCGATCGATGAAATGTATATGCACGTGCGCGCGCGGCGTGGGTTTAAGTGGCATTGCTCATCTCATCTCATCTTAACTCAACTCAACTCAAATCGATGATGTTGTCGCGCGACGACGACGGCGCGGCGGAATGCATGAGTTGCCGCACGAACATGTACGTGTAACACTTCCACTTGCACCACAACTTGTGTTGTGTCTGTTGCACTGCGGCGGTCGCCCCCATCGGGGTGAATGGGTTGTGCGGGTGGTCAGGGTCGTCTGTGAACAACAACTTTGCGAGACGCACGGGGTAGTCCCGTTCCATTGGCGGAAGAAGGGCAGCAGCGACTGCAAAGGGATTCTGCTCGTTCGCCTCCTTGTCGAAGAATGACCTAACCCACTCCACGAAGGAATGATCCTTCAAGGCAAACTGCAAGTTGTCGTGTGGACCCAATTCCAACAGCGAAGGAACGA
>JACCDQ011279354.1_pt1 | contig 18019 bp, 11 predicted proteins | sample 7446031 | NCBI WGS metagenome assembly JACCDQ01 (sample SAMN15323442, study PRJNA562643) | freshwater metagenome | isolation source: river surface water | place: USA:Blue River Watershed | collected 2017-08-17
GATTTACAAACGATACAATTGGTTCGGCCATTTGTGCGTGTAGATGATAAATTGGATAATCTGCATATTTCTTGGAAAGAGGCAATTGATCAGGGGAATTACGAAGCCTTCTTGCGTTATCAAACAACGCCACAAGAAAAATCGGGGTTTCAGCAAGTTCCAGATTCGATCCTTCAGTCCAGCAATTCGTATTATTATGGTAATTCAGATCGCTATTATTCTCGCTTTCGTTACACCTATCGAACAAACATTAGTATTGGCGTAACGGGTGAAAAAGATGCTGGTGAACAGTTTTTTCGTGGTGCCCAAAAAAACGGCTTTGACTTTTATTCCTTTCATGCCTTTTTTAAAGGTGGAAAATACCTGAAGGCTGTGGCACTTGGAGATTATCAAGTACAAATTGGTCAAGGATTAAATCTTTGGTCAGGTTATGCATTTGGAAAAACCGCTGATGTAACGAACATTAAAAAAACGGCCAATCCATTAAAGGCATATACTTCAGTTGATGAAACACGTTTTATGCGAGGAGCGGCGTTTGATTTAGGTTGGAAATCATTTTCACTGTTGTCGTTTGCGTCGGTTAAAAAAGTGGATGCTTCTGTTTTAGCAGATTCATTATATGATGATTTAGAATATGTTTCCAGCATCAATTTGTCAGGTTTGCACAGAACGAATGCTGAAATTGCGAAGAAAGACGCATTAACAGAAACAATTGCTGGTTCCAATTTGCGCTATCGAAACCGAAATTTTCAGTTTGGAATTTCAGGAGTTTATCAAGGTTATGATAAAGCTTTTAATAAGGCGATTGCACCCTACAATCAATTTGATTTTCGTGGAAAAAACATGCTTTCGTTTAGTACAGATTATAGTTGGGTGATTAAGAATTTTAATTTTTTCGGGGAGACAGCACGTTCTTCTTATTCTGGTGAATGGGCAAATTTACACGGTGTTCTCTTTTCGTTGGATTCAAGAGCTTCGTTTAGTTTATTGTACCGCAATTATCAAAAAGGATATCAAACGTTTTACAATACTGGGTTTTCAGAAGGAAGCAATACGCAAAATGAAAAAGGCATTTATGCTGGGTTAAAATTGAAATTATCATCTGCATGGTCACTAAATTCGTATGTTGATTTATTCAAGTTTCCGTGGATGAAATACCAGGTTGATGGTCCTTCAGCAGGACATGAAATCATGGTGCAAGCATCATACAAACCAAATAAAATTCTTGAGATTTATGGTCGTTACCGTGAACAGTTGCGTCAAAAGAATAGTCGTGATTCGGATGGAACCGTTACGGAATTGGAAGATGTGTTGCAACGCAATTACCGTTTGAATGTATCGTATGCAGTAAGTGAATTTTTCACCATTAAAAGTCGATTGGAATATGTAACAATTCACCGACCAAGTAATACGCCAGAACAAGGAATGATTTTGACACAAGATATTTTGTTTAAACCAAAAAATCTCCCATTCGATTTATCCTTGCGCTACGCCTTATTCGATACGGATAGTTATGATTCACGCTTGTACACTTACGAGAACAATGCCTTGTACGTATTCGCAGTTCCAGCGTATTATTATCAAGGAAGTCGTTTTTATGCAATGGTAAGATATTCCTTCCTGCGACATTGTGATTTATGGGTGCGATATGGCGTGTTTAAATACAATAATCGCTCAACAATTGGTTCTGGTGCTGAAGAAATTAAAGGATCTGTGAAAACGGATATTACGGTTCAATTACGCATCAAATTCTAAAATTAGAATTCAATATCCAAATTAAACGTAGTTTTTAAGGTGTGAAGATTAGGATTCTTGCGGGCTAAAGCAGCAAATTTATCTTTTCCTGTAAGGAATTTTACTTCTTGTTCCGGATTTTCATTCAATGAGAAACTAACTTCAAAGGCATAGTTTTTAAGTTCTCTTCTGAAATAGGCAATCATATCTTGTAGATGTGGCGTGATATAATCTACCTGAATTTGATTATCCACATCCATCACGAAGTGCGTTTCTGTTTTTTGAATTGGCTCACGTTTTACCATGGCGTTGTAAAAGGTTTCCATTCCTTTTTCCTTCATTTCAAAGGCAAATCGGCGCCACAACATTTTGACTTGATCATATGAAAAAGAATTCATCGGCATATTTTCTGGCATTATGCTAGATGAAGCTTGTTCTTCTTCTTTTTTCACCATTAACTCTTTGATCGAAAGTGTAGCCGAACTCAATTTTCCAATTGGTGCTGATGCGTTTTTTGGTTCCACATGCTGAACCAATGGAGCTTGCCTAACGACCGGAGCATTTGGCTTTGGAGTCGCTGGGACTTTGTCGCGTAAATTTTGATTTGGAAATGGAAGAATGTCAACGGGTTCCGTCAGCCATTTTTTTTTTCGAGCTCCTGATTCAAGGAACACAATTGCATCAAGGCCATTTCAACCAGTAATCGTTGGTTTTTTGATGACTTGTAATCGACGTCTGATTTGCTCAAAATAGCAAGTGAACGCAAAATGATGTGAGCATCCAATTGTTTTGATTGATCAATGTATTTTTGCTCAATGTTTTCACCAACTTCTAATAAAGAGGCAGTTCTAACGTCTTTACAAACCAATAAATTTCTGAAATGATCTGCTAATCCAACAATGAAATTGTGACCATCAAAACCTTTTTCGTAAATGTCATTCAACAAAAGCAGGGCAGAAGGAATATCTTCTTTTTGCATGCTTTCAACTATTCTGAAATAATAATCATAATCCAGAATGTTCAAATTTTCGATGACACTTTTATAGGTTAAATTAGTTCCTGTAAACGTTACAATTTGATCAAAAATTGAAAGCGCATCACGCAAGGCTCCATCAGCTTTTTGGGCAATAAGGTGCAAGGCTTCTGGATCCGCGGTAATTCCTTCTTTAGTCGCAATATTCGCTAAATGATCTGCGATGTCTTTTACTTTAATTCGGCTGAAATCAAAAATTTGACAACGTGAAAGTATCGTTGGGATAATCTTGTGTTTTTCAGTCGTAGCTAAAATGAAAATTGCATGTTTTGGCGGCTCTTCTAATGTTTTCAAAAAAGCATTGAATGCCGAAGAAGACAACATGTGAACCTCGTCGATGATGTACACCTTGTAATCTCCAAGTTGAGGAGCAATGCGCACCTGATCAATCAAATTACGAATATCTTCTACCGAGTTGTTCGAAGCAGCATCCAATTCATACACATTCAAAGAAGCACCCGAATTGAACGATTGACATGAATCACATTGGTCACAAGCTTCAACAGCTTCCGTTCGGTTGAAACAATTGATTGTTTTGGCTAAAATACGTGCCGTTGTTGTTTTACCAACTCCACGTGAACCACAAAAAAGAAATGCTTGTGCTAAGTGATCGATTTTAATCGCGTTTTTCAGCGTATTTGTTATAGATTTTTGACCTACGACAGTGTCGAAAGTCTGGGGTCTATATTTTCTGGCTGAAACAACGAAATCACTCATTGGTACAAATTTAATGGAAACCGTTCAATCTGAAACCAAAAAAACGGAATTGTTAAAAACTTATTTTGTTTGAAAAAACGAGCAATATACAATTTAGTGCTAGAGCAAAGGACTAATCTATAAGTAAGTTAATAAAGCTTCATTTTTACGTGAATTTTTCAACAATTGAATCAACTGCAACTCTTTTTACCTACTTTTAGAGAAATCAAATTCAAAGTATGAAAAGAAAATTTTTAGCACTTGCAGCTCTTGCGTTAGTAGTTGCATCTTGTGGTGGACCTGGAAAAGCAGAATATGATACTGCTGCTGGTAAAATTTGTGATTGTATGAGTGAAAAAACTGCTGCTGCAGCTGCTGATACATCTGAATTTAAAATCGATATGACGGAAATCGATTATGCGATTTGTGCCTTTGATGTTGCAACTGATGTTGATTTAACAGATGAGCAAATGGGCAAATCAATTGAAGAGAAATGTGCAGATTTAAAACCTGTTCACGATAATTATGTTAAAACTGCGAAATCAGTTAAATAATTAATAGATTTTCAACAAAAAGCCCCGTTTTGCATAGCAGAACGGGGCTTTTTAGTTTCTTGAATTAGTGATTTAATCGATGATTTCAATTGCATCAATTGAATCCCCTTGACGAATGTCATCTACTACATCAACGCCTTCAATTACTTTTCCAAAACAAGTATGATTTCCGTCTAAATGAGCTGTGTTGTTTCTTGAATGACAAACAAAAAATTGAGATCCACCTGTATTGCGTCCAGCATGCGCCATTGACAAAACTCCTCTGTCGTGATATTGATTTCCACCTGTTAATTCACAATCGATTTTGTATCCTGGTCCACCTGTTCCCGGCATACCATTCGATCCTTCACGTGAGTTTGGACAACCGCCTTGAATCACGAAATCAGGTAATACGCGGTGCCATTTCAAGCCATTGTAAAATCCTTCTTTCGCCAATTTAACGAAGTTTGCAACAGTGTTTGGTGCGTCTTCTGTGTATAAAGAAACACGCATGTCTCCTTTGTTTGTTTTAATAAGTGCTTCCATGTTTATTTTTTTTTGCAAAGATACCGATATCTTGAAATTTTCCTTATATTCTTTTAAAACTGTTGAAATATTCCAAAATTGATCTTTGCACTATGGCAAATTAAACATGTTGAACTGCTTTTTTATTGACCTAAATCAAGTGATATATTGCGCCAGAGTTTGTAAATTTGTTCCATGCATAAATTCTCTTTCCATCGACAATTGACAGGTCTTTTTACCGACCAGCAAAATCAATTAGCTTACAATCAAGAACAAGTAATTCCGTTCATTAATCAAACGTTTTCTGAACAACATTATGAAAAGCAAATTGCCTTGAAGGAAGTTAATTATCCAAAGGAAAGTAGAGCAATCTTAGCTAAGGTTTTACAAGGGAATTACGCTGGTAAAAATTTAAGCGATATTCAAAAAAAGAACCTTGAATTACTTGAGAAGTCTTCTACGTTTACAATTACTACAGGACATCAATTGTCAATTTTTACGGGACCAATTTACTTTATATACAAAATTCTGCACGTTATTCGTTCTACTGAAGAATTGAATAGGCAATATCCTGAAAATCATTTTGTACCTGTTTTTTGGATGGCTTCAGAAGATCATGATTTTGAAGAAATTCAAACAGTAGAAGTGTTTAATCGCGAAATGACGTGGGATTCAAATCAAAAAGGTCCAGTTGGGAGATTTGATTTGGATGGTTTAGATAGCCTGAAAAAAGAAATCGCTAGCTTTTTTGAAAATCAACCAGAAAGTGAAGTCCAAGAATTATTTGATGCATACTCTGGAAATAATTTGGCTGAAGCGACCTTTAATCTTGTCAATAAGTTATTTGCTGAATATGGATTAATTGTCGTAGATGGTGATCAACGTGAATTGAAGGAGATGATGATTCCGTTGGTTGAGAAGGAATTGAACGAGCAATTTTCTTTTCATGCAGTTCATAAGACCAATGAACAAATTCAGAAGGAAGGCTTGAAATTGCAGGTAAATGCAAGAGAAATTAATTTGTTTTACATAGAAAATCAAATTCGAGAACGCATCTTGCATTTGGAAGACGGATTTTTCATTGAAGGGAAAGGAAAATTCTCACGAGAAGAATTGTTAGAACGCTTACATTCAAATCCTGAATGTTTTTCGCCGAATGTAATTTTGAGACCTGTTTATCAGGAAATAATATTACCAAATTTATGTTACGTTGGTGGAGTTGGTGAAATTTCCTATTGGTTACAATTAAAAGGAGTTTTTGATGCCTTAGCTATAGTTTATCCGATGATTCAAGTGCGATCTTCTCTTCTTTGGATTGATGCTGTTACATCGAAACGCTTGGATAAAGCTGAATTGGTATTGGAGGACTTATTCAAAGATAGTACAGAGGTGAAAAAACACTATTTGGCGGAAAATGCTTCGGAAGAAATTGATTTTGAAAAAATAGATCAGCAATTTGAGGAGTTGAGATTGGCGTTAATTGATAAAATTGATGCAATCGATCCGAATTTGGATAAATATGCGTTGGCAGAAACAGTAAAAATGCAAAAGCAATTAGAAAGCATTAAAGAGAAATTAACACGCTCTGTGAAACAACGTCACGATGCTGGACTAAAGGCAATTGATCAGATTTTCGATAAGTTATTTCCGAACGGAGGAATGCAAGAACGCTCATTAAATATCATCTCGATGTGTGCGGATGGAAGAGTTAAGTCGAAAATCCAACAATTACATGGATTTATCGAGCCTTTCAATCCAGATTTCATTGTGCTTCGCGAAGCATAAATTTGAAGCTATTAAAATTGAAATTAATTCATTTCGGAATTAGAATAGAAGGATTTTAAAATATTTCCATACTCATTTCGTTAGTAGTGCTAATTTTGTCACATGCGTTTTATCTTATTCGTTGTACTATTCTTTTCGTTTCCAATTCTTGCTCAACAAGTTACGGTAACAGGACGTTGTATCGATAAACGTAGCAAAGGCCTTGAAAATGTACTAATTCAAGTTAAGGCGGATAGCAATTTTCAAGTTTTAACAAACTCTCTTGGGATTTTTGAATTCACGATTAAAGGAAATCAACACATTGCTCTATTCTTTCAAACAAATGAGTTAACACAATCCAAAGAAATAGAGCTGACCGATCAAAAACTAGTTCGAATTGGCGATGTTAAATTTGGTTTTGTCATGGAGGAGGAAGTGAAAGTTCAAGGAGTACGTTCTGAACCATTTGAAATTCCAAAGTTAAAATACAATGATCCACAAAAATTACCATTGGGATCTGTGGAACGTTCTTTAGTTTACATGACCGCTGCAACTTCAAATAACGAGTTGACAACCAATTACAACGTTCGCGGTGGTAGTTACGAAGAAAACTTAGTTTATGTAAATGGATTCAATATTTATCGTCCATTTTTAACACGCAGTGGTCAGCAAGAAGGAATGAGTTTTATCAATTCGGCACTCGTTAAATCTGTTCGTTTTTCAGCAGGAGGTTTTGATTCGCAGTATGGAGATAAATTAAGTTCTGTTCTAGACGTAGAATACAAAACACCAGAAAAATTAAAAGGCTCTGCGATGGCTTCGCTGCTCGGAGTTGAAACACATTTTGAGCACAATCCGACAACGCGATTTGATTATTTAATTGGAGCACGTTATCGTTCGAATGGTTATTTGTTAAATTCACTTCCAGCAAAAGGAGCTTATAATCCTGTTTTTTGGGATGCACAGTTTTTAACAAATTATGCTGTTACAGAAAACATTAAATGGAGTGTAATTGGCCATTTGTCTAGTAACAATTACCGTTTTGCACCGCAATCTCAAGAAACAGATTTTGGAACCGCAAATGAAGCTTATTCGTTTAAAATATATTTTGACGGACAAGAACAAACGCGTTTTCAAACAATGTTTGGCGGAACTTCTTTGAAAGTTAAAGCAAGTAAAAAAACGCAGTTGGATTTTTACGCAACGGTCTTTAATACAAACGAAAGAGAATATTTTGATATCCAAGGTCAGTATTTCATTAATGAATTAGAAACAGATCCTTCACAAGAAAATTATGGTGATTCAATTGCTGTTTTAGGAATAGGAACTTTTTTAAATCACGCAAGAAATAAACTGAATGCCACGATAATAAACGTGTATCATAATGGACAACATATTTTGAAAAGTGGATTCAAAGAAGCTGAACGAACGCATTTTGTGAACCATACTTTTTTATGGGGTGTTAACTTTCAATACGATGATTTTTACGATGTCTTGAGTGAATGGAAAATGATTGATTCTGCTGGATACAGTGTTCCTCAAGGAACAAGTAATCAAGTTGAATTGTTCGAAACAATAAAAGGCCAATTGTCTTTACAATCGAACCGCTTTACAAGTTTTGTTCAAATGAACTCGAGTTGGTTGAATACAAAACGTGATTATGCTGTTACTGTTACTAAAGCGGAAAAAATCGATGATAAAAAAGTTAAGAAAACGTACTTAGATACAATTGTTGAATCAAGTTCTCGCTTTACGTTGAGTTATGGTACGAGAGCTGGTTACACGACTGCAAATCAAGAAGTATATGTCACACCTCGCGCTTCATTGTCATATTTTCCACGCCTGTACATGGTTAGCAATGGGAAAATCAAACGAAGAGACATGGGAATTCGTTTGGCGTCAGGCTTCTACTATCAACCACCTTTTTACCGTGAATTCAGAACATTTGATGGTCAATTGAATTTAAATGTAAAATCACAAAAATCGTTTCATCTTGTTGCGGGTACAGATGTGTTCTTTAACATGTGGAATAGAGAGGTTCCATTCAAATTTACGGCAGAAGCTTATTACAAGTATTTATGGGATGTGAATCCATATGAAATTGACAATGTGCGAACACGTTATTATGCAAACAACGATGCTGTTGCTTATGCTTATGGTATTGATATGAATGTGAATGGAGAGTTTGTGAAAGGAATTGATTCATATTTCAAATTGGGATTGATGTCAACGAAAGAAGATATTTTGAATGATTCCTATAAAGAATATTACAACGCTGCTGGAGAGAAAATTATTTTTGGTTACAGTGAAGATCAAGTTGTTGTCGATAGTGCAACCATTTATCCAGGATACATTCCAAGACCAACAGACCAGATGCTAAATGTTGGTGCGTTAGTGCAAGATAGAATGCCTGGATTCGAAAGTTTTAGTGTTCAAATGGGCTTACAATTCGGTTCTCGTTTGCCTTATGGTCCGCCAGATTTTCAGCGTTACAAAGATACCTTGCGAATGAAGTCTTATTTTCGAGTTGACATTGGAATGTCGTATGATTTCTTGTACAAGAAAAAAGAAGTGAAAAACTTTATCACTCGTAATTTCACGGATGCAGTAGTTTCTTTCGAAGTGTTTAATTTGTTGGGAATCAACAATGTCTTATCCAAACAATGGATTCAAGATGTGGAAGGAAAATACTACTCAATTCCCAATTACTTAACTCAACGCAGATTCAATTTAAAATTGATCCTAAGATTTTAATCTGTTACTTTTCTCTACTTCTCATGTTCTAAGAATATGAGAAACACTTACTTTTTACTGGCAATCATTCTTTTGGTGAAAGGGTATGCCGCAGCGCAAGTCAATGTTAGAGCAAACATTCGATTTAAAGATACAGTTGAAGTAGAGAAATATAAACCAGACGATAATGGTTTTTCATACCTCAAATTAAAAATGCAGCCAGGTGATTATGTCATTCAAAATCTAGGTGAACTTGCAAAATTGAACAATCAAACCATTATTGGAGTTGATTTAGTGTATTCGGATTACCCAGTTGGAGCAGATTTTTCTGAATTAAATCGCAAGCGAATTTTAGAACTTTACATGCAATTTCCAGATGCTTTTGATGATCCGATGATTCAATGGCAACTGATTAAACAAACAGGAGTTGAACGAACAGGTGGTATTCAAAATTATTTTCATGGCTTGACAATTTATTACAGACCTATGCCAAGTTATGCGAGTGAAAATACTTCGATCAACAACATTATTAATGGTAAAACGCCACCTTCAGATTCAACTTTATTAAAAGTTTTTACCCGCTCGAAAACATGGAAAGATATGTTAGTGGTTTGTGATGTCACCGGAAGTATGTCGCCATATACTTCTCAATTGTTGTTATGGATGAAAAGCAATCAAAAATTAAAAACGTTTAAGCAAATTGTATTTTTTAACGATGATGAAGAGAAAAGCAATAATCAACTTGCTGCATTAGATGAGGACGGAATTTGGACCATTGAAACAGGAAATTCCGATAAAGTTATCGATAAAGCTTTTGAAGCAATGCAGAACGGGAGTCACATTGAAAACAATTTGGAGGCAATTTGTTATGCGATTAAAAAATATCCTGAAAACAAACAAAACGTTGTGATGATTGCAGACAATTGGGAAACACCATGTGATCTTAAATTATTGGATTTTCTTAAAAAAGAAAAAGTTGTTGTGCATATCATTGTTTGCGGAGTAACCGACAGAATGAATACCTCTTACCTTGATATAGCATATGCAACTGGAGGTTCAGTTCATACAATGGAAGAAGATTTACTTGATATTGCAAAAACTGGTGAAGGAAAAACCATTAAAATCAATGGAATGAAATTCAAAATGACAGGAGGGAAGTTTGTACAGCTTTGAAAAAAAAGGAGGTTCAGTAAAGAGCCTCCTTTTTAGTTTAATTTTCTAACTCGTTTACGATTTTCAATGTAATCAACAATTGCTTCTTTGGAAGTGTACCAATTTTTGCCTTCTTTATAAGCATCAATTTTTCCTTGGCGAGCCAATAAACTAACATAGGCTTTACCATAAGGAAAAGCTGGTTCGCTAACAATTGATTGAATTGGTTGGTAATCGTAGCCTTCGTTTGGAAGCGAATTCAAATAGATGGTTAACGAGCGCTCACAAGCTTGAATCATAAGTAAAAGAAGCGAATCAAAATTTCCATTATTCGCTTGATTCAAAGCGTTGTAGTATTTTTTACGGTCGTTTTTCAATATGATTGCTGGCGGAAAACCTGCACGCATCAGAATCAAATTCATTGCCAACCGCACGGTTCTGCCATTTCCATCAAAGAATGGATGAATCCATACAAAACGATGATGAAAAACTGTAGCTAACACAATTGGATCCAAATTATCTGGATTTGAATTAACGTAATCAATCAATTCTTCAAATAAATCGGGAACTTTTTGTGCATTTGGAGGTAAGAAATTAGCTCCGTTTATTCGCACACCTGCGTTTCGAATTCGACCAGCAAAATTTTCTTCTAGATTATTAAGCACCAACGAATGCAACGAAAGAATGTCGATTTCACGCAGTGAATTTGAAACATCAGCCAAAGCATATACAGCGTTAATTGCCTTATCATGATTGAATGTTTCAAAATGCTCCCTCAAACTTTTTCCTTTTACTGTTATTCCTTCTTGAAGAATAAGTTGTGTTTCTTGAAGAGTGATTGTGTTTCCTTCAATTGCATTTGAGTTATAGGTCCATTCAAAAGCCAAGTTTTCTTTCAAACGATCTAAAATTATGGCAGGGAGTGGCCTGAAAGCATCGATTCTTGCCTTTTTTTCAAATAATCGATCTATGCTGACTTGGTGTTTTTCTATCGTATTTTTTTGAATTTTCCACATAACCCCTTCTTTAATATCGCTAAGATACAAATTTACTCTTAGCGATATTAAACTCTTCAATTATTTTAACATCTTTTTCCATTTTTTTGTACCTTCGTACCTCTTAAAAATGACTTATAATTACTTTAATGGAAAAAGTAGAACCGTATATTCCTCAAAATAAAGTACGTATCGTAACAGCTGCTTCGTTGTTCGATGGACATGACGCTGCAATCAATATTATGCGTCGAATAATTCAAGCAACTGGTTGTGAAGTAATTCACTTAGGTCACGACCGCTCAGTTGAAGAAGTTGTGAACTGTGCGATTCAAGAAGATGCGCAAGCAATTGCAATGACTTCATATCAAGGAGGGCATACAGAATACTTCAAGTATATGTATGACTTACTGAAAGAGAAAGGTGCCCCACACATCAAAATTTTTGGTGGAGGTGGAGGAACAATTCTTCCTTCTGAAATTGAAGAATTACAAGCTTATGGTATCACGCGTATTTATCATCCGGATGATGGTCGCGCGATGGGCTTGCAAGGAATGATCAATGATTTAATCCAAAAATGTGATTTCCCAGTTGGACAAAATGTTCAAGCGCAAGTAGATCAATTAAAAGCGAAGTTTGTCCCTGCAATTGCACGAGTGATTTCGGCAGCAGAAAATTTTGGTGAAGAATCGCAAGCAATTTTGGCGCAAGTACATGAATTGGCAAAAACGACTTCTGTTCCAGTTCTTGGTATTACGGGAACAGGTGGTGCCGGAAAATCGTCTTTAGTGGATGAATTAGTTCGTCGTTTCTTAATCGATTTCCCAGAAAAACAAATCGCTGTTGTTTCGGTTGATCCATCAAAACGTAAAACAGGAGGAGCGCTTTTAGGAGATAGAATTCGTATGAATTCAATTAAAAATGAGCGTGTATATATGCGTTCGTTAGCAACACGTCAATCGAATTTGGCACTTTCAAAGCACGTTGCAGAAGCGATTATGGTATTGAAAGCGGCAGAATATGATTTGATTATTCTAGAAACTTCAGGAATTGGTCAATCAGATACTGAAATTTTAGATCATTCTGATGTTTCATTGTATGTGATGACTCCAGAATACGGTGCTGCAACCCAATTGGAAAAAATTGACATGTTGGATTTTGCAGATGTAATTGCATTAAATAAATTCGACAAACGTGGAGCATTGGATGCGTTACGTGATGTGCGCAAACAATACCAACGCAATCACAATCTTTGGGAAGCAGATGTAGATTCAATGCCTGTTTATGGTACAATCGCATCTCAATTCAACGATCCTGGAATGAATTCTTTGTATAAAGTGATCATGGATAAAGTTGTTGAGAAAACAGGTGCAGACTTGAAATCAACTTTTCAGATTACGAAAGAAATGTCGGAGAAAATTTTTGTGATTCCACCAGATCGCACACGCTATTTATCTGAGATTTCTGAGAACAATCGTGCCTATGACAAATGGGTTGATGCTCAAGTAAAAGTTGCAGATCGCTTACAAGGATTGTATTCTTCAATTGAAACGATTGGTTCGTCTTCATTGGAAGATAAAGATCGATTAGTAAAAGCTTTACAAGAAACATTCGAAGCTGAAAAATTGAATTTCGATCCTAAAAACTGGGATATTTTACAAAAATGGGCCGATAAAAAGGCCATGTATAAAAATCCAACGTTTGAATTCAAAGTGCGTGATAAAGTATTGAAATTAGATACACATACAGAATCACTTTCACACCTTCAAATTCCAAAAGTTGCAACACCAAAATACAACGGCTGGGGCGATATTTTACGTTGGTCGTTGCAAGAGAATGTTCCTGGAGAATTTCCTTATACGTCAGGTTTATTTCCATTCAAACGTGAAGGAGAAGATCCTACTCGAATGTTCGCAGGAGAAGGAGGACCAGAACGTACAAACAAACGCTTCCATTATGTTTCTCTTGGAATGCCGGCAAAACGTTTGTCAACAGCATTCGATTCAGTAACACTGTACGGAAATGATCCTGATGTGCGCCCTGATATTTACGGTAAAATAGGTAATTCAGGTGTATCCATCTGTTGTTTGGACGATGCAAAGAAATTATATTCTGGTTTCGATTTGTCTCACGCAATGACATCTGTTTCCATGACAATTAATGGTCCAGCACCGATGTTGTTAGGATTCTTCATGAATGCGGCGATTGATCAAAATTGCGAAAAGTACATCATAGCAAATGGATTAGAAGCTGAAGTAGAAACGAAAATTGCTGCGATTTATAAAGAGAAAGGAGTTGAACGTCCACGTTACCAAGGTGATTTACCAGAAGGAAACAATGGTTTAGGTTTAATGCTTTTGGGTGTAACAGGTGATCAAGTCTTGCCTTTGGATGTTTACAATCAAATTAAGGCTGAAACGTTAACCCAAGTTCGTGGAACTGTTCAAGCTGATATATTAAAAGAAGATCAAGCGCAAAACACATGTATTTTCTCAACAGAATTTGCTTTGCGTTTAATGGGTGATGTTCAAGAGTATTTCATCGATAAAGGTGTTCGTAATTTCTATTCAGTTTCGATTTCCGGTTATCATATCGCAGAAGCTGGAGCAAATCCGATTACGCAGTTAGCATTTACCTTGGCGAATGGATTCACTTACGTGGAATATTACATGAGCCGTGGAATGAATATTAATGATTTTGGTCCAAACTTATCGTTCTTCTTCTCAAACGGAATTGATCCTGAATACGCTGTTATTGGACGTGTTTCAAGAAGGATTTGGGCGAAAGCATTGGCTAAAAAATACGGAGCAAATGCGCGTGCACAAATGTTGAAATATCACATTCAGACTTCTGGACGTTCGTTACATGCACAAGAAATTGATTTCAACGATATTCGCACAACCTTACAAGCGTTATATGCGATTTACGACAACTGTAATTCATTGCACACGAATGCGTATGACGAGGCTATTACAACTCCAACAGAGGAATCAGTTCGTCGAGCGATGGCAATTCAATTAATCATAAACCGTGAATTAGGTTTAGCGAAAAACGAGAATCCATTACAAGGTTCATTCATTATTGAAGAATTAACGGATTTGGTTGAAGAAGCTGTATTGTTAGAATTTGATAGAATCACCGAAAGAGGAGGTGTTTTAGGTGCTATGGAAACAATGTATCAGCGTTCAAAAATTCAAGAAGAATCATTGTATTATGAGACATTGAAACACACTGGAGAATTTCCAATAATCGGAGTAAATACCTTCTTAAGTTCAAAAGGTTCGCCAACAGTTCTTCCAAAAGAAGTAATTCGTGCAACTGAAGAAGAAAAGCAATATCAAATTGAAATGCTTGCTAACTTGCATAAAGCACATGCCGATAAAATTGAAAGTGGAATTCAAAATGTTCAAAACGCAGCAATTCAGAATAAAAACATGTTTGAGCAACTGATGGAAACGTGTAAATACGCTTCTCTTGGTCAAATTACCAATGCCTTGTTTGAGGTTGGTGGACAGTACAGACGCAACATGTAAGCTGAAATGGCTGCAAACACATTTATAAAATTTATCAACGAAATCCCGAGGAGTTATTGCTTCTTCGGGATTTTTAGTCTTGTGTTGATTCTGAAATTTTCTCATTTCTCAATATTGCATAACTTCAATAAAGCATTAATCAAATTGTAATAGGATGCGTAATAACTACTTTTTTTCATTGATATTCTTGTTGGTAACTTTTAATTCGCTTGGTCAATTAATTCCAACAGTTTCTGAGCAAGTTATCATTCCAACCCCGGAAGTTTATCAACGAGCGGAAGGCCAACTTATGTTGACCGATAACATTTCTATTTGCTCGAAAGATTTACCCGAAAACATAAAAAACTATTTAATAGATAAATTCAATCATGTTTATGAAATTAGAACTACTGTTTCTCAGGTTAGCAAAGACATTGTTTTCAAAAAAATTGCAAACGTACCAAAAGATTGGTATTCAATCAATGTGAATGAAACTGTTACAATTACTTATAGTTCTGAAGAAAGTTGTTTTTACGCCGTTGTGTCTTTACTTCAGATGATTGAGGGTGAAAATGGTGATTTGGCAATTTCAAAGTGTTTCGTCCAAGATGCACCCAATTTTCAGTGGCGCGGTTTACATTTAGATGTGTCACGCCATTTTTATACCGTTGATGAAGTAAAGCGATTCATCGACTTAATGGCTTTGTACAAGTTTAATACCTTTCATTGGCACTTAACAGATGATCAGGGCTGGCGAATAGAGATTAAAAAATACCCTAAATTGACAGAAGTAGGAGCATGGAGAGATAGTACTGTGAACTCTCATTATAGCACAACTCCAAGAACCTATACAGTGGAAAAATATGGTGGTTACTATACGCAAGAACAAATTAAAGAGGTTGTCGCTTATGCTGCTGCTCAGTATATTACAATTGTACCTGAAATAGAAATGCCTGGTCATGCGCGAGCTGCTCTAGCTGCTTATCCTGAATATTCATGTACGGGAGAGCAACAAGAAGTTCCTGGTTTGTGGGGTGTGTTTGACGATATTTTTTGTGCCCATGAATCAACATTTGACTTTCTATATGGTATTATGGATGAGGTTTTAGAGCTTTTCCCATCGACTTACATTCATATTGGAGGTGATGAAGCACCAAAAGCGCGATGGAAAAAATGCATGAAATGCCAAGCAGTAATTCGTGAGCATGGATTGAAAGATGAGCACGAACTACAAAGCTATTTCATTGGTAAAATGGATGAGTATTTAACGTCCAAAGGAAGAAAACTGATTGGTTGGGACGAAATTTTGGAAGGTGGTTTAAGTCCAAATGCCGCCGTGATGTCTTGGAGAGGATTTAACGGTGGAATTGAAGCTGCAAAACAAGAACATTATGTTGTGATGAGTCCAGGTTCGCATTGTTATTTTGATCATTATCAAAGTGATTCACCAAGTGAGCCATTAGCAATAGGAGGATACACTCCAATAGAAAAGGTATATGAATTTAATCCCATACCTGAAGGTTTTACGAGCGAACAAGCACATTACATTTTAGGTGGCCAAGCAAATTTGTGGACAGAATACATTCCGAATATGCAACAATTGGAATATATGACTTATCCACGTGCTTTGGCTTTGGCTCAAGCGCTATGGTGTAAGAAAAAACCAGATTATGCTACTTTTAAATCGACTTTGCTTGCGAATCAATTTTCATATTTAGAACGCTACAATGTTAACTATTCGAAAGCTGTAACATTTGCCAAATATGAAATTAAAACTTCGACAAATGGTGTAAAACTCGAATTGGCGAAAACTGCTTCAGACCAAGTATATAAAGTTAAAAGTTCGAATAGCAAAGGTGAGTCAGTTCAAACGCTAACAAAAAATGATAGCATAACTTTTAGTCGTACTCAATCCAATGAAATTATTCCTTGTAAAGTAGAAATTTCTAATAATTTCACAGAGGATAAACAAGGATTTACATTAATTGAACATCCTTCTTTGGGACTAAATGTTGAATTAATTACTCAACCTTCTGCTAGCTACCCCGGAAAAGGTGGTGAAACATTGACAGATGGAATTATAGGAACCCGACCTTGGAAGGGAAATGAATGGTTAGGTTTTCAAGATCAAGAAATTGAATTTCAAGTTGATTTAGGTAAAAAAACAACTATAGATTCTCTTGATTTAAGTTTCTTGCAAGATGAAGGATCATGGATTCATCATCCGGCCAATTTGAGATTTTCTGTTTCTAAAAACGGAAAGAAATGGAAGTATTTGAAAAATTCAGAAATTTTTACAGACCAATATAAAATTGAATCAACGAGTCTTTTACCTTATCGTGCTAAACTACACGCCAAAGGAAGATATGTTCAAATAAAAGTAACAACATTTGATGTGATCCCAGAAGGATTACCAGGCGAAAACCATGTGCCTTGGACATTTATGGATGAACTTATAATTTATTTCAAATGATGAAGTTTGAACTTTGCGCTGCCTCGATTGATGCAATAAAGATTGCGAAAGAATTAAATTTTGATCGAATAGAATTGTGCCAAAATTTGGAACAAGGTGGTATTACACCATCCTACGGAATGATTGAATATGCAATAGCATTTGGTATAGAAACACATGTTTTAATTCGTCCCCGCCCAGGAGGATTTTTCTATTCCGAAGAAGAAGTGGAAATAATGCTACGAGAAATCTTGAATTGCAAAGAAATGGGCGCAAAAGGGATTGTGATTGGAGCATTGACGGAGGCAGGGGAAGTAGATGAAGTATTTTTGGCTGAGGCAATGAAAAAAGCGCATGGGATGGAAGTAACATTTCATAGAGCTTTCGATGATTGTATTGAATGGCAAAAAGCAATGGATGTACTCATTAAACATGGCGTAAATCGTATTTTATCTTCTGGATTAGCGCGAAATGTGGAGTTAGGAATGCCCATTTTAAAGCAAATGATCGCTCATAGTGCAAGTCGAATTGAAATTATGACTGGAGGAGGTGTAAGTGCGGCAAATGTTGGTAAAATTGCTTCTGAATTAAAACCAAATGCAATTCATTTTTCTGGAACCATCAAAGTTCAGCAAGACGAAGAATCTTTGTTTGCCGAACCTGTGTTAATGGTTGATAAACCGCGTGTTCAGAGAATACTTGCCGCTGCAGGAATAGTCTAATGTACTAAAAGGACAAAGTAAGCGTTTACTAGAAATGAAGATTCAATTAACATTTTTTGCGTTCCTAGTAGTATTCTGTTCATTTGGCCAATGTGATACGATTACTCCTTTGAATAAACAGGTTTTAAACTATGCTCAATCCAATTTAAATAAAAAGGTTGGAAGAGGCGA
>JACCDQ010660516.1_pt1 | contig 18012 bp, 16 predicted proteins | sample 7446031 | NCBI WGS metagenome assembly JACCDQ01 (sample SAMN15323442, study PRJNA562643) | freshwater metagenome | isolation source: river surface water | place: USA:Blue River Watershed | collected 2017-08-17
CTCCACCATTCGGGGGCCCTGCTCGATGAATGCGTTGACTGCGGCCTCGTCGTAAAACGAGCCGGTTTCGTTCATCATGTAGTTGCTCACCGCTTGCGCGGTATCGGTGGGGTTTTGCTGGCGTCCGTGGTGGTTCAGCGGTATCCACAACACACCACCAGACAAAGCCGTGGTGCCCCCGAACACGGGCTCCTTTTCCAGCACCCACACATCAAGCCCACGCTTTTTGGCGGTGATGGCGGCAGCCAGACCGGCCGCGCCGGAGCCCACAACAATCAAATCAACGGTTTGAGGAGCGGTCATTTTGTGTTTTGGCAAGATCAAGCGGTTTTGTTGTAGCCCGGGCGCGGCACCATGTCCATGAGCATGGAGGTCATGCCGCCGTCCACAGCGAGCTCGGCCGCGTTCACATAGCCGGACCGGGGACTGGCCAGAAACAAGGCCACGTCGGCAATGTCTTGGGGTTCGCCCACGCGACGGCTGGCGGTAACCGCCGCGCGCTTGGCTTCAAAACCGGGTTCTTCGTAAAATTTGGCCGAGAGCGGCGTGCGTATCATTCCCGGGCAAATGGCATTGCTGCGCACACCTTGCGGCCCCCACTCCACCGCCATTTGGCGCGACAACAACAGCACCGCCGCCTTGCTGGCACTGTAAGCGCCGCTGCCGGTTTGCGGAAACAAGCCTGAAATCGAGGCCACGTTCACAATGCTGCCCAAACCCACCCGCCGCATGGGTTCTGCAAACGCCTGCGCGCACAGCAAATAACCATTGAGGTTGACCGAGAGCACGGCGTTCCAGTCCTGCAAACCGACATCGGCCAAGGCACCCGAGCGGAGCAGCCCCGCGTTGTTGATGAGCGCGTAGCAGTCGCCCAGTTCCGCTTGCACTTTTTGAGCAGCCGCCTGCACTTGTTCGGGGGAGCTGGTGTCGCACGCAAACGCCCAAGCCGCGCCCCCTTGGTTGCGCAAAACCTGCGCCCCACGTTCGGCCCCAGCCGCATCTTTGTCGAGCAAGGCCACCCGGGCACCGGCGGCAACCAAACCGCGGGCCACCGCCTCGCCAATGCCGCTGGCCGCGCCAGTGACCACGCACACCCGGCCCGCCAAATTCAACCAATCGGTTCCGCCACCTGCCATTGCAGTCTCCTGTACAAGATGCATTTGCTGTTTGCCATTTTGGGCGCAAGCCCCCGCCGACGCTTTGACGTTTTGCGCAACTGCCTGGACAATTCGTGCAATTCAGCATCCCCCATCGCACCCCTTATGGCGTACCCGCGCACCATTCCCAACTACGATTTGTACGGTGACAAAGCAAGCAACAAGTGGACCAACGCTTTCAACTTTGAATGGATTCCACAACGCTCGGCACCTTACCAATGGGTGATTCAGCCGCATCGGCACGAGGCATTTTTGCAAATTCTGTACCTCACTGCGGGTGGCGTCCAGCTGCAAATAGAAGACGGGCAAAGCACGGTGCTGGCCCCCTGCCTGATTGTGATTCCGGCCGGTCACGTACACGGTTTCCGGTTCTCACCCACCAGCGACGGCCCGGTGGTCACGGCGTCGCAAAAGGCCCTGGAATCGCAAGCGGCGGTGGTGATGCCCGAGCTGCTGGCGACCTTGCGCACACCCTGCGTGCTGCCACTGCAAGATGAAATGCGCTACAGCCACCAGCTGATGCCTTTGTTTCTGGCCCTTGAACAGGAATCGCGCACCCACGCCCCCGGGCAAATGGCTGCGGGCACTTCGCTGCTGACGGCGTTGATGGTGCAGGTGTACCGCATCAGTGGGGTAACGGACGAAAGCCCGACCACCAGTTTGCACACCGTCTCGCGAAAAGCGCGGCAAATTGAAAAATTTCGCGCACTGGTAGACAAAAACTTCAAGCACCAACATTCGGTTCAGGCCTACGCGCAGGAGATGGGCGTCACCTCGGGGCAGCTGTCACGCCTGTGCCGCGAGGTGTTGGGCATGTCCAGCCTGGACACCATCAACGCGCGAATTGTGCACGAGGCCCAGCGCGAGCTGGTGTACACCAGCCTGCCGGTCAAGCAACTGGCCGCGGAACTCGGTTTTGACGACGACGCTTACTTCAGCCGCTTTTTTCGAAAGCACACCGGACTGAGCCCCAAGGCTTTTCGGGCCCAAGCCATTGGGCAAATGGCTCAAGCCCAGCGCCAAACACTCAAAGCAGACGAAAACACGCTACCGCCACCAGGGTAGGTGCCAGAGCCCCCAAGAACAGGCCAAGCGGGGCAATGGCCCCCTCACTGAAAGTGCCTTTCAAAATAGAGGCCCCGGCGGGGTTGGGGGCGTTTGCAATGATGGTCAAGCCGCCCCCGGTCACAGCACCGGTCACCAGTGCGTATTTGAATTCTTCGGACAACCCTTCCACCAAAGACCCCAAATAGGTCAGCGCAGCGTTGTCTGTGATGGCGGTGAGCGCTGTGGCACCAAAATACACCGAAGTGGCATCCATAGACATGAGCATGGGCTGCAACCACCACTGCTGCATGCCCCCCAGCACCACCAAGCCCCCCAAGAAAAAGGCCACCAGCAAGCCTTCGCGCAAAATCAGGCGGTCCTGATAGGTCGGGTAGGCAGACGCCACGCCCAAGAACAACAAAAACACCGCCACAAACGCCGCCGGGTGGTGGGCGAACAACACGATGCCCACCATGAACAGGATGTGAAGAACCACCATGGGAGTTGGAACACCGGCGTAAGGCGACTGGCTGGCGTAAGGCATGGCTTTGAGCTCGCGCCTGAACAGCCAAGTCAACACCATGGCGTTGATTGCCACGGCAATCGCGGCCTTCCAGCCAATCACGGTGAGCATGTAGGTCAGGTCGAGGCCCCACTTGCTGGCCACCATCAGCACCGGCGGTGCGGCAAAGGGAGTCAGCGTGCCACCGATGGAGACGTTGACGAACAGCACCCCCAGAGCACCGTACTTCAGACGTGTGGAGGCGCGCGCGAACACGGTGTCCTTCATCAACAAAGCAGCCAAGGTCATGGCTGCTGGCTCGGTAATGAAAGACCCCAACAACGGCACCACCGCCAAAGCGGTAAAGAAAAATGCCAAGCTGCCGTGCAGGGGGACGCACCGCACCACGGCCTGAACCGCAGCACTGGCCGCCTGCAGCACAGGGCGGCTGCCCGCCACCACCATGATGGCAAACACGAACAAAGGTTCGGTGAAGTTCAACCGGTCGAGGTAGAGCAGCGCTTCGGTTTTGCTGGTCAGCACAGCCATCACCAGCATGAGCGCCATGGCCCAAACACCGAACACAATTTCCACCTCGGCCAACAAATGCCAAACCCCCGCATGGTTGGGCCTGGTGTGGGCCAAACGCTCAAAAAACTTGGTGGAAAACGTGTGTATCAAAGCCAGTGCGAAAAGCACCGCTGACACAGCCTGCAAGGTGGTCGGGGTCATGGTCGTATGGGGGCTCCTGACCTTTAATTAGACCACTTGAAACCCCAAATCAACGAAATCGAGCGCACAGAAAAAAGCCCCAGAAGGCCATTCTGGGGCTTGCACGGGGGCACAGAGCGATTGATGCCTCAGACCGCCGCTTCCGCTGGAGCCGCTTGGTGCGCGCCTCCCAAAAACAGGCGTTCAATGTGCGGATCGGCCAACAGTTCTGCCGCCGGGCGTTGCAGAACCAAGCGCCCGGATTCGAGCGCAATGGCTTCGTCCGACACCTTCAAGGCGCTCTTGACGTTTTGCTCCACCATCAAAACCGTGGTGCCCTGGTCGGCCAGCTTGCGCAGCAGCTTGAACACGTCTTGCACCACTATCGGCGACAAACCGATGGAAGGTTCATCAATCAGCAACACCTTGGGTCGCAGCAGCAACGCACGCCCGATTTCCAGCTGCTTTTGCTCCCCGCCCGACAAACTGGAGGCCAGACTGTGTATGCGTTCTTTCACGCGTGGAAAAAACTCCAACACCTCTGGAATCCGCTCGTGGGTGGTTTTCATGCCCAGGGTGATGCCACCGAGCTCCAGGTTTTCGTAAACGCTGAGTTGGCCAAACAGATTGCGCCCTTGGGGAACAAATGCCACGCCATGCGCCAGCAGTTCTTTCTGGCTGGCTCCGGCAATGTCCACACCGTCGAGCAAAATGCGCCCTTGGCGCGGCTTGAGCAAACCAAACAGCGTCTTGAGCGCTGTTGATTTGCCGGCACCGTTGGGCCCCAACAAGAGCGTGATCGAGCCTCTGCGGGCTTTGAAACTCAAGTTGTTCAGGATCATGAAATCCTTGTACCCCGCCACCACGTCGTCAAACTCAATGCAGATGTCTGTGTTGTTGTTCTGGCTCATTTCAATTCCCCAGGTAGGCGTCCAGCACCTGCTTGTTGGCACGAATTTCGTCAGGCGTGCCGATGGCCATTACCTTGCCTTCCACCATCACCATGATGCGGTGGCACAAATCCATCACAAAGTCCATGTTGTGTTCGATGACCACAAACGAGCTTTGCTTGCCGATTTTGGGGTTGCGGTTCAGCTCCTTGAGCAGGTTGCTGATGCCGCCCACCAGGCTCGGGTTCACGCCGGCACAGGGTTCATCGAGCAGCACCAGGTCGGGCTCGCTCATAAACGCCATTGCAATATCCACCAGTTTTTGCTGGCCGTATGACAGCTCGCCCGCCTTTTTGTCGGCCACGTGGCGAATGCGAAACTGATCAATCAGCGCATCGGCCTTGCCGCCCAAACCCGAATCGGTAGGCGCGAACATGCGGCTGAACATGGAGCCTTTGTGCTCCTGGGCCGCCACAATCAAGTTGTCACGAACCGTCATCTTGCCAAACACTTGCAGCGTTTGGAAAGTGCGGCCCACGCCTCTGCGGTTCAATTCCAGGGGCCCCAGCTGGGTCACGTCTTCGCCATTGAGTTCAATTTTTCCTTCATCGGGCGTGATCTGGCCGAGCATGGAGTTGAACAAGGTGGTTTTGCCGGACCCGTTGGGGCCTATGACCCCAAAAATTTCGCCGGGTTTGACTTCGAAGCTCACACCGCCCACCGCCTGAATTGCGCCGTAGGCTTTTTTGAGGCCCGACACTTTGAGCACGGGCGCGCCCTGCGGGCGGTCGTGATGATGAGGGTGGGTCATGCTTGTGCTCCCTTAGAAGTTGCTGCCTTGGCAGCTGCCGCACGCGCAGCAGACGCTTCTTTGGCCAATTTGCGGGCTTTGATGCGGTCGGGGATGGACAGGAAACCATCTGGCAACCAGATCATCAAAATCACAACCGCTGTACCGAATACAAACAGGTACCAAGCCTGGGCAAATCGCAGCCATTCGGGCAATATCACCCCCACCGCTGCACCCAATACGGGGCCCAAAAAGTAGCCTGGGCCGCCCACCACCACCATCAAGTACATCATGATGGAAGCGCCAACGGTAAAGGGGGCTGGCTCGATGAACTGGACCAAACTGGCAAACAAAGCGCCAGCAACCCCGGCATATACCGCACCAATCGCAAAACTCAGCAGGGTGTAGCCGCGGGTGTCAATGCCCAAGCTCTCTGCCCGTATTGGGTTGTCGCGCAACGCCGTGAACGCTTTGCCCCAAGGGCTGCGCAGCAAGCCCCACAGCAAGGCCCCCAACAGCACCGTAACGGCCAAGGTGAAGTAGAAGTATGGAATATTGCCTTCCAGACTGATGCCGAAAAATTCGGGGCGGGCAATGTTGTTGATACCGAAAGTACCCCCCGTCAACCACTCTTCGTTGCGCATGACCAACCACACCGCGGTGTTGAAGCCCAAGGTCGCAAATGCCAGGTAAATGGTTTGAACTCGCAGTGCGGGGAACCCCAACACCAAACCCAAAACAAAGCACAGCGCAGCAGCGGCGGGCAAGCCCAACCAGAAACTGAACCCCGCCTTCATCAAAATGGCGACCGTGTACGCGCCGATGCCAAAGAACGCTGCATGACCCAGCGACTTTTGGCCCGCGTAGCCAATCGTCAGGTTCAGGCCCATGGTGGCCACGATATAGACCAACCAATAGGTCAGCAGGTACAAGCCGTAGCTTTTCAGAAAATTGGGCACCACCAGCAGGACGGCTGCGGTAGCTGCTACCAGAAGCAGGTGCAGGGGTTTCATACTTTGCGCTCCACTTTTTTGCCCAACAACCCTTGGGGTTTGAACAAAATAACAACCATGAATATGACCAGTGCGACCGCGTCTTTGTAGGCCGGCGAGATGTAGGCGGCGGCAAGGTTTTCACACACACCCACAATCAACCCGCCCAGCAACGCTCCACGCGAGTTGTTGAAGCCCCCAATAATGGCGGCAAAGAAGGCTTTGGTGCCCAAAGACTCACCCATGTCGAACTTGGCCAAATAGGTGGGCGTTACCAACAGCGCGGCAGAAACCGCCAGCACGGCGTTGATGGCAAATGTGTAAAAAATCATGCGGGGCACATTGATGCCCAGCACGCTGGCGCTTTCGGTGTTTTGGGCCACGGCCTGCATGGCGCGGCCGGTAACCGTCTTGGCCAAAAAGGCTTGTGTGGCCAGCACCAAAGCCAGCGCGAGCAAGAAAGTGCCCACGTCTTGCAGCGTGATCGTCACGCCTGCAATGTTGTAAATCTTGTCGGCAAACAGGCTGGCAAAAGGGTGCGCTTCAGCGCTGTAACCCGCGCGAATGCCGTTGCGCATAGCGATTGACAAACCAATCGTTGCCACCACGATCGGCATCATGCCGAACTTGAACAAGGGATCAACCACCCCACGCTTGAACAACCACCCCAACAAAAACACCGCCACCAAGCAACTCAGCAAAAAGCTGACGAGCAAGGGCAAACCTGCCATGCTGAAACCGAGCATGATGAAGGCGGGCAGCATCACAAATTCGCCTTGCGCGAAGTTGATGGTGCCGCTGGCTTGCCAGAGCAAGGTGAATCCCAGCGCCGCGAGAGCGTAAATCGCCCCCGTGGCCAGGCCACTGAAAAAAAGCTGCAAAAAATCGGTCATGATGTCATGGCACTTGGGAGGGGTGGGATGGCTCCCCGTCCGTAGGGAGGGGGAGCCGTTGGATTACTTTTTGCCCAGCGGTGGCAGCGTTTCAACCACCACTTGGTTGCCGTTTTTCACTTCAACCAAGAAGCTTTCACGGTCCAAGTCACCTTTGTCATCAAAGGAAACGTCCATCAAAATGCCGGGGTGCTGTTTGACCGAGAACGAGCTGTTGCGGATGGCTGCAGCCACGGCTTTGCGGTCCAACTTGCCTGCCTTTTCAATGGCGGCCTTGAGCACGTACACGCCGGTGTAACCCTTGACGCCGTTGTGGTCAGACACGTACTTGTATTCCTGCTGGAACTTGGTGCCGAAAGGCTTGATCGCGGGCGCTTCCACGATCAACCCAACGTGGGCCACCGCGCCGTTGGCAGCTTCGCCGGCCAGTTCCACCACTTTCTCGCCAGTCAGGGTGGTTTCACCAATCACAGGTTTGTTCCAGCCTTGCTTGCGCAATTCACGCAGAGCACGAGCGGATTCCTCTTCGTTGGTGTAGACGAAGACGGCGTCAGCGTTTGACTGTTTGGCTTTCAGCACCGCAGCAGAAAAGTCCACCTGGCCTGCGTCGGTGGAGATGTCGGCCACGATTTTGGTGGGGCTGTTTTCCAGCAAACGGGTGATGGCGTCACGCCCACCTTTGCCAAAGTCGTTGTTCACGTAAATGACCGCCAGGGTTTTGACCTTGCCGTTGATGTAGCGGGCCAGCTTGGGGAAGCTGGTGGCCTGGCCGAAGCTGGTGCGGAACACGTATGGGTTGCCCTGTGCCGTAACACTGGCTGCTTCGCCCCCTGTGAAGTTGGGGATTTCGGCGCGACGGCTTTCGGCCATGCTCACCATGATCGAGCCAGAGTACACCGGGCCAAAAATCGCAAAAACGTCTTCATCGACCGCTTTTTGGGTCAAGCCTTTGGCCACGCCCGGGTTGGTTTGTGTGTCAGACGTGACGGTTTGGATTTTTTTGCCCAGAATGCCGCCGGCGGCGTTGATTTCTTTGACCGCCAATTCCACGCCGTTTTTGAAGGTGGTACCCGCTGTGGCACCGGGACCAGAAAGCTCCACAATGTTGGCGATTTTGATCACATCCTGGGCCAAGGCTGCACCGGAACATGCCAGCAACGCAGACAAAGCAACATATTTCAGGGCAATACGTTTATGCATAAGGTTCTCCTAAGAACTGAAGTGTGCAGATCGACCCGGACTGGGGCGCAAACAGAATTTACGCTTCCCCACAATCAAAGATTTGCTGAATAGAAAAATTTTGGGCGATCACCGAACATCATCGTTCGATAATCGCCCAGTTCAAGGGATAACCCTGAATTCAGGTGTCAGGGTTTTGCGTTGAGCGGGGGCAAAGTTGCCACCACCTGCTGACGACCGTTTTTGACCTCTACGAGGAAACTTTGGCGGTCCAGGTCGCCTTTGTCGTCAAACCACACGTCCATGATGACACCGGGGTACTTTTTGGCACTGATGAACAGGCCCTTCATGGCCTTGGCCACCGCCACCCGGTCCAGTTTTCCGGCTTTCTCTACAGCGGCTTTGAGAGTGTAGACACCCATGTAGCCCTTGATACCGTTGTGGTCAGGGATGTATTTGTAAGCTTGGTAAAACTTGGCTTTGAAGGCCAGCATTTCGGGAATCGGCGCATCGACTGTGAGACCCACGTGGGCAAAGGCGCCGTTGGCGGCGTCGCCGGCAAGTTCAATCACTTTCTGGCCGGTCAGCGTGGTTTCGCCCACAATGGGTTTGGCCCAGCCCTGCTTGCGCAGCTCCCGCAAAATGCGCGCCGATTCCTCCTCGGTGACGTAAACAAACACCGCGTCGGCATTGCTTTGTTTGGCCTTGATCACCGCGGCCGAAAAGTCCACCTGCTGGGGTTCGGTGGAAATGTCGGCAACTATCTTGGTTTCGGTCCCTTCCAGGTTCTTGAAAATCGCATCACGACCGCCCTTGCCAAAGTCGTTGTTTTGGTAGATGACCGCCACCGTCTTGAACTTGGATGTCAGGTAGCGGGCCAACTTGGGAAACGAGAAAGACTGGCCAAAGGCGGTGCGGAAAATATAGGGGTTGCCTTGCTGGGTGATGGCTGCGGCTTCGCCACCGGTCCAGTTGGGCACTTCGGCACGGCGGCTTTCGGCCATGCTGACCATGATGGAACCGGAATAAACCGGGCCAAAAATAGCAAACGCACCGTCGTCAACCGCTTTTTGCGCCAAACCTTTGGCTACGCCCGGGTTGGTCTGGGTATCTGCCGTGGTTGTTTCAATTTTCTTGCCCAAAATACCGCCGGCGGCGTTGATTTCTTTCACCGCGAGTTCAATACCATCGCGGAAATAGGTGCCGGGGCTGGCGCCCCCGCCCGAAAGTTCCACAATGTTGGCGATTTTGATGACGTTTTGCCCCATGGCAAGGGTGGACGCACTCAAAACTGCGGCCGCAGTTGCCCACTTCAACATTTGTCGTTTTTGCATAATTTGTCTCCAATCAACGAAAAAAATCGACGCCATGACCCCGGCGCCATTGGGTTTTTATCTGCATCACATAATGCCAGCATTCAAAGGCTGAGGGCCCGTACCAGACCTGCAAATTTTGTAAATTGATGTGTTTGCGCAGCAAGCATATTCAGACATTAGACAGGACGATTCGTGCGAGTTTCTTTGAGCTGCCCCAAGGCGTGACGTGCAGCCAAAAAGGCAAAAACCAGCCCGGGCCCGATGGTGATGCCCGGCGCGGGGTAGGTGCCCCCCATGATGGAGTGCTGGTCGTTGCCCACGGCATACAAACCAGGCAGCACCTGTCCGTCGGCACCCAACACGCGGGCATGTTCGTCGGTGGCAAAGCCGGTCGCTGCGCCAATGTCGCCAGGGTAAAGTTTTACCGCGTAAAAAGGGGCTTGGCCGATGGGGCCCATCGTGGGGTTTGGGCCGCTGTGGGCGGCATCGCCCAGGTTTTGCTGGTACGCCGTTGCACCCCGATTGAAGTCAGGGTCCACCCCTGTGGCGGCGTACTGGTTGTTTTGGGCCACGCTGCGCTCCAAGCCAGCCACATCAACACCCAGCCGGGCGGCCAGTTCAGCCAGTGTGGCACCTGCGGTCAAGTAACCATCGGCCAAGAAGGGCGCGAGCCCTTTGCCACCCGGGCGCACCATGCCCAAGCCATATTTTCGCAAGGCAGCGGCGTCGCACACCAAATAGGCGGGTATGGCCGAACTGTTTTTGTGAGCGGCCTGCATGGCCAAGCCAAACAAGTGGTACGAGGTGCTTTCATTCACAAACCGTTCACCGCGCTGGTTGACCGTGATCATGCCGGGCTTGGCACGGTCCATCACAAAGTGCGGAAACACGGCGGTGGAACCGTCGGCCCGCCGGCGCAAGGACACGGGCGCCCAAAAAGCATTTGACAGCGCCCCCTGGCCGTACTGGGCTCCCAGCTTGTGGGCCACGCTGTGCGCTTCGCCTGTGTGGCCGGGGGCCGCAGGGCACCACTGGGCCGGAACGCCTGGCAACATGGCTGCGCGCAGGGCCGGACTGCGGTTGAAGCCACCGCTGGCCAACACCACACCGCCCCGCGCCAGCACTTGGCGCTGGAGGTTGCCTTGCTTGAGCGTCACGGAACGCGCGCCGCTGGAGGAGGCATTGCCCAAGCTTTCCAGCGACGTGTTCAAGGCCAAGGTCACCTGACGGTGTTGAGACAGCGAATAAAGCAGCCGCGCCACCAAGGCGTTGCCCATGACCAACCGGGTGCCGCGTGGGTAGCGCAAACGGTCCAGGGCATGCCGCCACACAATTTTGACTGCGTGTTTGAACGACGCCCACGAGTCCGTCATGCCCAGCAGGTGGTTGATGTCGGTGCGGTCCACCATCATCCCGCCAATGACGGTGAACTCAGGAATGGGGGGGCGCAGCAGGCCGAACAATTCACCCAGCAGCCGGCCATCGAACGGCAAGGGCTCCAGGGCGCGGCCGTTCAAAGTGGCGCCGCCCAGGTCGGAGATGTAATCAGGGTGTTTGTGGTAAGGCCGGTATTGCACATGGGTGTGGGCTTCCATGCGCTCCACGGCCGCACGGCCATGGGCCAAAAAGGCGTTCCGCACAGCAGCAGAGGTGCGTTCACCCACCGCGTTGTCGAGGTAGCGGCGGGCGTCGTCCAAGGTGTCGTTGGGGTTGACTTGGGCAGCATGGTGGCTGCCGGGCACCCAGGTGGTGCCAGCCGACCAGGCCGTGGTACCCCCCACCCACTCGGTCCGTTCCACCACCAGCACTTTGGCGCCGTCCAGCGCTGCAAACAAGGCGGCCGACAGGCCTGCCCCGCCAGCGCCCACCACCACCAGGTCAAAGGCCTCCTGGTCTTGCAAGCCGTCCAGGGTTTTCAAGACCTTCATCTCAAGCCCCCAGCAGGAATTCGACCATCAGGTCGCTGACTCGGGCAAACATATCGGCCCCGGTGAGGGTATTGCAACCCAGGGCGCGCGCCGCCTCCACCATGGGCGACACAGCCGGCTGGGTGATCACACACCCCACAAACATGCGGGGCGTGAAGTGCGCCACCTGCACCGGGTAGGGGTCGGATGCTTTCATGCCCACCGGCGTGGCGTTGAGCACGATGTCGAACCCGCTGGGGTTGCTGGAGCCGTGCAACACCGGGCACTTGCCCAAACCGGCCAAACGGTCAACCAAGGTGGTGCGGCGGGCATCGTCCGGGTCGTGAATGGCCAGCTCGCTCACGCCCGCCATGACCAGCGAGTGGGCAATCGCCGAACCGGCGCCGCCCGCCCCCACCAACAGCGCTTTTTGCCCGGCGGGTTGGCAGCCTTTTTCTTGCATGGCGGTCACAAACCCCATGCCGTCAAACATGTCACCGTGCCAACTGCCGTCGGGGTTGCGGCGCATCACATTCACGGTGCGCAAAAAGGCCGCTCGCTCAGAGGTGGTGAAACACAGGTCGTGGCAGGCGAACTTGTGCGGCACGGTCACGATGATGCCGTCCACGTTTTGCGCCAGAGACACCCCCGCCAACCAAGCCGGCAAATGGGCGGGCGCCACATGGGCCGGCATCACATACGCGTTGCGGCCCCGGGCATGGAAGGCTTGCGACACCCCAGCCGGTGATTTGACCTGGGCGATGGGATCCCCCACGATGAAGTGAACTCGGGTGGCTCCACTCAAAGGCTGCGACATGGGTGCTCTCGGTAGATGGCAGTTTTTCAGTCGTTGGGATTTTATACAAAAGTTGAATAGTATTCAATTTTTGAATTAAATTCTTTTTTTGAATACAATCGGCATCACCTGCTTTGCAGGCTGACAAGACAACCAAAAAGCAGCACATGAACGGCGTACTGGAACGAACCCTGGGCATCCTGGAACTGCTGGCGCAGCATGGCGAAGGCATGGAGCTGGCCGCCTTGGCCGACCAGCTCAACATACCCCGCAGCGCGGTGCACCGCCTGCTGGCCGACTTGGTGCGGCTGGGCTACGTGCGCCAAGCTCGCGGCCATGGCGACTACCTGCTCACCACCAAACTTGTGAGCATGGGTTTGAGCTACCTCAGCAACAGCGGCATTGTGGACATTGCGCAACCGCTGTTGAACCGTTTGGCCGAGGTGTCGGGCGAATTGGTGCGCTTGTCGGTGGTTGATGGCAAACGCCTGACCTGGGTGGCCCGTGCCCAAGGCGCTCGGCAAGGTCTGCGCTACGACCCCGACATGGGCAGCGATGCGCGTTTGTCTTGCTCATCGTCTGGTTGGGCTTGGCTGTCCACCTTGAAAGATGACGAGGCCCTGGCACTGGTGGCACAGCAAGGCATCGGTCAGCCGGCCGACTTTGGCCCCGCAGCCCCCACCACCCTGCAAGCGGTGCTTGAAGCGGTGCACACCAGCCGGCAAAACGGCTACAGCATCACCACCGACACCTACAGCCTGGGCCTGAGTGCCATGTCGGCCCCGGTGCGATTTGCCGAACAGCCGGCCATAGGCGTGGTCACGATTGCCGGCCCAACGGTGCGTTTCACCCCCGAGCGCATGCAAGCCTTGGCGGCAGATTTGCTGGCCACGGCATCGCAGTTGGCGGCGGCCAGCGGCGCCTCGCCCTTTTTTACGCTCAGCGCCGAAACGGCCAACCCTCCCGTTGCGTCGGGCCGCAAGCCGATTTACGCGGTCTGAACCGGTCCACCACCATGGCCACCGCTGTTACCCCTGTGTCTGAAGTGTGCGACCTGCTGGTCATTGGTTCGGGTGCGGGCGGGCTGTCGGCGGCCGTTACGGCTGCCCACTTGGGCCTTGAAGTGGTGGTCGTGGAAAAAGAAGCCCAGTTTGGCGGCACCACCGCGTGGTCCGGCGGGTGGATGTGGGTGCCGCGCAATCCACTGGCGGCAGAGGCCGGCATCAAAGAGGACTTGAACGCCCCATTGACTTACTTGCGTCACGAGCTGGGCGCACAATTTGACGAAGCGCGTGCCCGAACCTACCTGGAACACGCACCGCGCATGGTGGACTTTTTCAGGCGCCGCACCGCGCTGCAGTTCATAGACGGCAACGCCATACCCGACTTCCATGGCAACACGCCCGGTGCAACGCTGGGTGGGCGTTCGGTGTGTGCCGCCCCGTTTGACGCGCGGGCTTTGGGGCGGCGGGTGCACGACCTGAAACCCCCACTGCACGAAACCACTTTGTGGGGCATGGGTATCGCAGCCGGTGCCGAACTCAAACATTTTCTGAACGCCTTGCACCGGCCTGCGTCGCTGGCTCACGTCTGCAAATGGGTGGCGCGGTATTGGATCGACCTGGCCATTCACCGCCGGGGCATGCGCTTGGTCAATGGCAACGCGTTGGTGGGTGCCTTGGCCCATTCGGCCCTGGAACAAGGGGTGGACATCCGGGTCCAACACCCTGCCTTGCAGCTGCTCAGAGACGGCAACCGGGTCACTGGCGCGGTGGTGGCCAGCCCGCAAGGCCGTTTGCAAATACAGGCCCGCTGTGGCGTGGTGCTGGCCACCGGCGGGTTCCCCCACGATGCCACGCGCAAGCAGCAGTTGCTGCCTCACGCGGGTGCAACCGGTCTGGAGCATTGGTCTGCAGCCGGTTGGGGCAACACCGGCGATGGCTTGCGCCTGGGCGAAAGTGCCGGAGGCACCGTGGCCACCGACCTGCCACAAGCCGCGGCTTTGGCACCGGTGTCGCTGGTGCCGCGCGCTGACGGCTCGGTGGCCCACTTCCCTCACTTGATCGAACGGGGCAAGCCCGGACTGATTGCGGTGAACCGCCAGGGGCGGCGCTTCACCAACGAGGCCAATTCGTACCACGACTTCACGCAGGACTTGCTGAAAACCACCCCCGCTGCAGAATCGCCCACAGCTTGGCTGCTGTGTGACCACGCTTTTATTCGCTGTTACGGCCTGGGTGCGGTCAAACCCGCCCCCCTGCCCTTGCGCCGCTGGCTGGCCAACGGCTACCTGCAACGGGGCAACACCCTGGCCGAACTGGCGCAGGCCTGCAGCATAGACCCCGCCGGGCTGCAAGCCACGGTGGCCAGGTACAACGCCCAAGCCGCCACGGGCCAGGACGCGGACTTTGCCAAGGGCGAAACGCCCTACAACCGCATGCAAGGCGATGCCGCCCGGGCACAGGCAGCCGGCCTGCCCAACCCCTGTATGGCGCCATTGCAAAGCGGGCCGTTTTATGCGATCAAAGTGGTGGTGGGCAGCCTGGGCACTTTTGCCGGTTTGAAAGTCAACCCTCACGCCCAAGTGCTCAACCCTCAAGGCCAACCCATAGCGGGCTTGTACGCCGTTGGCAACGACATGACCAGCATGATGGGCGGCAACTACCCCAGTGGCGGCATCACCCTGGGCCCCGCCATGACCTTTGCTTACTTGGCCGCACACCACGCCGCCGGGGTGGACGCGGGTGCCAGCCCCCTGCGCAACTGACTTCTTTTTTTGAAAAGGTACGCCTATGTTTTACGAACTTGCCACGATGACCCTGCCCTTTGGCACCGCTGGGGCGGCGGCCCAAAATGTGCAAGCCTATTGCGCAGCCCCAGAAGCCCAAGGCGAGCTGCTCGGCTGCTGGTTCACCGACATTGGTGTGCTGAACCAAATGATCGTTTTTCGGGGCTTTGCCACCCTTGAGGCGCTGAACGCCGAACGACAACGCACGCAGCTCAACGCCAACCCTTTCAATTGCGGCGACATTTTTCAAAACCTGGAACAGCACAGCTACCGGGGTTTTCCGTGGATGAAACCGGTGCGCCCGTCTGCCGAGTCCGGCATCAGCGGCCCGGTGTACGAAATTCGCACCTATGGCATCAAGACCGGCGGCGTGCAACCCACCATTGACCTGTGGGAGCAGTATGTGCCGCCGCGCGAAAAATTGTCGCCTTGCGTGATTGCCATGTTGGCGCTGGACGGACCCTTGCGTTTCACCAACATTTGGGCTTACCCCGATTTGAACGCCCGCGCACAAGCACGCGCTGGCGCCGTGGCCCAGGGCATTTGGCCACCCAAGGGCGGCCCAGCGCACCTGACCACCCAAATGGTGTCCACCATTGCCTTGCCCACCGCTGTTTCGCCCCTCAAATGATGCGCACCTACTCCCTCGCTTACCTGGGTTCCCGCCGCTGCACACCGCCCGAGGCCATATGCGTGGCCGCCGCCAACGGCTACGCATTCGTGGGCCTGCGTCTGTGGCCCAACGCACCGGGGGCACCGCAGCAATTTCTGCTGGACCGACCCGACGTGCTGCGTGAAACCCTGGCGGCCCAAGCCGACACCGGTGTGGGAGTGTTCGATGTGGAGATCATCCGGATTGACGAAAACTTCGACCCCCACACCTGGGACGCGCTGTACGACGCCTGCGCCACCCTCAAAGCCAAGGCCATTTTGGTAGCGGGTGACGATTTTGACGAAACCCGCCTGACGCACAACTACGCCCGCTTGTGCGAGGTGATGCACCCCTACGGCCTGACGGCTGACCTGGAATTCATGCCCTGGACCGCCGTGCCAGATGCCAAAAGCGCGCTGCGTGTGGTGCAAAACGCCGGCACACCCGGCAACGCCGGTATTTTGGTCGATGCCCTGCATTTTGGCCGCTCAAACACCACCCTGGACGACATCCGCGCCATCCCGCGCGGCTTGCTGCACTACGCCCAAATTTGCGATGCCGAAGCAGGCACCCACTTCAGCACCGAACAAATGATCCACACCGCGCGCTGCGAACGCCTGCTGCCCGGCCAAGGCAGCATCGATGTGCAAGGCTTGTTCAACACCCTGCCCGCTGACCTGCCCATCAGCGTGGAGGTGGTGAACTTTGAGCTGGAAAAAACCGCTTCGCCCAGCGAATGGGCCGGCATTTGCCTGGCTGCCAGCCGCCCGTTTGTGGAACCCGGTGTTTAAGGGTTTGCCATGTTGATGGACCGCCTGTCTCGGTTGCCATTTTTCTTTGGGGCGCGGTGGTTCAGCAGCGCTTAGCGCGCGGCCGCCCCAACGCTTGGCCCCTGATCCTGAACACCGAACCGAAAGAACACCATGGATTTCGCCCTCAACGACGAACAGAAAATGATGATCGACACCATCCGTCGCTTCATCGCCGAAGAACTCAAACCGCTGGAAGACGAACTGGAAAACACCGGCGCACTGCCCGATGCCGACGCCCGCCGCATCCACGCCAAAGCCAAAGAGCTGGGCCTTTACGCACTGAACATGCCCGCCGAGCTGGGCGGTGGCGGGCTGTCCCACGTCGATCGCATCATTTGCGAGGAGCAATTTGGGCACACGAGCGACATGCTCATACGCCGCGCCTTTGGCAACGTGTACGAACCCCTGCTGCATTGCAAAGGCGAGCAGGTCGAGCGCTGGCTCAAACCCGCCGTGCAAGGTACACGCACTTGCGCCATCACCATCACCGAATCGGGCGCAGGGTCCGATGCGGCTGGCATCAAAACCCACGCCAAACGCAATGAACAAGGCCAATGGGTGCTCAATGGCAGCAAGCACTTCATCAGCGACGGCATTTGGAGCGACTTCTTTTTGGTGTCGGCCAAAACCGGGGAAAAGGAAATCAGCATGTTCATGGTGGACAAGGGCCTGCCGGGCTTCACCGTGGGCAAAGACCAAATGATGATGGGCCTGCGCGGCACCCCGCACCTGGAACTGTTTTTCGACAACGTGGTGCTGGAAGACGCCGCCCTGCTGGGCGAACAGGGCCAAGGCTTCAAGCTGGCCATGGGCGCGCTCAATGTGGTGCGTCTGGCCCAGGTGGGCGCGCGGGCCGTGGGCAAGGCCACCCATGTTTGCGAGATGATGGTGGAATACGCCAACGACCGCAAACAGTTCGGTCAGCGCATTGGCGACTTCCAAATGGTGCAAAAAATGATCGCCGACAGTGTCATCGAGATCAACGCCGCCCGCTGGATGGTGTACCAAGCCGCCTGGATGCTGGACCAAGGCTTTGACGCACGCGAGCAAATCGCGATGGTCAAAGTGCATGCCGCCGAGACGCTCGGCCGCGTGGTGGACCGGGCGGTGCAGGTCTTTGGCGGCATGGGCTTCTGCAAAGAACTGCCGATTGAGCGCTACTACCGCGACGCACGCATTTACCGAATTTTCGACGGCACATCGGAGATTCACCGTGGGGTGATTGCCAAGTCAGCGCTCAAAAAGGGTGCTGTTTTGTTTGACGTGCACCGCTGATTTTTCCGGCCTGCGGATACGCGTTGACGTGGCAGCTGAGCGGTGGTCGGTACGGCGGCCTCCTCATGCTGGGGTACCAGAAATCGTCGGACGCCGCACCGACCACCGCCCAGTGGGTATGCCCCGCAGGAAGGCACGCCACGCCAACACCTCAGTGGACTCGGCTCGCCAGGGTTCACCGATGGATACCTGTGGCGGCCGCCGATTTCTGGTACCCCAGCATGAGGAGGCCGCCACAGGCATCCATCGGTGCGATCGCAGTGACTTCAACGAAAACGACATAAACAAGTGAGACCGACATGAGC
>JACCDQ012076250.1_pt1 | contig 18009 bp, 22 predicted proteins | sample 7446031 | NCBI WGS metagenome assembly JACCDQ01 (sample SAMN15323442, study PRJNA562643) | freshwater metagenome | isolation source: river surface water | place: USA:Blue River Watershed | collected 2017-08-17
TAATTTTTTGGGCTATTTTCCCCATTACGGTGTTATTATTAAACGCTTTTATTTTTGCTGATCGCTCCGGTTTACCCTTAGAGGAAGCCATGGCCTTTGCGGCTCCGAGTAGTTTAATTGGGGCGGCTTTTTTCTTTAGTTGTGTGGGGGGAACGGTGACCATTATTGTGGCCGAAAGAGAGCAGAATACTTTAAAAAGACTCTTCCTTTCTCCCCTGAATGGGCTTACCTATTTTCTGGGCATTTTCCTGGCACAGATTGGGATTGTTATCGGACAAACTTTATTAGTTTATACCGTCGCAACGGCTTTTGGGGCCAAGTTTCAGGGGTCAATTCCCCTGGGGATTACGATTATTTTATTGAGTGTGATCGCCTATGTCGGGATCGGATTTTTATTGGGAACCCAACTGGCCCGCCGTACCGAAGATGTGAATGCTTTAGTGGCAACTTTTGGGATTCCCCTATTAATTTTAGGGGGAGCTTTTTTCCCCGCTTCTATTTTTCCCCCTGGGTTAAAGGCGATCGCGGTTTATAATCCGATTTATCACATGACCGAGGCGTTGGTAGATGTGGGAGCCAAGGGTTATGGTCTGGGGGATTTATCGCCCCATTTACAATTTTTAGGGATATTTGCTATGATAATGATGGTTTTTGGTTGGTTATCCTATCAACGAATGTTAGCGAAAGAACGACGTTTATAATTCTGTGAAAAACGACTATCGGTTTCCATAAAAATAATATTTTTTTGTTATTAAGATAATTATGTTATCTATTCAGCAAGTTTCTAAACGCTACGGCGATCGCCTGGTTTTAGATCACCTTAATTTAGAAGTTAAAACGGGGGAAATTTATGGATTATTAGGGCCAAATGGAGCGGGAAAAACGACCTTAATTAATCTGATTGCTTATCTCCTACAAGCGGATGAAGGAACTCTTTTGATTAATAATCAACCGGTCTCTGAAAAAACAAAACGTGGGTTAGGGGTTGCTCCCCAGGAAAATATTTTTTATCGAACCTTGACCTGTTGGGAAAACCTAAATTTTTTCGCACAAATTTATGGCGTGACGCTTCCCCAGCGACGGGAAAGAATTGAACAATGTTTAGCTCTGGTGAATTTATTAGACCGGGCTAAAACCCCCAGTGAGAAGCTGAGTGGTGGGATGCAACGTCGTTTAAATTTGGCGATCGCCCTTATTCACCGGCCCCAGTTATTAATCTTAGATGAACCGACCACCGGCTTAGATATTGAAGCTCGTTATGAACTTTGGCAATTAATTCGTAATCTGAAAAATGAAGGTGTGACGATTCTGTTAACGACCCATTTATTAGATGAAGCAGAAAGCCTTTGCGATCGCCTAGGTATTTTACAAAAGGGCCGACTGTTACACTCAGGAAGTTTAGGGGAGTTACGTCAACTAATCCCGGCGGCTGAAATTTTAACCCTACAAACCTCAAATGAAGAGGAATTATTAGCACGCGCCAAAGCGTTAGGTTATGCCCATCGTTACTATGGCGGACAATTAGCTTTTTGGCTTCCTCAAAGTTTAGACTTAACAGAGATTATCAGCCAATTTGAAGGGATTACCCTAGAGGCGATCGCCCGTAGTCCAATTAAATTAGAGCATATCTATCTTGAGCTTACTCAAAATGATCCTGCCGGTGCTACATCGCTCGGATTAAACCAATTGGGCAATTAATAACACATCTACTTGATTTTCCTGGGGATTTTCCAAGACAACGTGAATTTGGGGACCAAAAAACTTCTCAATTTTTTCTCGTTTTTCCTGCCAGGTTTCCAAGCTAATAAAGGGGGAATCAAACTGCAAAACTAAACAATAATGACCCTCTCGATTAATTTCTTGAATCGTCTTTAAAACCGGTCGTTCTTCATCCGTTGGACTTAATCCTAAGCGTTGGAGCGCATCATCTAAATGGGCTTCTTGTCCGTAGCGATAACGGGTCACATCCTGACGAATTTGGTTTTGGGTGGGCGTGGCCTGTTGTTTTCGTAGGGCTAAAACGGCTTCCGGGGTGGGTTCGGCTAGGGGAATCGGTTTTAATTCGGCGGCTTTGAGAGCCAATCCACCGAGGAGTAGGGGAACCCCATAGAAAAAGCCCGCTAGATTCAGGGTGGCGTTATCGAGGGCATAGGCGACAAAACCCATCACGGTCAAGAGACTGCCAACGGTTAAACCGACTAAGGCTAAGGGAATTTTACCGAACATGGTTTGTTACATAATTTAACATTTCCCTTATTTTGACGGATGAGGGGCTTTCTGCCTAGTAGGAGGGAGCAGGCGAATCCTTCACTTGTGACACAAATCACAGTCAAATGCTCCATTTTATGAAAGTATTAGAATATTAAGCTTATTTTTCTATCTTAGTTTCATCTCAGAAAAAGGTTAAAAAATGAACACAAGTACCAAAGCTCGTCCAACAAACTCCAAATTCAAAAATGATACAGGTCTTGACATTGAGTATCTAAAAGGATTAACAAATGATGAAGTAGTGGAAATTTATGAATTTTTTACTCAGACTGAAGCTGGAAAAAAGTTTGCAAAGAATGCAGTTGAGAAGAATCGTCGTTTACAAAATAGCAATAGGAGACTAGGTACTGAAAAACAAGATGTTATCACTTATGCAGATCAACAAATAACTATGATTAAAAATGAATCTGACAAGAAACTAGCTAATATTATAACTGCTCTAAATATACTATTAAAGAAACCTATTACTCAAATCAAAATACAAGATATTCAGGCAATACTGAATCTTGTTAAAATCAGTCTTTGGTCTTAATTTAATAAATCAATCGAATTATGAAAATCACAGAAATCAAACGCTCAGTATTCATTTTTCTTAAAGTAGAAAGTACTCAACAACTCAAAAAGCAATATTCTAGTTTAGTAAAAGGATTGGATTTAAGAACTAAAGTTGCTTGGCAAAAAATTGAGTTATTGATGCAAGAAGAAGTAGATTCTTTATTTCAAAAAGTTATTGCTCAAATGGAGAAAGAAAATCAGAATTCCAATCGTATTATTCAAAATTCTCTTGATGATTGGCAAAGCTTTAAAAATAAAGTAATGGCTGAATCGGAGGCAGAAAATAATGGGAAACTATCTCATTTATCTGACTATAGACTTCCTAGAAAATCGTCTAAGCATTCTAAAAAAAATAGCAAATCAAAATCTCCTAAAATCATCAACTTTAAAAATTAGAGGTTAAGTAGTATGGATATTCAGGATTTAATTAATGCAAACAAAGAATCTAATAAAAAAGTTCGTCAGGCGGTTATGAAATTCAATAACTATGAAGAAAATTTAAGGGAATATAACAGCGAATTTAGTTATGGTCAAAAAGGCAAATCAATACGGCAATCTAAAGATGGGCATCCTTGCCCCGTCTGTGGAAAAATCATGGATTATAATACTCATCCAATGTCTCCAGAACATCCTAGTATTGACCATAAACATCCTAAATTCTTATCTCGACATCTTGTTTTAGATACTGATAATTTTTGGGTTATTTGTAATGCTTGCAATCAAGAAAAAGGGACAAAAACATGGCCCGCTTATGAGTTTTGGTTACAAGAAAAATATGGAATAAATTCTCGTCAATACAAAGCGGCCATTGCTAATCGTCCCACTAAAAATTAAACTTAGTTTCAGTTTAAAACTGGAGATAGTGCATTAATTGACTGGTCAGTTCACTATCTAAACCTAAACGTTTCTGAAAATCTACCAAATTACGATAATCTCCCCGATGCCTTTCTGATAAAATACGCTGGGCTAAATCCACCTCAATAAACGGAATATTTAATAATTGATCTAACTCTGCCGTATTTACCGCCAATCGTTGCGGGCTGAGTAAACTTTCCTGGTCATAAAATGTAAAAGATAAAATTCCGGCTAAAGGTTGTAAACGTTGCACCGGTATATCTAATGCGGCGGCTAGATCGGCAACCGATAAAAATTGCATTCCCATTTTGGTTAATTCTACCAACATCTTCGCTTGATGAATCGAAAGGCCCGGCAGTCTTAACCATTCATCTACTGTTGCTTGATGGACCTCAATTTTGACCCCTAATTCGACGGCGATCGCCACTTCGGCAAGGGATTGAAAGCGATAAAGCGGATCATTAAGAATTTGTTGTTTAAGAGATTGTTTTCTAAAATTAAACATCAGAAAAAGTCACCGTCCCTTCACCTTTAGAAACAAAATCCACTAAACCAAACCAATCAATTTGATTGTCTTTTATAAACTGTTGCATAAAATCCTGGGTCATTTCATTAATCTTGGCCGCGTAGGCTTTTTTAAAGACCTCATCTTTGCGGCGACCTTCTTGCGTAATCGGGATAATCATTTTGCGATATAAGTCTGGATCATTAGATAGCAAATGCCAAAAATCTTGACCGGCATATTTATAATAAGCTTTATCAGGATCTTCATGATTTTTAAAAGGAGAACGATTTTTTCCATAAATACAGCCATTGACAGCAACAATCTTTTCTTGAATCCCTTGCTCTCTCAGTAATTTCCTAGCCACTTTGAAATTATCACGCATCTTAGCAATTTGATCATTATTTCCCCAGTGAATACCCGACTTAATCCCCACTACATAGTAACAATCATTTCTGCTAAATTCTAAATCAATACTTTCTAGACTCGATTTCACGCCACCATCCACTTGACTAGAAACGTAAATGGCAAAAGTTTCCAGGTAATTACCAAACAAAGTTTCTTCCTGAGATGATAAAAAAGCATCAGCAATACTTTTTACTAAATCTCCAGCTAGTTCAAGGTTTTTAGCCCGCAGTAAATAAGGATTTTTTCGCTTTAAAATATATGTTAATTTTAAAGATTGTAATTTTTTTAATCTAGTGTTATAAAAAGGTTCAATGACCTTTTCCGATAAAAATTGATCATAGCGAGAATCTAAGTCACTCATAATAAGCTAGTTTGAATAGGATTTTTTTGTAATTCGGCTAAATTCGTGAGAGCAATTTGATAATATTCCTCTTTCAGTTCAATGCCTAGATAATGACGCTGTAGCTCATAGGCCGCAAGGCAAGTCGTCCCCGAACCGGCGAAAGGATCTAAAATTAAATCTCCTGGATCTGAAAACAGTTTAATAAACCAAGAAGGTAAAGACTTGGGAAAAGCCGCACTATGATTTTTATTACCACATTCCGTTGCTAAATGTAACACATTACTGGGATAAGCTAAATCTCGTCCTACCCAGTTAGCAATATTTTTACCAAAACCACTACCCACTTGAGAATTAAACCGAATTTGATCATTTTCCCCTAACTTACTTAACCGGGTTTTAGCCCAGTCCCCCATCGGAACCATCACCGCTTCTTGGTTCATCTTAAATTTTTTTTGTTTATTAAATTGCAAACACCGTTCCCAGGCATCCCGAAAACGATTCGGCCATTTCCCTGGAGCGCAATTTTTTTTATGCCAAATATATTCTTCTGTCCAGAGCCATCCTTGTTTTTTCAGTGCTAAAATTAATTCTAAAACATAGGTATGACGTTCCCCATTAATTGCTTTTTCCTTAATATTTAAAATAAAACTCCCATCATCTGCTAAAACCCTGAATAATTGCTCGGCAATAGGCAGAAACCATTCCACATAATAATCAGGATGAATTCCACCATAGGTACTCTTACGACTATCAGCATAGGGCGGTGAGGTGACAATCAGATTAACACTGCGATCAGGACAATGAGGCAAAATTTTTGTACAATCACCCCAAAGTAATTGATTCATTTCCCCATCAGGAGGAGCCGATAAAATCTGAGTTAATTCTGAAATTGGGGCAGAGGGCATAACGTTAACTGAAAACGGTAAGAAAACCTTAAAGCAAGTACCTTAATCCTAAAATGATGAAACTCATGTCATCCGGTCAATTAACTGACGACGTTTTTGTTCAAACTCATATTCCGACACTAACCCTTCAAGACGTAACTGTTCCAATTCCCGTAGAGACTCAGCAATATTTTTGACCGCCGGCGGTTGATGATTTAACAGGATAGTGCCGCCCCCCCCATTAAATTGATGTTGAAATTCCATCTCGCCTTGCACCAAATACCATACTGCATCAATCGCACAGGCAATCCGGGGAATCGGTGTATGCCACAATAAAAAATAAATCCCGCCCCAGAGGGGTTGCCCTAGATAGAATTTATGGAGACCGGCCACCGGCCAAGGCAAAATCGTGGAAACCAGGGCTAAACCAATGGCAATTTTGCGATCTTTCGGTTGACGGGTCAATGGCTCTAAAATAGACATGGTATGGATTAGGTCAAAGGATACCGATTCATTCTCCCTAAGCTTCCGACCAGCAGGAGGGCGATCGGGTTCCAAACCGTGAGGATTCGGTAAACCGTATTTTACGATCAGTTCTGAGTATTTTAAAATACGGGGAAAGTCTTAAGAAAACCTAGCTTTTAACATTCTACTAAGGGAGTAACACAATTATGGGATTTTTTGATTCGGAAGTGGTTCAAAGCGAAGCCAAAAACCTGTTTGAAGATTATCAATCTCTGATTCAATTAGGAGGAGAATACGGCAAATTTGACCGGGAAGGTAAGATAATTTTCATTGAGAAAATGGAAGAATTAATGGAACGTTATAAAATTTTTATGAAGCGATTTGAGCTATCGGAAGATTTTATGGCAAAAATGACCGTTGAACAACTGAAAACCCAGTTAGGTCAGTTTGGGATGACTCCCCAACAAATGTTTGATCAAATGCACATGACTTTAGAAAGAATGAAGTCGGAAATCCAATATTAATATCATAGACTTTTATACTCACCCAAGAATTGTATCTAAAAAACGCTGGGGTTAAATGGGTATTTCAACAACTTCTATGGAAAGTATGAGCTAGGGGTTTAAATCCTTTGGTTAGCCAGATTGATAGATCTCTTTCGATTCTCACAACCACAATATTTTGGTTATTTAATGAAATTATGGCCTACGATTTTGTAATTATTGGTGGTGGTATTGTTGGGCTTGCTTCTGCTCTTTTTATTAGTCGTCGTTTTCCCCAAGCCAAAATTGCTGTTTTAGAAAAAGAAAGTACTTTAGCTTTTCATCAAACGGGCCATAATAGCGGTGTCATTCATTCCGGGGTTTATTATAAACCGGGGAGTTTTAAGGCAACCTTTACCAAGACCGGCAATCAAGCCATGGTGGAATTCTGTCAACAATATGGGATTCCCTACGATGTTTGTGGTAAGGTCATTGTGGCTACCCAAGAAAAGGAATTACCGTTACTGGAAAATCTTTATCAACGTGGGTTACAAAATGGCTTAAAAGTCGAAAAACTCAGTGCAGAGGCAGTTAAGGAGCGAGAACCTTACGTTTCGTGTTTAGCCGGGATTTATGTACCGACAGCAGGGATTACCGATTATCGGCAAGTGTGTCAAAAATACGGAGAATTAATTCAAGAACAGGGGGGAGAAATTCATCTTCAAACCCAGGTGTTAAAAATTTTAAAAAAGACGGCAGGCTATACCCTAGAAACGACTCAAAATCCGATTCAGGCAAAGTTTTTAATTAATTGTGGGGGGTTACAAAGCGATCGCCTCTCGCGGTTAGGAGGAGTTGATCCCTCGGCCAAGATTGTCCCTTTTCGGGGGGAATATTACGAATTAAAACCGGAAAAACGGTATTTAGTTAAAAACTTGATCTATCCGGTTCCGAATCCGGATTTTCCCTTTTTAGGAGTGCATTTTACGCGGATGATTGATGGCAGTATTCATGCAGGCCCCAACGCCGTTTTAAACCTCAAGCGAGAAGGATACCGTAAAACCGATTTTGATTGGCAAGATTTTAGTGAGGTGATGACCTATCCCGGCTTTTGGCGGTTAGCCAGTAAACATTGGCAGGAGGGACTTCAGGAAATGATTCGGTCTTTTAGTAAGGCGGCTTTTGTACGGAGTTTACAACAGTTAATTCCAGAGGTGACTGGGGATGATATTATTCCTAACCCGCCGGGTATTCGCGCCCAAGCTTTAAAAAATGATGGTCAATTAGTGGACGATTTTCTGATTCTTGAAGCCGATCGCGCTCTACATATTTGTAACGCTCCTTCCCCTGCCGCCACCGCTTCCTTGGAAATTGGCAAGGCGATCGCCGCGAAAATCCCCTAAGATAAAGGGAGAATCACTGTTTTATCCCATCTGTCATGGCCGCTAACGTCGAAATCTATACCTGGAGTGCTTGTCCCTTTTGTATCCGTGCGAAGGCTTTACTTAAGCAAAAAGGGGTGAATTTTACGGAATACTGTATTGATGGTGACAACGCCGCCCGTGAGGTAATGAGCGATCGCGCTGGAGGTCGTCGGAGTTTGCCGCAAATTTTTATTGATGACCAGCATATTGGCGGTTGTGATGACCTCTACGCCCTGAATACCCAGGGAAAACTTGATCCGCTCTTAGCCGCTTAGTGTGAGGAACCCTAATCGTGAAACTGGCCTTTATTATTGACCCGATCGCCCGTCTTGATCCGACCCATGATACGACAGTGGCCCTAATGGAAGCCGCCCAGGAGCAGGGCCATGAGGTTTGGATTACCGAAGTCAATCAACTCAGCGTGATCAATGGTCAAGCCTGGGCCAATTTACAAGCGGTTAAACTCACCCCCGTGACCCTCGAAAATGGGCTATGGGTAGCGGTTCCCCAATGGTATGAATTGAGCGAACCGAGTTGGCAATGTTTAGAGGAAATGGATGCGGTTTGGATGCGGAAAGATCCGCCAGTTACCGTGCGTTATCTCTATGCCACCTACATTTTAGAATTAATTGATCAGACTAAAACCCTGGTGATTAATTCTCCCAGTGGGTTGCGGGAAGCCAATGAAAAAATGTACACGCTACAATTCCATGAAGTGATGCCCGATACCACCGTCAGTCAAGATAAGGTGCTATTGCGTCAATTTGTAGAAGCTCATGGGGCGGCGGTGTTGAAACCCTTGGGGGGGAAAGCTGGAGAAGGGATTTTATTTTTGGAACCGGGCGATCGCAATTTTAATTCAATCATTGAAATTAGTACCCAGCAGGGTCAAGAACCGGTCATGGTACAGCGTTTTTTACCCGAAGCCAAGGACGGCGATAAACGCATTATTTTATTAGATGGTGAGGCGATCGGAGCAGTTAATCGGATTCCAACGGGTCAAGAATTTCGCGGCAATATGGCGGTGGGGGGACGAGTGGCCAAAACGGAAATCACCCCTAGGGAACAGGAAATTTGTCAAACTTTAGCGAATAAATTACGCAAAGACGGGCTATATTTTGTGGGTATTGATGTCATTGGGGGTCATCTAACCGAAGTGAATGTCACCAGTCCGACAGGGATACGGGAAATTGACCGGCTCAATAACGTCAATCTAGGAGCAAGAGTACTGCAATGGTTAGCCTCAAAAGTGTAATAAAGATTTTTCCATGTTTCAATACCTCAAAGGTCAAGTTATTTCCCTCCATAAAAATGCCCAAAATCGCTGGATCTTAATTTTGGAAGTCAATCAAATTGGCTATGAGATTCAAGTACCGGCTTCTGCTGCTAATCAACTTGATGTCACTTCCCAGACGCTAACGCAAATTTTTACCCATTTGCACATTCGAGAAGATCAACATTCCCTTTATGGTTTTGTCACCCAGGCAGAACGGGAACTCTTTGGCCAATTAATTAGTGTTTCCGGTATTGGTACTCAACTGGCGATCGCTCTGTTAGAAACCCTAGGGTTGGAAAATTTAGTACAAGCGGTCGTTACTGGCAATATTCACCAATTGGCTAAAACCCCAGGGGTCGGCAAAAAAACCGCCGAACGGTTAGCCCTCGAACTGAAGTCCAAATTATCCCAATGGCGACAGGGCGTAACGACCCTTCCGACTCCCTCCTCCATCAGCACAGAAGTTCTGGAAGACGTAGAAATGACCCTCTTGGCCCTGGGCTATAGTCAAAGCGAAATTAACCAGGCGATCGCGGCCAGTACCCAGCAATGGCAGAGCCAAGCCGGTCAAGACCCACAATTACAACAAAATGTTACAGCCGAAGAATGGATTCGTCAGGCAATTACTTGGCTGAGTACTCAATAGTTTACCCAGGGTGAAAAATTCTGAAAGTCTTGTTTTGGAACTTATCCAGGGCGATCGCCGTTGGTTTATGCTGACAAAAAAGCTGGGATTCCGGGATAATCATCAGCCCCTAGGTCATTCACAATGAACAAACTTGAAACCTCTCTTGAAAAATTCTATTCTCATGATCCCAATTCCCCCATTACCGCTTAGAATAAGGCAGTGAAATAAAGTGTCTATCAGGATTTCAGCGATTGACTTCGACAAAATAATTCCTGAGTGATGACCCAAAGACGACTTCTAAGTGTTTATGCTTAGAACAAAATACCAAATTTCCTCTCAATCCTACTGCAAGGAGATCATTCAATGAATAAAGGTGAATTAGTTCATGCTGTTGCAGAACGGGCTTCTGTCACGAAGAAAGAAGCTGATGCCGTAATCACCGCCGCCATTGACACCATTATGGAAGCGGTGGCTGAGGGCGACAAAGTTACTCTAGTGGGCTTTGGCTCCTTTGAAGCACGGGACCGTAAAGAACGGGAAGGTCGCAATCCCAAAACCAACGAAAAAATGATCATTCCGGCCACTAAAGTGCCTGCTTTTTCGGCGGGTAAACTCTTTAAAGATAAAGTTGCCCCTTCGTCTGATGAGAATGACTAGGTGACTCCCCCTCCCCATGGTGGAAATTTAGCTTGGGCAGTAACCCTTTCAGGCTGTCCAACTTCGGCTCTTTTAGATTTCTCGGCCAGTATTAATCCCCTTGGCCCTCCCTCATCGGTCTTAGAGGCAATTCAAGGGGCTTTGGGTGCACTGAGCCATTATCCCGACCCCGCTTACCAAACCTTGCGATCGCAGTTAGGGGACTATCATCAACTGGAGGGGGCTTGGGTCTTGCCGGGGAATGGTTCGGCGGAACTGTTGACCCTGGGGGGACGATTGCTGGCCGAGCTAGACCAAACTTGGTTAGTCACTCCCGCCTTTGGGGATTATTTCCGCAGTTTGCAGGCCTTTGCGGCGAAGATTCACCGGATTCCCTGGCAGATCGAGCAACCTTTTCCTTGGGCATCTTTTAATGATTTGCCGATTCCTCCCCATACCGGTTTAATTCTAAATAATCCCCACAATCCGACGGGCTATTTATTCAAACGTGCAGAGATTTTACCGCTATTAGAGCAGTTTCGTTGGGTCATTCTGGATGAGGCTTTTATGGATTTTTTGCCGCCGGCCCAGCAGGAAAGTTTAATTGCCGATCTGCCCCATTATCCCAATTTAATCATTTTGCGATCGCTGACCAAGTTTTATAGTGTACCGGGGTTACGCCTGGGATATGCCTTAGCCCATCCGAGTCTTCTCCAACGGTTAGCGGGCTGGCGGGATCCCTGGCCGGTGAGTGTGTTGGCAGAACAGGCGGCGATCACGGCTCTCCAGGATTATCCTTTTCAACAACAAACCTGGGATTGGTTAAGCACCACTCAGCCCCAATTTTATCAAGCTCTCCAGGCGTTATCCGGTTTTACCCCATTGCCCAGTGCCGTTAATTTTTTTCTGGTGAAAATGGCCGGATCCGCCACCGCCCTACAGCAATATTTATTACAACAGCATCAAATTTTGATTCGGGATTGTCTGAGCTTTCCGGAACTGGGCGATCGCTTTTTTCGCGTGGCAGTGAGAACCCCGGCAGAAAACCAACGATTGCTCACCGGCTTGGCAGAATGGCAAGGGGAAACTGTCTTCCGTTAGGATTTGTCCCTCGCAACACCGCCAGTTTCCCGGCTTGGACGAAACGATAGTTTTAATGCCATCAACCGCTATCCAACGAATAAACAGAAAAGACTGAAAGCTTAGTGAGGCTTAAGTTGCTTGCTTGACTTCTTATACCATTTTTCAAAACTCTCGTTATAGATCAGCTAAGTTAAAGCCTTACAGTGAATGGAGTGAGTATGTCATCTATTTTGAAATTTGGGATTAACTTTTAAAAATCACTTCTCCTTTTTTCAGCGCAATTAATCGTAATTTGAGAGGGCCAAGAGGATAGGTTTCATTTGCCGCCTCTACCCTCACCTCATCAGGACGTTGATCCGTGACATTAATGGTTTCAATAAAATTAATCAAGGTTTTAATGCGGCCATCCTCAACTTGAATATTACCGATTACCCCTTCCCGTCTAGCCCGAAATTGGGCGGCGGAGAGTAACAAATCTAATCGTTTTTGAATATCTTCTTCAGTAAAAGTAGAAGATTCCATCGAAATGGTGGCAATGGTTTCTCCATCTCGAAAAATCAGTTTATTGGGAGCGACATCGGCAAAAACGCGAATATCATTCTCTCCTTGCACATAATTGCCCGCCGAGATAATTCGTACTACCACATCCTCTCCCTGTTGCAACTGTTCGCTGAGTTGCTCCACCTGAGCTTTGGTAATTTTGACGATGGGTTCCTTTGGGGGAGATTGATCACTGGGACGAGTAGCCTGAATCGCCACTTTATTGGCCTGACGGAGTAATTCATCAATGGCCGTGGTGACGGCCTGGGGATCAATGACCCGTACTGCCCCCGCCGCTAATACCTGACCCCGCACCAACGCAATGCGCCGTTCCCGGAGTTCTTGATAGTTTTGATAGTATTGTTCTAGTACTTGTACTTCCCGGTTCAGATAGGCAAGTTGACCTTCTAAGTCCTTCAGTTTGCCTTCCCTAACACGAATATCTCGATCCTTCAGGGCGATCGCCTGGTCAAGTTCATTAATGCGAGCATCCCGTTGATTAATATCGGTTTGTAATTGTTGACGTTGGGCCTCTAGGGATTGGAAACGTTGGGCAAGAATTTTGAGTTGCTGCTGACGTTGGGCTAAGAGTTCCTGACTGCGGGCTAGTCGCTCTTGTCCCTGGGATAAAATTCTGTCCTGTTCCGCAATTTTTTGTTGACGTTTATTGAGTTCATTATCCCGTAATCTAACCTGGGCTTGTAACTGGCCCATTTGCCCTAGCAGTAATTGTTTTTGCTCCGCTAATTGCTGTCGTTCTTTGAGGAGAATTTGCACATCGGTTTGAAGTTTTTTCGATTCAATTGAAACAAGGCGTAATTTTTTTAACGCCCGATTATAGTTCTCATCAATTTCTCGACTCCGCTTTTGTACCTCCGTTTGTTTACGTTTCGTTTCCTGAAGTTGCTTTTCAATCAGCCCTTTTTCTTCTGTTGCCTGTTCTAAATCTGATTGAGCCGTGCGTAATTGTTTGAGAATATCATCTAACTTGAAAACGCCTTCCCGTAATGATTTACTAAAGGTAAATAAAACCCCCAGGGTAGAAGCAGAAATCAAAATTCCTGTAATCACGGTTAAAACCACCGCCGTTTCCCTAGGTCGGAGATTAAATAACCGGAGTTTGGCCTTGCCCACCTTACTCCCTAATTTATCGCCCAGGGCGGCAATAATTCCCCCCAGGATCAACACCGCCGCCACTAAAATATAGGCACTGGTCATACACAGATTACTAGCTCACGGTGAATAAATTAGGCAAATTGTTGGCCCAGGGTGACCGGATTATGGACAGTAATTTTTTTCTTGACAATGGAAATCATTTGGGCTTCGCGTAAATCTCCCAATAAACGGGTGACGGTGACTCGTGTTGAACCAATGGCTTCGGCGATCGCCTGATGGGACAGTTTTAAATCAATGCGAATTCCGTCACTGGTCGGCACGCCAAAATCGCGGCAAAGAATCAGCAAAAAACTAACCAAGCGTGATCCCATATCGCGGTGAGCCAGGGTTTCAATCATCATCTCCGTTTGCAAAATGCGGGACGATAACCCCTGGAGCATTAGCATCGCCAGATCAGGATGTTCTTTGAGGGCTAATTCTACCTGGTCAATGGGAGCCGATAATAACTCCACCGGGGTAAAGGCGACAGCATGGTAAAAGCGGTCTGATCGTTGCCCCGTAATCAAGGATAAAACCCCAAAAACACTATTTTCACGCAACAGTGCCACTGTAATTTCCTCCCCAGCCTCATAAACCCGTGACAGCTTGACGGCCCCCTTGAGAAGAAAATACACCCGCTCCGCAGGATCACCGGGAAAAAAAATGGTCTTACTGCGCTCAAAGGTTTCAATGACCGGCGGAAAGGACTCACTGCCCAAACGACGGAAGACAGCGGCAAGTGGTTTATCTTGGGTAAGCAGATCCATTACAGTTGAGCTAGGGGAAAAAACTGAGGCAAACCCTCATTTCTGTAACAGCATTATACACATATTCATTTTTCCTACAAGCAGAAGGTGGTCTAACCCCCAAAGGCGGGACAGGAGCTAAAAGCCCTCACCATGGTTAAAAATTCAGCGAACCCCTTTAAACTGTTTAAAGACAGTTTTGCTGATTTAGCCTCATTACTGCTCCTAAAATATGCGCGAAGTCCACCTCCTCGAAATCCAAAATCCCTATCCTGATTGTGCCTTAATTAACCTAGGAGCAGTGCCACTACCCGACTCCGACACCTTTCAGGTACTCCTCACCCTCAGTTGCCATGAGCAAACCCTGAATCTACTCGCTGGCCGGATCAAATTTGCTTTGCGGTCAGCCCGGTTAACATTAACAGTGAAGGACAATCCCTTCGAGCCAACTTGGGATGCGGTAAATCCGGCTTTTCAGGCCACGCTACAAACGAAAACCCTCACGGCTCCGGTACAGAGTTTTCTCTGGCAGTTCACGCCGTTACCCGGTCAAGGCTCATTAAAGGCCGTCACCCAAACTATTGGTCTAGGAACCTTGTCTCCCCATCCCCAGCCGACCCATTTGACCGCAATGTTAATGGTAAGACCGGTGGACGTTGGGATAACGACTGCCGAGGGACTATGGCGACACGATTTAAGTCCCAATAAGCACGCTCTCCTAGACCGCGTTTTGGCCCACTTTCTCTGTGAGCATTATTTAAGCCCGGCGGTGAGTTGGTTGCAGTTGTCCCTGGGGCATTTGGATCATTGGGATGATTTATTTCCCCGTCGAGGAAAAGGGATGGCTCCCGAAATTTGGCAAGGTCTCAGCGATCGCCTGACTGCCATGTATGAGAGTCCCTTAACAGCTTGGTCGGAGTTGTGTGAATTAGCGGGATTAGATCCGAAGGTGGATTTAGCGGGGGGCAATTTCCTCGGAACCCAATTAAGTGGCGAAGATTTCAACCAGGCACAACTTCCCCACTGCAACTTTCGCGGGGCCATTCTCACCGATACGGATTTCAGTGAAGCCGATTTAAGGGGAGCCAATTTTTCCGGGGCGGATCTCAGTGGTGTTTATCTGGAAAATGCCCAACTCCATCAAGCTAATTTTCGCAAAAGCAGTTTAGCCCTCGCCAATCTCATCAGAGCCGATTTAACCGGGGCCAATCTCACGGAAGCGAATCTCCAACAGACTAATTTGAGTGGGGCGATCGTCACCGATGCGGTTTTTGGGGATAATCCGGGCATGACTCCCGAACTGCAACAGAGTTTACAGGAGCGAGGCGCGAAGTTTTTCTCCCATTCGACGGAAGAAGTGCTATTGTAGGGGAAGCATTGGACACGTAGCTCAGTGGATAGAGCATCAGGTTCCGGTCCTGAGGGTCGGGGGTTCAAATCCCTCCGTGTTCGTTAGAGAATGGCAAACGAGTACGATAATAAAAAATGAGCAACAACAAAAATATTGATTAATCAACGGAGCAATTCTCATTATGGAATTTGAAGCTCGATAAAGCGTCTCTTATTGATATTAAGTCGTAATAAGCTGTTCATAATTTAAACTGCACATTTTAAGGGATGAACCTCTTGCCAGGTCTAGATCATCTCGGAAATTTAGATATGGAGCAGCTTACTGATAGAGTAGTGACGTTCCAATCAAAGGGTCAGTCTCCGATTCAGCAACATCAATTTCCCGAAATTGTCCATCCCAGATAATGGTTACTGAATACAGATCAAACAGCGTTTCGCTACCGTCACCCAAGGTCACAATATCGGAAGCGTTCCTTGACAAATCGAGAGTGGTAATGATTGAGGACGACAAGGTGAAAAAACCGTTGAATCCTGTATCAATCACAGCATCAATAACCTGCTTTTGTCCATTCGCATTACCTACAATCAATGGAAGTGTTGCTTCACATCGCCGATTCACAACTCCCTGCATCATTTGGGTTTCACCAAACTCCGTGAGCCAAAGTGATAAACAGCACGATGTCTGAGGTGGATGACCCAAGATTGAGCATCAGGATACCGCTTGGACAATTGGTTCGTTGCTGGCAAAACGTGGTCGGCGACTTCAAAGGCTCCAGTTTCAATATCAATCGCAACAATTTTACCCTCATTACCCGCTTCGACTTGTTGCTGAATGCTGGATTCATAGAGTGCTTGCCCACGTCGAGCTAACTCTTCTTTGCTATAATGTCGTTGGCGAACTGCCATAGGTTTGACCTCGTTGCGACTTGACCCATTTATTTTAGCTTGGAGAACAGCGATCCACAGTTACAGTTTAAAGTGCAGTCTGACTTTCCAGTTGTTTACTTTGGAGAGGTCTCTACAAGTTTTGCTAACAAGGGGCTTAAGCCCCTTGCTCGTACCTCACTTTTATGAAAATTTCTATAAGTGATTCTACAAACAGCTAAATCTTTGCAATTATAAGGTGAGGCTGATGGATCAGAAAAGGTTGATCAATATTGAGACTCTAATCCCACTGAAAAATTTTTGATGACTTAGCTTGAATGAGTTGTATGTGGTATAATGAGGGTAGCAAAGGATGCAGCAGACATGGGAAAGTCCATTACGCTCCAATCATAACAATCTGTTGTTAATCTGTTGGGGTCGTATTTGTAGATTTTTAACATTACACAATTTCGTGTAAGGTGTATTACATTACATAATTCCTTGTAGTCTGTAGTACACAGTCCTCTGACCAACCATGACATCCCGTTACCCATCTGTGGGTCGTGGCAAGCCCGGTAAAGACGTTCTGAATACCAAAAAATACAAAACTTGTTTTTTGGCGGAGGCTCCTTAAGGAGCCTTCGTTATTTGGGGGGTTTTGGCAGAGGTTTATTCTTTAACAAATTAAAAGCGATCACAAAAAAACTTACTTTCTTTACCTTGCCCCCCTCCCTGGGATAGGCACTGACTACATGGAGTCTTAAGGCTTTATTTTCTCTAAAAACAGCAAAAACAACAAAATAATCAGCGTTAACTCCTTCAAAATCTATCACTTTAACTGTTGCAAAATTGCCGTAACCTGCAAAAAATACTAAAGTTTCTGTCTCACCCAACGAGCGAATAATACTCGGTAACTGTTTAGAAAGCTCATATCTGGCAATGTTGAAGTGTCTGGCTTCTTTGGGAGCTTTATAAATCCATAAAGGAGATTCATCTTCGGACAGGTTTGGTTCTTCCTTCGTGAAACAGTGTAATCCATAGGTAACTTTAAATTTATAGAAATTTTGTTCACGCCCTTCTCTGTTATCTTGATATTCTACCCAATGAGCATCAAGGTGGGATAAATCATAAACTTGCTCATTTAAAATGAAAGGTTTCCAATGAAAAACTTCTTTTCGATAAGAGTTGGATGTCATAGGTTGAATTTTATCAATTAATGGTTAATTCCCACCAATCAACTTTTGCTTATAAATTTCTATCAGTGCGATCGCCCTCTCACCCAGAATATAATCCTGCAGAAATTTTGGTATTAAACCGGCTGAACCTGCCATTGGCCCCGGCCCAGAAGCTTTAAGATTTTCTGATGATACGGGATAACTGTCGGACGATGGGCCACACTGATATAGTTCACCTGTGAAGCTTTTAACAGACTATAAACCAATTGTTCATTTTCCACATCCAAGGCACTGGTAGCTTCGTCTAGGATGGCATAGTGGGGACGGGTTAACAGTAATCGAGCAAAGGCCAAGCGTTGTTGTTCCCCTA
>JACCDQ010683098.1_pt1 | contig 18007 bp, 12 predicted proteins | sample 7446031 | NCBI WGS metagenome assembly JACCDQ01 (sample SAMN15323442, study PRJNA562643) | freshwater metagenome | isolation source: river surface water | place: USA:Blue River Watershed | collected 2017-08-17
CTAAATTGATGCCCCCAACAAATTTACAAACCGCCAAGATCCCAAATCTTAATTCAAAGATAGTAATTGTTACTTTTATGCAAACAAATTGGAATAGTTAATTTCTAATAGTTTGTAAAGGAATAGTAATCCAATTTTGTAGTGCTAAATACAACCAATCTTACTAAACAATTTAACTAATGAATTGTAAAAGAAAAGATACTATTGCGATTAATTAAAATAAGAAGAAATCAATAATTATAATTAATAGTATTTGTTTTGTTTGTATTGCGTTTTTTTAAATAAAAACGAGTACTACTTTTTATAAAGAAACAGCAAAGAAGTAGTAAAGAAAACAAAAAGAAAAACATTACAACAGACTAATGAATTGATTAGTAAAATAAATTAAATACAAACCATTATAAACTCTCTATAATTCGTAAACAAACACAACCATTTTTCAACGATTATTGACTTTTTGTTTCTTTAGAATTTTCTTTGCTTTTTTTTGACTTAAAAAAGGGTATTCAAGAAGTAGTTCGAAATGTTTTTTTACCCTTCAGACTTGCAATAATTTGCTCTTTCAATTATAAATAATATTCTAAATAATAAAAAATATCTTTTATAATACACCTAAAAAAAATAGTTTTTTTGATGCTGTTTTTAATGAAATAGAAGTGAATTTCTATACAGCAGATGCCTTTCTTTTTTTGACAAATTGAACAGACGATAGCTTGTTTTAAAGCTCAAAAAAACTCAATATATTTGTTCTCTAGATGTAACAACATTCTTTCTTTTCACATCTTTATCAATATATAAATAATAATTGCTTTTATAAGATTTTTAACATTATTGAGCCTACTAAAATTTGTTTTTATTATTAGAGAAGCTAACATAATAGGTCTTACTATTAAAAAATTTTACTATTCTCCAACAAATGTTTAGTCAATTTTTTTAAGTTTTTACAGTTATCTAATTTAGAACAGTCTTTTGTTGCTCAAAAAATTAGAATAATTAACTGATTCCTCAGAATGTAAAATTCAGGTATTCTGATTCTAAAATTTTATGACTAATATTACAATCAGTTAAGAAATATCCCAAAAATCCCAAACCAATATTTAAAAATTTAAGTATTGATTTTTAAAAAAACTAGAAAAATTATAGAACTTCAGCTAAAGAAAGATTAAATTATTTGTAACTAAATTTTTCTAGTTTTTTATTTAAATTTAATTTATTCCGTAATTATCCCCAAAGTTAAACGTGACTGAGAAACGGAGTATGTTTTCTAACGGGTTTCTTATTTTTGAAGATGAAAATAAATACGAAACATCAATTTTTGCAGTTGTATATTTGAATCCAGCACCTAATGAAAAGTATTGTCGGGCTCCTTTAACGGGACTTTCATGAAAGTAACCAGAACGTACTGCAAAAGAGTCTTTATAAACGTATTCGGATCCTAAAGCGTATGTTATTTCTTTTAATTCTTCGCTAAACCCATTGGGAGCGTCTCCAAATGATTTTAAAAGTCCTGATACCCAACCTATTTTTCGGTAGTTGTTATAGTTTTGAGTATATTCTTCAGGTGTCACGGTTCCGTCTCCATTTAAATCTGGGTTTTGAGGGGTAGGAACTAGTAATTTATTAAGTTCTAGATTTACTGCAAGTTTGTTGTCTTCATCAAAAATAAAATCAAAACCCGTTCCGATTTTTAAATTAGCAGGCAAGAAATTAGTGTTGAATTCGTCGTTATCATAGCTGATTTTTGGACCTAGGTTTTGAATATTAAAACCAGCTCTCCAGATTCCATTAAAATGATTGTATGCTTTTTCCTCTGATTGATAAAATCCTGCTACATCCACCGCAAATGTATTGGCCGCTGAAGCGTCGGTATTGTCAGTGGCTACTTTAAGATTGGAACGAATGTACCTTCCAGCAACTGCCATTGAAAAGGTATTGCTTAATTGTAAAGAGTAAGATCCGTCTAATGCTAGTTCGTTTGGAGAAACTATACTAGGTTGGTCGTTAGCATCATTTCGTAATTCAATATTTCCGAGTCCAAAATAGCGTAGGCTACCCGCCCAAGCACTTCTTTCATTGATTTTGTTAAAGTAGGTTATCTGCCCTAATGAAATGTCTTTTACTAAATCCGTAAGATAAGGAGTGTAACTTATTGAGAACCCTTGTTTGTAATTTGAAAAAGCGTATTTAGCAGGATTCCATTGTTGTGAAAAGGCATCGGTTGAAGTGGCAATACCAATATCTGCCATCCCCGCAGCTCTAGCATCTGCTGAGACCATTAAAAATGGAACTCCAGTTGTAATAACTCTTTCTTGTCCTTTTGCAACCATAACTGCTAGAAAAAATAAAATAAAATTTGGGATTTTTAACATAACTATAATTAATTGAAGTTTATTTACACTAATTGAGTGCTTCTCTTTATTTTTTTATCTCTAATGAATCTAATTCAACTCGAGGATATAATTTTAACATTATTCTCTTATAATTAAAATTAGGATGATTCTGTTGATACTTTAAAAGCATCGTATAAAATTTACACACCTCTCCCCTATCAAAACATTGATCATACCTATTTGTTTTTTTTGTGTATTTAAACATAATATCCGATCCTTTCTATTAATAATTTGGACAGGCGTAGCACTTTTTTGACAAATCAAATCGATACACAACAGAGAGCTCATAAGCACCCCCCGTATTTAATCCTTTTAACCCATTAAAATCATAGGAATACCCAAATTGAAAATGTTCATAATTTAGTCCCCAAAATAAACTAAAAGTGGTAGAAGCTAAACCAGAATCTACAGACTGTAGATTAGATTTAGTATTTACCCCAAAAAAATAATTAGGAAAAATTAATGACCCTTCAAAATTAAATACTTTAAAATCTCCCTGTTTTATATAATTTGATGTCAATTTTAGTTTTGTATCATAATGAAATGAGAGAAAATTAAAATAGTCTGAAATTGTGAATTGATATCCTAAATTAACCGAAAAAAGCATGTCTAATGGCACATTACCATTGGTTAAATATGAAATATTAGGCCTGTTAAAATGCTTTAATGCGGTTCCGAAAAACCAATTTTCATTGTTAAAAAGCATCCCCGTAGAAAAATCTAAATATCCCAGTTTAGAATTAAAACCTGTAGATTCAACAGAGGTTGGATGTATAATCCCATTTAAAATATCTATTTGATCTTCAAAGTTGAACCCACTTGAATTAAATGCTCGAGTACCATATCCTCCTTTAATTGAAGGGTGGAAAAACCACTCATCTGTCAACTGTACTTGATAAGCATAATTAATATCAATTTGTGTAAAACCATAATTAGTAAAATTCTGTCTTTGATCAATCACACTGATTCCTAAGCCACTATTACTATTTTCAAACCAAATGTTTACAAAAGCATATTTAGATTCGATTTTTAAATCTAAATTTGGCCACTGTGACCTATGCAACAAGCCCACACTACTTGATTCATATACACTTATAAAAGAAGGATTCAAAGTTTCGGGTACTAAAAAGCTCTGTGTAAACAACGGATCCTGAGCACAAGTCTTACAAGTTGATAAAACGAAAAAAATGATTATGATTATTATTCTTATCATAAACTTATTTTATTAATACAAATGGGCCATTATACTCCACTTCATCTTCATAAAAAGTAGTAGCAGTTATTTTATAAAAATAATTCCCATTAGGGGAACTATTTCCATTCAATTTACCATCCCAACCCCTTAAAGACGAACCGATTTCTTCAAATACAGTACCTCCCCAAGTATTGAAAATTTTCAATTTTATTTTAGTAAGTCCTTTAAAAACTGGTCTAAAAGTATCATTGAATCCATTATTATTTGGTGTAAAAGCATTGGGAGTAATTATTTCATATCCCTTTTCTACTTTAAGCGATAGACTATTCGTATAACTACATCCAAATGTATATTTGACTACTTGTCTTATTTCATAAATACCTTCTTTTAAGTAGGTGTGCAATGGGTTTAAATCAGTAGATGTTGTACCATCTCCAAAATCCCATGCAATCGATTCAAATTCTCCTGTTGCTGTATTTTTAAATTCAATAGGGTCTTTAATGGAATAAAGCCCATACATTGAAAAACCTATCGAACTCATATTGAACCCCGTATTTCCTATTACTGGGATTTTTACATTTAAACTATAACTGGCTTCACAGCCTAATCCATCTATTACTTCTAATAGTACTATCCCATTCTGAGAAGCAGTCATAATTTCATTATTAACTCCACTAATTTCTCCACTAAGCCAGTGTAATCGATAGGGTGCTACTCCTCCCGTAGTATGAGCGATAAATTTTTGTTTGACCCATTTAGCATCGCAATTAAAAATTGTATTGGTATCAACTTTTATAACTAAAGGCTCTTGTCTATTAATACTAAACGATGCCTCTTTAATACATCCCCTACTATCATTTACTTTAACACCATAGTTCCCAGCAGGTATATCTATTAAATCTTTAGTAGTAACACCATTTGACCATTGATAAGTAAAAGGAGCTGTGCCTCCTGAAGCTAATAAATTAATAGCACCACTATTAACATTAGTACAATCAAATGCATTTGTAAGAGAAGCCGAAACAACTAATTCTTGTGGGTCTAGTAAATCGAAAGTCTTATTGATAATACAGCCTGTCCCATCTGATATAGCTACTGAATATATTCCTGGTGGTAAATTATTTCGTTCTTTTCCTACCAAAGCATTATCTGACCATACTAATTTCAAAGGAGCCTTACCTCCAATGATATTTAAGTTTATACTACCATTATTAGCCCCATGACAACTTATTTCTTTAACCGTCGCTTCTACTCTAAAAACAGGAGGCTCTGGTAGGGTTATAGTTGTTGTTCTAGTACAAGCTTTAGCATCGATAACAGTAACTGTATAGTCACCAGCTGATAAATTGTTTTGGGACACCCCTCCTGCCAAATTACTCCAGCTTGTTTCATAAGGTGCCGTTCCTCCCGAAATATTTAATACTATAGAAGCATCATTTGCCCCTGAGCATTTAATAGGGGTTGTGATTGGATTAATTACAATATCAGGATTTACCTGAGCCGTAACTATAAAATTAGAACCTATACATCCCCCTGAGTTAGGTGTTACTGAATAAATAACATCTACACTAGTCGTAGAAGAATTGATTACGTTTTGTTGAATAGTACTTTGCTCTGTTTTTCTTGCTTCAGCTCCTTGTATGGCATTGGTAATACTTCCCACAGGATAATCCCAAGTATAGGTTGTTCCCGCTGGAACTACATTTCCTGTTCCGTCCTGAGGCGCAATTTCAAAGGGAACCCCACTACAAGTAAAAACTGTCATTGGGCTTATTATCGGATACGTACTTACAGTTATTTTAGCCACTTCACTCGTAATTGCAGTACAACCACTTCCTGTAAATGAAATAACACAGTAATAATAAAACGTTCCTAAACTACTCGATGGGGGAATGAAACTTGCATTGATTGCTCCACTAATTGGATTCCCTACTAGTGGCAAAGTAGAAGTCGTAGCATACCATTGATAACTTGAAACACCAGCTCCATCAGTATAACTCACTGTTAATGGTTGAGCCACAGTCCCTAAACACACTCCTCCAGAAACGGGATTGAGCGTAATTGTTGGTGGTACTACAATTTCAACTTTAGCAGGTTGCGAATTCACCTTACACCCATTATTAACTTGAGTAATTACACAATAATAATATGCTACTCCTGTGTTTGTAGTGGGAGGCGTATACGTGTCATAAATTTCAAATGGAATGATGCGTCCGCCCAGATCACTATTTATCGTGTTTTTGTACCATTGATACGAATAATCCCCGGTGACTCCTCCACTTACCACAACATGCAAGGTTGTGGGAGTGGTATCCTTACACAAAGTTTGAGTAGCCATTGGTTGCTCAGTTACTTTTATATTGTCAAGAACAATTACTTCTGCGGGGTCTGTCGCTGCAGTTCCACAACCGCTACTACTAAGGCTAATAACGGCATAATAATAGTACTTCCCTGGAGTATTAAATACGGGCGGAGTAAATTGCAATGTAGTTGCGCTTGGTATAAGAGTTCCTCCTGAATTAGACGACACGGTATTGGAATACCATTCGTATTTTGGAGTACCTGCTCCTCCATTATAATCAACTACTAAAGGGGATATTTCTCCTCCTACACAAATAGTTTGTGTAGCCTCTGGATTTTTTTTAATACTGACTAAAGTATTGACATAAAACGTTTTGGTAAAGGCGCATCCCTTCTCATCAGTATAAGTGATATCAGTATGACCAACAGCCACGCTGTTTATAAGCCCAGAATTGCTAATGGTAGCTACAGAAAGATTTGACGAGGTCCAAGGTGCTACTAATGCATGAACTGGATTGGTTTGCAATTGTACAGCTGTACCTCCTAAACACATTTCTAAATCACCAATAATGGTAGTAATGGGATTCACCACTACCTCTACTGGTTGTATTACAAAACAACCAGTAACTTTATGAGTCGCTTTAATATAATAGGTTCCTGAAACAGCAATCTGGTAGGGCTTATCTAAAGGTATTGTAGCCTTATCATCAGCCCAATAGGAATATTCCAAATTAGTATCTGAACCATTCTTTATTTTTTCATCATATAAATCCACTGTAGATGGGGCGCAAACTGAAGATGGATTAGTAATTACTAAATTGGGTAATGCCGCTACCGTAACCGAAATATCTGTGGCTTGTGTTACTCCACATTGATTGGTAACGGACAAGGAAATTGTATAATTTCCTGGCATATAACTCACTTTTGGATTAGCATCAGTGGACAATGCTGGGGTGCCTCCAGGAAAACTCCAAGCATAGGTAACTGGAGTTCCTGTTGCTGTACAACTATTGACTATTGCGGTGGGTAATAAAACCACTGGATCACCTACTCTATCTTGACAAACGCTTGCTATAGGGTTGATACTAACTTCTGATTTTTTAAACACTTGTACTTCTTGTAGAGTAGTTCCAACTGCACCACAAGAATTAATGGCAAATAACTTGATTTTATAAATTCCAGAGGTCGTGAAATTAAATTGGGGTTGCACTGAATTTTGATTTGTTGAAGAAACATAGTCCCAGATCGGTGTTGCTGAGCCACAATTCGCTTCAGCATAACTAACCATCCATTGATACGTAGGTACATCCGAAATATTGGTATTTACAGTGGTATTTGTAGTAGTTATAATTAATGGAGTACAGCCTACATTATTATCTAGTGAAAATTGTGGAACTAAGGGTGCATCCACATTAATGGTAGTCGTAGTTTCCGAAACACCACATCGGTTGCCTACTCTCATTTTAATTGTATAGGTTCCTGCTACAGTAAAGGTGGGGCAAATGGTAGCAGAACCTTTATCCCAAAGCCCAATGGTATTTGAACCATAATCTTTCCCTAAAGTACTCCCTGCAGGCAGTGTAAATCCGGTATTAGGAGTAATCGTCCAAACTGTTGCTGGGTTAGAATCACACGATGCAGTCCCACTAGAGACTTCTACGGAGCCTTTTGAGGTGTTTTGAATACAAACCTTTGTATTAAGACAGTTATTTTTTGCAACTGTAATTTCAGCCTTTGGAGGAGACGAAACAAAAATGGGTCCTACACTCACTACTGCAACACCACATGGATTAATGGCTTTTACTGTGCCCGAAAAAGAGTTTGGAATAGACGATGACCCACTCACATAAGTATAGCCACAAGAGTTTTTATCAAATATATGCGAGATTGTAGCAGGCAGCGTTTCTTGTGTATAGTTCTCTACTGACCCATCACTAAAACTAACCTCATAAGTTGTGCCAGGAGGATTATTATTAGTTCCTGTTAAGGGAAAACTCAAAGTACTCCCTACACAAATATCTGCATTTAATGCAGCCGTAAACCCTACAGCAGGATTAGACCCTAAAAAAACTTTATAAGTCTGAGTAGCACTACAACCAGCACTATTGGTAATAGAATAAACTAAATTGTAATAGCCCACAGCATAGGTGTGTTTTTTTGAGGTCCAACTATTTATTGTTTCTACTGAGCCATCCCCCCAGTCAATTGTATAATTCGTATTAGTATCCATTGTAGTGGAGGCATTTACAAATTCAAATTCAGCGGACGAATTACCACAAATCTTAAAAACAGTGGCTCCTTTGTAAACAAATTTTCCTGTTCCGTTCATAGTAGTGTCTGGAACAGGAACTGAACTAACCACAACTGATACTGATTGATTAATAGTTGTGGTAGTCCCTGCAGAATCTGAATAGGAAACTAATTTATATTCATACGTCCCTGCAATATTGGTAGGAACAGTCAACGTAACTTTATCAGAGGAAGAATGAATTGTTAAAAGTGTACCTCCGTTTATGGTATAGCTAAAATCATGTGAATCTGTACTCCCTGACGCTTGAAATGTAACTATGGGTTTGGGTGCATTAAGACAAACCGAATTAGTTGTGACACTTATAGGACTTGAAGGAGGAGGAACTACTTGTTCCATTTTAAAATAATCTTTAAGTACACACGCATTGACCTTATGAGTGGTAGTCAAGATAATTAAAGTTACAAAAAGTATTATTTTTTTCATGATAGTACTAAAAATTACCACATCATTTTTTAATGAATTCATTCATACAATCATATAAACTGTTGTGAATACTATTTCTTTTAGACAAATCCACAACTGGATAACAATTAAGTTTTTGAAGTTTTTTAATAATCTTTACATTTTCAGAAGCAATAATTGCAGGAATCCCACCATCTCTGAATTTTAGTAATTCAAACACATCTCTATACTCATACAACACCATAAAAAAAAGGTTATAATTAACCATTTCTTCAGAAGTTACAGACATAACGGTTTCAAGTCCTGAGATGGAAAATTTATTTTTTCTAAAACCTTGAAATAAAAAAGAATACTTTCCTTTTTTATCAACAACTCCAATTTTAAATTTTTTACTTACCATACTTCTATTAAATAAAACCTCTTAGTATTTAACTGTTATATGTAATTAGTTTTTAATAATTACACATAACGGATTTAGAAATTTAAAATATTTGCATTGCCAAAATAGACTCAAATGTTTTAGTCAGCAAGAACTTATTTAAATAGTTTTGAATTATGGTACAATCTTCTTCGTGTGAACCAACCTGCAACGATTCACTACCACCATAACACTTTACTTTAAATGTATCAATTATATCATCATGGTCAATAATTGCAAAACCAGCCGAAACAGCCTTGTCTATTGCTTCTGAATGCAGAATCTTAGGATTGAAAAGTATAGGGATACCATCACTTTTAATAACATATTTTAGTATTTTCATAACAAACAGTTTTTTAATGATTGAATCATACGGGCATTTTGCCCGTATGATTTCAATCTCGCTAACAAATTATTAGAGCCCCAAATTACACTCCCTTATCTTAAAATGTAATTATTTTATTTCTAATAAAAAGCTAGCTAAAATTGAGCTGTAAATACCAGTCAAAAGAGGAAAATTGACAATGATGGCATTTATGTTTCCCCACAAAACAACAACTCAATTTTAAATAAACAACAACAAATTACTTTTAAACCAACTTTTCTTTTTGAAAAACAAAATCTAAATATACTTACAACACAATATGATTTATTGAAATATTCTTGTGAGACATGCAATCGATAATTTTTTTGGTTAACATTTCTTGAAATCGTGCTTCAAAACATTTATTCTCTACATCGTATTTTAAAATCTTTAAAATCCTGAATTATTATAATTAACTTGTTCAATAACTCTAAATACGTTTTAATTGGCTCGCAAAAAAATGGTTGTATTTAAGTCCTTTTTATTAGTAGTATCTACATTCTCACTAATAAAAATTCAATATAATGTAATCTCTCAAGTGACTAATTTCTTCTCTAAACAAAAAAAATAAAAAGGCGAAATTGCAACAACAACTACATCTATAATATTCGGCAAGATTAGTATTTTTTTTGAGCTTAAAAACGAGAAGTTATTAATACTACTATTTCAGTTAATGATTTAGCTAATACAGTTAGTAAAATCGATCTGAACAATTTTCAATTACACATTATCACTTTGCGCTCTTTCTGTCTTGGCGATGGAGTCATTCCGTAAGAATCTACCACAAAAGCACATAGAACACAGAGTTTTTTATTTATCAATTAATCAGTGTGGAGTGTAGCGTGGCAAAATCTCAAAACACCACGCTCTCCACACCACTTACTACGCAATAAACCCCAATTTACCCCGTGATACAACAAAACAAAAAAATCCTTAATCTGTAGCGCTTAGTACCTCATTTGCTTTTAGGGCCAGTAACACTTAGTTCAAATTTGTGCGTAACCCTTCTAACTCCATTTTTAACAGCACTGTATTGAAGTTGATTAATAAGCCCAATTTCAGATCCTTTAATTTTAGATAAGTGCGCAATTGTGCAAGGTGTAATGGTGTTATTTCTACTACTGCCTTCAATTCAACAATTATTGTATCTTCCACTATTAAATCTAATCTATAGGCCGCATCCAATTTCACTGCTTTATAGGCTATGGGTATGCGTTCTTGTTGTTTTACTTTTAAGCCTTTTTCTTTTAATTCGTATGCCAGACAATGTTCATATGCATTCTCTAATAAACCGGGGCCTAGTTGCTTGTGCACATGAATTGCCGTGCCGATTATTATGCTTGCTAGTTCGTTTTCTGTCATGCTCTTTTATTTACCGCGAAGGTGTAATGGTTTCAATTTTTCTCTGTATTCTCTGTGTCTTTACGGTTATTTTTATTGAGACTCTGTTTTTTTATATGCTCAGTTCTTTATTAACGAGTGCAATAATAACACCCGTGATGTTTTTACCTTGTATATGAAAGCAGTGCTTTGCGCGTGCATGCAAAAGGCCATGCTGATGAGGATTAATGTGAGGATTAATTTTCATGGGAGGGTGAAAGTTTTATTAATTTAATTTAATTGCAATAATTGTTGATTCACCATCTACTCCATTTCCATAACACGTCCAACTATTCCCAGAACTAGAAGCCCATTGATACAATGTTGTTGGTCCACTAACCTGTATTATGTTCATACCAGTTATATTTCCTTGGGAATTCGCGGGTATTAAATTTGCAATACCTGCGGGGGTAGCAGCGACTGCTGAATAAGTTGTATTACTGGTTGAATAAGTGACATTGAACCATGCTGCACCTGCGGAAGTATTAGCGAAGTGTGCTACTGAAGAGACTAGATACGTGCCTGCTTCAGCTAAAAAAATATTATTTTTAACGAAAACATAAGAATTCATTACAGTACTTGAAGTGTTAGTCGATGTATTGCTTTGATAATATTTAGAACCAGGGGTTTTCCACGTCCCCACACCATTTGCATCACTTGTAAGCACTTTACCATCACCTTGCGATCCATCTACAATCTTGATAGCACCAGCCGTAGCACCATTGTTAATTTCTAACTTGGTTGTTGGTGTTGTCGTTCCTATACCAACAAACCCTGAAGGACTAATTGTTACTCTAGGCAGCGCATTAACAGTGCCAATTGCCGTTGTAGAAAACATTAAACTTGTACCACCCGCAGTGCTTGTATAGTTTTCTGAGGCGTGAGCAAAAATCTTTGCCCCTTCATAAAAACCTGATCCATTATAGCCTGCAAAAGATAAATTACCAATATTATTTGCATTAGAAATTGCAGTAGGTGCAGTTACAGAACCATTAGCTGTACGAATTCTTAAATTTGCAGAACTTCCTAAAAAACGATCAAAAGTAATTGGGGTTGTACCTACAACGTGTAAACTACCAGCAGGTGTTGTCGTTCCAATCCCTAAGTCTCCCGCACTGGTAACACGAAGTCTTTCAATATTATTCGTTTTTGTTACAAAGTCAACGGCATCTGTGGTTCCCATAAAATTGGTACCAGCAACCGATCCCGCGTTTCCTGTAAGTGTCCAGTCTGCACTCGGTGTACCAGTTGTAAAACGTGTCCAAGCAGCACCTGACCAATAATAATAACCCGGTGTTACATTGTTTGGAGCTGTACCTGCTGTAGCCGTGTTGTAAACTAGCATACTGGCCGTTGGCGACAAAATCGTGGTTACATCGGCAGTACCTGTTAACGCAACTCTGGGCAATAACACCCCTTTGCTTGAGCTTTCAACTTCTAACGCAGCAGAGGGATTGATAATCGTTGGACTCGATCCTACTTTCAAAGAAGTAACTTGGGCCATAGACTGGTTTATACTTAAAATCATACTAACAAAAGCTATATAAAACCTTATTCTATTTTTATTATAAAAGGGGGATAAGTCTCCCCCCCCCCCCATAAATAAAGGGCTTGCGGCGTTTTGATGTGTTTTCATTGATTTTAATTTTATATTTTAATTTTATATTTTACTTGTTATTAACCATTTTCTCGACACTATCCCAACTGGTATATTTTCCCATAATTTTCTTATCCTTATCCACGAGAATAAAACTTGGTGTGCCATAAACAAAATATTCCTGTGCGGCGGGAGTATCCCATTTTTTAAAATCGCACAAAAACGTAAGATTTGGATACTTTTGAATTGAACTATTGTAAGCTGCTCTATCTTCATCAAGACTAATTGCAATTACTTTAATCTCAGAATGACGACCTGCCCATTCATTAACTTTAGGCAATTCTTCCATACAATGTGGACACCAACTCGCCCAAAAAACAATAATTGATTGCTGTGCCTTTAGCTCATAAAAATTAAAGCCCGCATCTTCAAAAATAAAATTAGGCGCTGTGCTTCCTGGTTTCATTGCTTCATAGCCCAGCATACGTTTTTCAAAGGCTGATTTTTCATTTTCATCATAACATTGTATTGCCAAGTGCTTATACTTTTCATCTAAATACTGAAGCACTTCCTCTTCTCCAATTTCTTTGAAACCAAGGGACAAATAGCGATAGGCAAATTCAAGTGTTTGATTATTTCCTGAAAATTGTTTCAAAATCACATCGCATCCTTGCTTAAAGCCCTGTGTTCTTTCTAATGGCGAAAAATTATAGTCGGGATTCATCCAATACCTTAGATAATTTAAAATATGCTCTGTGTAAAGTGGAGTGTTCATTAATTTAGGATCATTGGTTACAATGCCGTCCCAATAATGTTGATGAATTTCGTATTCTTGAATGCGCATTACGTTTTTAGGATTTGAAAAATAGTCAGGTCTATTCCTTACCATTTCATAAGCCCAACTACCTTGCATATTCTTAGAGAAATCAGACAAACTTTGATCGTATTCACTTTTTAACACTTTCAAATCACGGTAAGCCATTTTAATAACCTGAGCCTTACCATCCGGATACACATTGATCAATTGATTGAGTAAAGATATTTTTTGAAGCAGTTTAGTCTTTTTATCCAAGTAACTATACCACTTCCTATTTTCATCTGAAACAATAAAATTTGGAACTGCACTTGGTTCATTAGCCGCTAAACTAAAATTTATTTCATTTTCAGCACCATTAATAATGATATCCAAAAACTGTTCTCCAGCAGCAAAAGCATATTGTAAACGATATACACCTGGTTCAACATTTGACGGCAATTTAAGTATGAAATGTTCATTATTAATTACTGCATCAGCAATTGGAACGGTTCCCAGTGCATATTGACTAAGTACCACTCGCGCAAATGTAGTATTGCCCCTAAAGGAACCTTGTATTACTATACTGTCTTGGGCATAACTACCTTTAACCCAAAACAACAATAATAAAAGTTTAAATAAATGAACCTTACTATATTTTGCTAAATAAACAACCGTTCGTATCATTTTTGATTTTTTTACAGATACACTGCGCTTTAACACCTTGATTCTTGCCGTCATTACACCCCTATCTACAATGCTCCTTATTATTAAAGATTGTTAAACAACAGTGAATACTATCTTTTTTGAGCGAATTCTAATCTTTAATACAGCGCACTGAACTACCAGCTGACTTACTTCTATTATATCTAAAAACACCCATAGGTGTAACAGTGGAAAAACCGCGTTCTACTGACGTTGTTGAATTAAACTGAGTTGAAGTCCAATAGTAGCCGTATACTCCTCTATTATTCCAACTTGCTTCAATATTGCCACTCAACAAAGCTGTAAAACCACTAGTATTTGTAAAACCTGAACCTTGTCCTCTCAATTTATTACCAGGTGTTCCTTGATTTGTGTTACTTCCAGCTTGCCAGTTATTGGAAACTAATTGTTCTGAAATTGATACACCTTGACCATGCTCTAGATACATATATTCACAATCAGACGGTACATGGAAGCCCGATGGACAAACCCCTTGCGCTCTTTCCGGAACACAAGCTCCGGCAGGTGCATTCATTGCAGCACTCCATGTGTATAATCTACCTTCACCAGCCGCAGGTTCACTTACTGCACTATTATAAAATCCATGCCATCCATTATCTGTACCATTTCGAGCAGGACTTGTTGCGTAATTACTTGGTATTTCCCTAAGATTTTGTTTCATCCAGCATTGCCCATTAATATGTACTAAATCATATACTGCACCACTTGCACCGGTTACTGTACCAGTACATGTTGCAGCGGTGTAGCCAGCTGAGATATACTTACCGGCACAAGCGGTATTTTCACTAAATGCTTGTCCTGTGGTGTAGCTACTCAGAGTGTAGTTTGTACCACTATGCGTTCCAGTGGTAGTTGCTAAACCGTTTTGAACTGTCATTGTATTACCGTAACCCGCAACTACTCCACCTAAAGCATTTGTTGCACTACATGATAAACCTAATTTTGTCCAAGTAGCCGTGAGTATCCCATCTTGTCCGTTCGTTTTCGTTATTGTATATGTTATAGTTTGGTTTGCCCCTGGTGCTAAAGTAGCCGATGCTGGAGAAACCGCAGTTACAGCATAACCTGTTAAACCACTTAGCACAACATCACCTGTAGAAAAACTTATTGGACCTGCAGATGAAAATGTATTATTCGTTAATTTAATGCTAAAAACCAATCCTAAACAATCAATTCCATTGCTGTTGCAGTCACTATTAACAGTTTGAGAAGATGAGCTAGGCCCAGAAGCTGAACTGGCACTTAAACATGATGACCATACATTGTTTTCATACGCTTTCACACAGTTGGTTGATAGGTCATAAACAATCAAACCATTCGTTGGTGCAACAACCGCTGCTGTATTTGCAACACGTGGCAACAAAACACCTTTGTTCAAACTCTCTACCTCAAATGCGGCAGACGGATTAATTACGGTTGGGTTATCACCCACTTTTTGAGATCGTTGTTGAGCAAAGGTGTTCATTGCACCATTGAACAACAACATTATTCCAAGTATTGCTATTTTAGTTTGTTTCATTTTTTTAGTATTACTATTTTTCTCTTCTAATTTTTGATTAATCAATTCAATTTCGATTATCGAAGGTTCACGTTCAACACACAGTCACAGAGCACAACTGTTATTCAATTGTGTTGCTCTGTGACATAGGCTATAAACTATTAGTCTATTAGTATCCAGTTTGTACCGTCAGATTGAATTTTATATTCACCCGGAATATTCACTTGAGTAAATGTGAAACCACTACCCTGAATTGTTGAACTAAAAATTAACTTATTAGCCGAAATATCAGATTTAACGACAGAATAAATACGACCATTTGCAGAGGATGCAGCTGGTAATGTAATTGTTTTGTCACCTGTAGAGGCATCAATACGTACAATAGAATGGGTATTGTCTAATGTAATATCGCTAGTTCCTGAAACAATTGGTAATGCTATTGAACCCGCAGAATGAATCATAGAGGTTGGAGCAGTTACACCTATACCCATATTTCCTGTGCTTGTAATTCTCATTCTTTCAGTATTATTTGTTTTGGTAACAAAATCAATTGCATCTGTACTACCAATAAAATTAGTACCGGCAACTGTCCCAGCGTTACCTGTAGTTTTCCAATCTGTAGAACCCGCTTGAGCAATCCATTTTGTTCCATTCCAAGTTAATAGGTCACCATTTGCAGTTCCATCATTAATTTTCAATTTGTAAGGGTCAGCATTAGTTCCTGCACCCATTCTAGTTAAACCACCATCAACAACAGCATCAGTTACCTCATTGCCTACAATTCCATCCACTTCTGCAGGTAAGGTAATTGAACCACCACCATTCGATAAAGACACAGTTGAACCAGCAATGGACAAGGCTTGAATTTCATTGGTTACATCGCCGTCAACTTCCACTGTAATTCCTGCATCTGTACCTGGCACCCAGTTGGTACCATCCCATTTATAGACTTGCCCAACAGTTGTTCCAGCTGCTAAACCTAAAGTATGCGGATCGGCAGCTGTTCCTGTTCCAGCACGCACTAAACCACGATTAGTTGTTGCATCCAAAACCTCATTACCTACAATTCCATCCACTTCTGCAGGTAAGGTAATTGAACCACCACCATTCGATAAAGACACAGTTGAACCAGCAATAGACAAGGCTTGAATTTCATTGGTTACATCGCCGTCAACCTCTGCAGGTAAAGTAATTGATCCACCACCGTTAGATAAAGTCACAGTTGAACCAGCAATAGATAAGGCTTGAATTTCATTGGTTACAGAACCGTCAACTTCTGCTGGAATAGCTGTGGCTACCCATGCAGTACCGTCCCATGTCATAACTTGACCTGTAACGGTACCTGGAGTTAGACCTACAGTATAAGGTGAAGCAGTTGTTCCGGCACCAGATCGTGTTAACCCCATATTTGAAGTTGTATTAGCAATCTCATTCCCAATAATACCATCTACCTCATTTGCAGTAACCATAGCTGCAATGTTCATTGTTTGTGCAGTTCCCGCTTCGTTAGTGTAGGTAATTGTACCATCGCCATTATCTACCAAGTTGGTAACTGTTTGCGAAGCTGCCACCAAAGCAGCAATATCACTAGATGCCACAATGCGTACCCATTGCGTGCCATTCCAATAATAGAAACCAGGTGTTAAAGTTCCAGCTGTTGTTGTGTTGTAAATTAACAAACTAGGAATGTTTCCACCATTTATTGTTGTTGCATCTGTTTCTCCTGTTAATGCCAAGCGTGGAATTAAAACCCCTTTGTTTGCGCTTTCAACTTCAAGTGCAGCTGATGGATTAATAAGTGTTGGGTTGTCACCAATTTTTTGAGATCGAACCTGTGCATTTAACGACTGTGCGGAAACGACTGCGCAAAAAGAAGCCACCGTCATCCATTTAATTTTGTTATTCATAATTTAATTATTTTAGAAATATTACTTTTTAATTTATTTTACTAATACCCAATCAGTTCCATCCGATTGCAAAAGATATGACCCAGGTACATTCAATTGAGTAAATGTGAAGTCACTTCCTTTAATGGTTGAACTAAATATTAATTTGTTAGATGTTCCATCTGTTTTTACAACTGTATACATTCTACCGACTGCAGAAGCTGCCGCTGGTAATGTAATTGTTTTATCACCAGTGGTTGCGTCGATTCGTACAACAGAATGTGTGTTATCCAAAGTTACATCTGCCACACTAGTCGAAATTGGTGTTGCAATCGGTCCCGCAGTATGCAGCTGAGAAGTAGGGTTATTTAACCCAAGCCCCACGTTACCCATTTGGAAAATGTTTTGCGTATTGTCAGTAGCCACAGTTGCTGTTGCAGCATTTTTCCAAGGCTCTGGTGCTGTAGTAAAGTTCGTGATTGTACCATTTTCACTGGTGTAGGTGTAGGTACCATCTGCATTGTCAACTAGCGTTGTTACTGTTTCATTTGCTGCAATTGCCGCATGACTCAAGTAAGCTAATCCATCTGTTCCGTTTACCAACACGTTGTTTGCATCAGCAGAAACGCCACTTTGGTTTTCCCATGTTGTACCGTTGTAAGTGTAAATATCTCCTGTTGTTTCATTTACATAAATATCTCCTGCTACTGCATTGGCTGGTGTGGTTGCTGTTGGTGCGCCCACGC
>JACCDQ010669873.1_pt1 | contig 18005 bp, 32 predicted proteins | sample 7446031 | NCBI WGS metagenome assembly JACCDQ01 (sample SAMN15323442, study PRJNA562643) | freshwater metagenome | isolation source: river surface water | place: USA:Blue River Watershed | collected 2017-08-17
CGGTTCATGTACGTGAAGCGGTTCGCCTTCACCCCGCTTTGAGGTTCACGCCCTAGCCGGCGCTGTTACAATCTCTTTGTAGACAGCGCCGGTTTGTGCTGCGCACCATCGGTGTATGTGTCTATGTCTTGGGTGCTTCGTTGCACCTGCGACGCACCTGATCAACCGAGGGCACGCATGTACGACATCCGATATTCACTCCCAAATGGGACCTTCAGGTGGTTCTCCCAGAAGGCGGTGCCACGTATTGGGGAGTTCGTAGAACTGCCTGACAACCAGCTCTTCATCGTGGCAGAGATCCGCCACCGCCCCGAGCGTGATGACGTGCTCATTCACCTGGCATACACATGAGCAAGCTTCGAGAGATCGCCTTCAAGGTCATCAACGGCATCGTGCCCCTCAGTCCTGAAGAACTCGCCGCTGAGCGAGTCAAGGTCTGCAAGGCGTGCGAGTACTACGGCGCAACGGCACATCAGTGCAAGGTCTGCTGGTGCTTCATCGACATGAAGACCAAAGTCCTTGAGGCCGAGTGTCCAATGGACAAGTGGTGAGGAACCAATGAGATTCGAAACCCTTCCAGTGGTGGCGGCTACGCACGCCATCGAAACCGTCAGCGGACTGTACGTTGACGTCTCCAATCCAGATCCAGCAACGATCAAGATCAACGACATCGCGTGGGCCCTGTCGCGCATTGCCCGCTTCAATGGTCACACACTGTCGGAGAAAGTCTGGTCAGTTGGCCAGCATTCTCTGTTTGTTGAGGAGCTGATCGATCTGGCTCTGTGTCCTGACGGTGAACAGCTGCACTGGTCGCTTCAGGAGTTCCTGATGGCCAAGGGCCTGGTTGGCGAGTTCCAGAATGGACGCTTCTCCAAGGCCCGTGTCAGGATGGGCGGGCTGCTGCACGACGCGCCTGAGGCGTACCTAACGGACCTGCCTTCGCCAGTGAAGCGCTTCCCAGGTTTGAAGGAGGCCTTCAAGGAGCTCGAGGGCAAGCTGATGGATGCTATTCTCGTCAGCCAGCAACTTCAGCCGCTGAACAAGCTCGAGGAGCGTATTGTGCTCTGGGCCGACTTGCTGGCGCTTCGCATTGAAGCAGCGAACCTCTCACCGTCAAGAGGGCGAGGCTGGGGCGTTGACGCGCCATGGATGAACCACGTCGATACGCATCTGATGCCAAAGATCGACGCATGGAGACCGGTGGCAGAGGAGTTCGTTCGAGTGTTCGACGAGCTCATCACCGAAGCGCGAGCGTAGCGCAACAGGCATTAGCCGACGAATAAGCTTCAGAGGGACCTTCGGGTCCCTCTTTTGTTTTCTGACCCTAAATACGACACTAGCCACCAGGGGGTCTGTATGTCTGAAATGCCACGTCTTCGTGAACTTGCTGCACTGCTCCAACCAAAGCGCACCCCTGAGGCGCTTGAGCCGAAGTCAGACCCGACCGAAGGGTTCAAGCGGATCGTCAAGGAGTGCCAACAACTGGCGGCTCAGGTCGGTGGCATTTCACCTGATGAACTGCAAGCAAAGCTGCAGGAGCTGGAGCACCTGCTCCTCAAGGACATGTGATGAAGAAACTACAAGAAGCGGACTTTGGTACCTTTGGCGCTGATGCTGCTGGTGCGATCGATTCGATCACGAAGCACGCTTCCGCCGCCTTTGGAAAGTTCAAGGCCTCGCGTCAACAGCTGATCGACAAGGACACCGAAGCGCAGAAGAAGGCTGAGGCTGAGGTTGAGAAGGCGAGGAACAAGGCTGAGGCTGAGGCCGAGAAGGCGAAGGCGAAGGCCGACAAGGATGCACTTGCAGGGAATGCGTTGTCAGGACAGCAGCTGTCGCTGCGCATTCCGCGCATCGTGGCACAGCTGTGCGTTGGAACAGCGGACCTTAGCAACCCAGAGTCGTTGAAGGCCCTCAAGAACCTGAAGACGAACCAGTTCCAGATCGTCTTCACCAGCATCAACAAGGCCCGTAAGCACTTGGCGCACTACCCGAGCGAGATGCGCAAGCGTTTGATGACTGGATCCTTCATCAAGTCAGAATCGCAGAACCAGCGCACCATGAACCTGGTCCTGGGAAAGCCAGCTGATGAGGATGAGCTGACGAAGGCGAAGGCGGTCTTGGCAGCCAATCAGTTCAAGGAGCAAGAGGCCTGGGCTGATGTGCTGGCACTTGGCGATCAGACCTCCATGGGACACATGGTGGACTTGATGAAGCAGATCGGGGCGCAGAACGCGAAGGCGAATGAAACCGCAGCGAAGGCTGACCGTCGCCCAGAATCGCTTGGTGTGGTGAAGCTTTTCACAGCGCAGCGACACGCAATTCTTGCGCGGCTTGATGCGCTGAACCGAGCAGTCGAGAAGATGAGCGGTGATCGCGCAGAACCAGAGACCCCGGTGACTGAAGCCCTCAAGCGCCGGTTGCGCCGCTTCGTGGCGGAACAAAAGTGTAACGGTTGAGCCGTCGTCCAGGGGTGTGATATGATGCCACCATGTGCTGCAAAGACCCCATCAAACAAGCCCTCGACGAAGGACTGCCGTTCTCCTGGTTGAGCACGCGACAAGTCTGTCAGCGCTGGGATGGGCACTTCGCTGCGTACCCCAATGGCATCCGCACCCTGGCCGAAGCCAGGGCAATTGTGAAGGCCGCTGGTGTTCCATCGCTGGCCAAGCTCGTCGAGATCTTCGCCGACGCTCCGCCTGAAATCGAAGTTTCTGGAAAGGTTTCCAAGTGACCACGTTCCGCCATTCGTTCATGGAGAACTTCCTGTACGTGACCGATCACGATCTGTCGCAGTTCAAGCTCTACCGCTTCATCTTGGGCGGCCTCTGGGCACTGGTCGACAATGCCTGGATCCAGGTGCACGTGCTCTCGTACTGCAAGGACGGCACCCGCATCCTCTGGTGGTCCAATCGCGATGGTCAGAGCGTTTCCTTCCACGAACACCACTGCTCCGTCAAGGCGCTGGAGGATCATCAATGACTGTCACCTACGGGAACGTCAAGGCGTTCACCCCCATCGAGGCCGCTGGCGCCTCGGTTACTCGCATTCCCGATGTCGTGATCGACGCGGTGAACGCGGTGCTTGCCAAGTACGCGGCGAACCGCCGGTCGTTTTCCATCTCCAAGCGGGAGATCGTCGAGGAGATCACCTCGCGTGACCCCGAGCTGACGGAAGACGTCCTGCTCGCGAATCACTGGCTGGACTTCGAGCCGGTGTACCGTGAACAGGGCTGGAAGTGCAACTACGAGTCGCCCGACTGGGGCAGCTCCGGTGGCGGTCATTTCGAGTTCCAGGCCAAGCTCGTCGTTTCTAAAGCCACCTGCTGATCATGCAACTCTCAGATGCTCAAGTCATTGCCGTCTTCGTCGCCATCGCTTGTGGTGACCTTGATTCGTACGAGGTCATGACACGGCCCAAGACTGAAGCGCAGATCGTGGCCGCTGGTGATGTCGAGCGTCGGTACTACTCGCTCTGCGAAGGCGGGCGGTTCCATCCCGATGACGACTTCGAGCAGATCCTCGACGAGGTCTGCAACCAGTACGCCGACGAGTACGAGGACCTGCTGTGAGCACGTACCCCAGCATCGAGGAAGGCATCATCGAGCTGCTGTTCGACAACGGGGCCGTGAACCACGACAGTCCACCGGTGGAAGCACAGGTCAAGGCGATCCTTGAGCAGGTGCTCAAGACCGTACACCATCGCTCGCTGGACCTAGCCGAGGACTTCCTGTTCAAGCTCAAGCAGAACAGCCCGAACCTCTGGCAGGAGTTCCTGACTGGTGAGTACGTGCTGGGCCTGACCGAGGGTGAGCTGGCGGCCGATGGCGTGATGAACTACGTCTTCGAGATCATGTGAAAGGATTCTGATGCGCGATGACATGGACAAGGCGCTGCGCGAACACCCGCGCCGCCTCTCGTACAAGGGCTTCAAGGATGAGCGTCGTACCAAGCGGTTTCAGGGCGACGAGGTCGGTGGCCGCGAGAGCATGAAGAAGCGGTACGACTCGCGGGGTGACCGCAAGGAGTCCTACCATGACACCCATCTGCTCGTCGCCTGGCTGCGGTCCTGCGTCGGCAAGAACTGGGACAAGTGCTACTCCGAGTTCTGCCAAAAGTTCCCGATCAGCAAGGGCAAGAACCACGAGGTGCATAGCTCGCTCTGGTGGCAGATTGAGCAGAATGCGTACGTGACCGCCACCGGCAAGATCGTGACGCAGTGCACGAACCGGTACAGCTGCCGCGGCGAGATCCCGATCGACGAGTGCTACAGCGACTTCTACATCTGCCCCAAGACGAAGACCCTCAAGGCCGTGAAGGTCACGAGCCGCCGCGTCCGTGCTCGTGAACGCGATGCGAAGTACCAGGCCGAGATCGCCAAGGTCAAGCGCGTCATCGACCCGTACCACGAGCTGCACTTCGAGAACAACGTCTGGTTCCTGTACACGCTCAAGGACTACCCCGCCAAGGTGCTCGAGTACCGCATGCCGGCGAACTGGCGGTCGTACGAGCAGCAGCTGGCCTGGACCAGGCTCTCCAAGGAAGAGCGCATCGAGCAAGGTGTCGCGACCTGGGTCCAGCCGAGTGTGCATGAGGTTCATCCGCAAGCGAACTCGAGCTGCAACTACTACGGCCGCCAGGCCGGCAGCAAGTACTACGCTGCTCGCGAAACGGCGAACCACAAGCTCCTGAAGGAGCACGGGCTTGACGGGACCGCCACCCCGTCGGAAAAGCAGCTCAGCCATCGCGAAGCTGCAAGGTACAAGGCATGAAGTTCTCCGACTCGCTCATCTCGCAACTCAAGAACATCGCCGCTCAACGTGCGCCAGATGAAGATCGTGACGGCAACGTCGACGATGACTTCAATCCCATGGACATGTTCGGCGGCAACTTCGATGACACCTTCGAAGGTGGCATGCGTGCAGGCCGGATCGACATGGCCCGCACAATTCTCGCTGAACTCGAAAAGGAAACCCCATGAAGACTCTGCTTGCTCTCATCGCGCTCTCATTCGCTGGCTTTGCCTTCGCTGATGGCGCCACCCAGGCCGCGCCTGCCGCATCAAGTGCTGTTCGCCAATGGCAACAAGCCTCGACCGATGCGCATCGCCGCGCATTGACGCGTGGACACGTGGTGGTCAACAGGCCGGTCTGCTATCCACAGCTCACCAAGCGGTGCTACGTCGAGAAGTGACAGCGCCTCGCTGACCTCAGGGACCTTCGGGTCCCTTTGTCGTTTCTGCTCGCTAAATACCCTGCCGACGCATCAGACTCTAAGCATATCGGGTTCTTAGTCTGGGGACCGTTCAAGTTGTCGAGCAGGAGAAACGAGTGATGTACTCAGAAAAGTTCGCCGCCGCCATCAAGGTAGCAGGTAAGGTCCTCCGCGAAAGCGGTGAGACAGTTGCTCTCCCATTCGGTGCAGAGTATTCCATCCATCTCAAGAACATGAACTCGGTGCGAGCGCTGGTCAGCGTGTCCATCGACGGCACTGACGTCACCGAAGGCGTGCAGCTGATTGTTCCAGCCAACGGATCGCTCGATCTTGAGCGGTTCATCAAGAACGGAAACTTCGACGCTGGACTGAAGTTCAAGTTCATCGAGCGCACCCAGAAGATCGAAGACGGTCCGCGCGGCATCAAGGCCGAAGACGGACTGGTTCGCATCGAGTTCGAATTCGAGCGTCAAGTCGTGTACAAGCCGGCCCCGGTGTATCGCTACACGAAGGGCTTCGACGGTAACGACTGGGTGATCGGTGACAGCCTTGCCCGTGGTGTTTCAGGCATCGCGCACCACGATCTGTTGGGTACTACACTGTGCTCGACGGCGGGTCTCTCGGGTGCATCTGGTGTCGCCGGGAATGCTATGCCTATGAACGCTTCGTACTCGGCGCAGAGCGCTGGTGAAGCAACCATGGACTGGGCACCGGTCGAGGCACCAAAGAACGACGTTGGCATCACGGTCGGCGGCTCCGTCTCGGAGCAGAAGTTCGTAACTGGTGCCTGGTTCCCGACCGACGGGGTCAAGCACGTCATGGTCATGAAGCTGGCTGGTCGAGTTGCCGGCGCCAAGATCGAGAAGCCGATCACGGTGAAGACCAAGCAAGAGTGCCCAACTTGTGGCACGATGAACAAGCACGGTACGAAGTTCTGCAAGGAATGCGGTACTGGGCTGGTGGTCCTGTAATGCACCTCGAGCGCAGCGAGCTACCGTTCTACCTGGCGTACACCGATCCGTCGGTTGAGACGATCAGGGGACTGGTGTCGGAGCTTGGCATCAAGTACCAAGCCTTCGATCGATTCAAACACTACGCCCTCCCAAGGGACGTTGGCCGCGCGCTCATTGCTGAAGTGCCACTGCACGAGCATCTCAATCTCTGGGAGGCTCGTGTTTCAGTGTTCATCACCCCGCCCCGAACCTACTATCGCGCCCATCGTGATGGATTCGATCTGACCTTCGGAGTGAACTACCCGATCAGCATTCGTGATGACTTGGCAGTGACTCGCTGGTACGATGACGAGCTCATTGAGCGCAAGTACCAAGTCGCGCCAGACGGAAAGAAGTCACGCGAAGTCCTCGGTTTCAATCCACTGGCGAACAAGCCAGTGTGCAAGTTCACAATGCAGAACGACGAAGCGATCGTGTTGAACGTCGATCGGTACCACGACTTCCACAACAAGTCACCCTACCACCGGGTGATCGTGACCTTCAGGTCCCAGACCCTCACGCCATTCGCCGACGTGGCTGATCGATTCCTGAAGTCAATGTCGTCCGAAGCTCCTCCAGTGGCAACGTGAACGTGTCGTCGTACTGAACAGGGTACGTTGCCGTCAGTCGCTTGTCGATGGGCTTGAAGATCTTACGGGTCAGCTCGCCACCATCAAACTTTCGACGCCGCTCCAGATCAGGCCAGTGATCAAAGTACACTGAGTACTTGATTTCCCTGGAGTGCGGAAGCATCACCGCCAGTCGATTGCGGTTCTCCTCAAGCGCCAGCATGCGTGGCTCGTTCATCATGGCGAGCATCATCTCGGGCGTGTGCTGAAAGAACCCCATCACACCTGGCACTGCGTATCGCGTCTCAAAGCGGTACCACGCCAGATCGTACTCGTACTCGATGTACTTCCACTGACGATCTTGTCGCGTGTACAGCACCTCGCCATTCCCGAGCACTGGCAACCCACCGCGCTCATGGACCACCTGCATGAGCTTCATTGTCGGCACCATCTCAAAGTACGAGCAGTGCGTGTCCAAGAACAGTGCTTCAGCTTCAGCGCTCAGAGCGAACTGCTCAGCATCAAGCTCGTAGAACTCATGAGACACCGCATGCCGCTCAAGGAATCGAGCAACGGCCGAGGTCTCATGGTGATTCAACTGCTTCGCGTACCTGAAGGTGATTGTCTTGAACGGAAGACCAACCTCCAAGAATGCCTTCACCACAACCTCGCTGTCAAGCCCGCCTGACAATAGGATGTACGGGATTCGCCCCAGAGCAGCGGCTTGAGCATGCACCACCTGTGCCGTATTCAAGCACTCGTCTCGAAAGGACTTGGGCAGCCGAGTTGCTGGCCGGTAGGAGCAAGAGAATGGGGTGCTGCCGGTCTTCTCACCGCCTCCGTAGCCGAAGGTCAGGTTCAAATTCAGGGTCATTTGGCACTCTAAATATGGGTGTGCCACTATTTAGGACCACGCAATGACCCTCTATGCACTTGACCTGAAGCTCCCATTCGAAACCGACATGCGGCATCTCGCGGTGCATGAATGCGATCCAATGCGTGTGAGTCAGATCCGAGTACCAACTGACTTGGTCGACGCTCGGGTGCTCGAGATCCTGCGAGTACGCAAGATTGGTTTGTCACACGTGGAATGCTTCCACACTCCAGCTGGTGGGCTGCTTCCGTTGCACGTCGATGGTCCAAAGCTGGACAACAACGCCAAGATCAACTGGTGCTATGGAGCGCGTGGCTCCAAGATGATTTGGTGGCGCGTCAAGGACGGGGTTTCACCGTTGCTCTTGAACACCAGTATCGGCACTCGGTACCTGAAGGTCGAACCAAAGGACTGTGTCCCAATTCACTCAGCGAAGATTGTAGGACCGACGTTGGTGAATGCTGGTGTGCCACACTCGGTATTCAACCCAACGCAGGAACGCCGTTGGGTGCTAAGCTTGGTGCTACGGGATGCGCCATCGCAGCTCCCGCTGCAGATTGAAGACGCGGTTGAACGACTTAAGGAGTTCCTGCCAGATCCAGCTCGTCCGTGATCGCCAGCATGTGCTGAGCGCCGAAGTACTCGACCGCATTGAAGTCGATCGCCACCGGCTCGTAGATCTTCATCGTCACACCGAGCTTCTCCATCATCGCATCACGCAGGTTGAAGAGCTCGATCTGCTCTGGGGTGTCACGCAGGTGATCCATCATTGCCTGCCAGTCCTCAACGGTGTTGAACACCAACACTGAGAAGAAGTCTGGACCGTACCGCAGGTTGAAGAAGTCAGCTTGCAGATGACTCTTCATCTTCATCCATGCAGCGTTCGCCCGCCAGGCGGCAACGTACTCGTTGATCAGCTCTTGATCATGATACGGCGCATCAAGCTGGATCTTGCCGTCAGCGAGGTCAAAGAACTGTGCAGGCAGCATCCAGCCAGGTGAAGCTGGATCGTGACACATGTACTTGGTGATGCGAACTTGTTGTTCCATTAGGGGGCCTCGATGAATTCAGATTGCTTGGACGAAGAGATGATCGCGCGATCAAGGTATTTATGGACCGAGCGCTCCAGCAGGTCGTTGTACTTCTCCAGGTTCATCGGTGCCGGCATCACGATCATCAGAATCTTGAGGTACCCGGGGACGTGAAACGACTGGTGCGTAGTGCGCAGGTTGTTCCAGGCGAAGGTGTGAGTTTCACGTACCCGCGGCAGCGGCTTCAGTCGGTATCGACCTTCCATGGTGGCCGGAACTTCTCTGATCGAGAGGGTTGGAACTGTGTTGTTGTCGAACAACAGCGAACGGAATGAGCAGGGGAAGTCGAACCAGCACCCCTGATCACGATGCGGCAGAACGCGATGCTGGCTGGACCAGAGGGAGTAAGGCGGCGGTGAGTCGTATGGCAGCGCATCAATGACTTGCTGCAGCTGCGGGAAGGTCGTCACCACATCATCCCGAACATTTCGCTCCCAGATCGTCATGCGTGGGGCTTCACCAACGTCAATGGATCGAAAGGTTGGGGTACCTCCTTCGTACACATCGCCTGCGACGTCTCGCATCACCTTGCGAACCGGTTTGGAGTGCTCAGCATACCAGTCGGCAAATGGTTGACCGAGATCAACCGAAGGCACATCGAGCGGAATGAACAGGTACTTGCCAAACTTGGCCTCGAGCGATTCGAGATACGCCCGGTGCCGAAACGGAATGAACCGCTTGATCTCGTCTTCACGGTATTTGGTAAGTGCAGCGCGCATGGAACCTCCTTGTCCCGTATTTATCACACCGCGGGTGACCTAAATATCCCATCAATGGAGGTCCTCATGAACTTTCTTCGCCCTAAGGAAGCGTTCCTCGTCTTCCTGCAGCTTGTGGCGCTCTGTGTCACGCTCTTTGCGCTGGTCACCGACCATAACCCTTGGCACTGGCTCATCGGTCTGCTCGGGTACAGCGCCATCTTCGGACTTGGAATCACCGTCACATACCATCGGCTGATGGCGCACCGCTCGTACGGCATCATCAAGCCGTTGGAGTACCTGTTTGCGCTGTTCGCAAATCTTGGGTGTACTGGTTCCAGCGTCGGTTGGGTGTTCGTGCATCGTGCTCATCACGCCTTCACCGACAAGGAGGGTGATCCACACTCGCCAATCGTGTACGGGCCATTCGGCGCCATCACAGGACAGTACGGCGGCAAGTTTGACAAGTGGCTCGTGCGCGACGTGATCAACGATCCAGTGCATCGGTTCTACCACGACTACCACCATGCACTGTTGGTCGCGTTCCCGCTTGCGTTGTGGCTGCTCTTTGGATCGACTGGCTTCATCTTCGGTTGGGCGGTGCCCGTATTCCTGAACACCTTCGTCTCTCGCATGAGCAACTGGATCGATCACGAGCCGGCGTTCGGTGTCAAGACCACGCCGACTGAGGACTACGCGCACAACGTCTGGTGGTGGTCCCTCGTGTCGTTCGGTGAAGGCTGGCACAACAACCACCATGCCTTCCCAGCGAACTATCGCTTTGGGTGGGGCTGGCAGTTCGATCCAGGCAAATACGTGATCAACGCCCTGAAGTTCGTTGGACTGGCCTGGGATGTTCGATCGAACGACACTGACTGGCGGAAGACGAGCACAGCATGATCCTGTGGAGCCTGATCTGTACGCATCTGACGATCCTGTTCGTCTCAGTGTACCTGCATCGGTGCCTTGCACATCGTGCCGTTTCATTCCACCCGGTGCTCGAGCACTTCATGCGGTTCTACCTGTGGCTGACGACCGGAATCGTCAGCACCGCATGGGTGGCGATCCATCGCAAGCACCACCGATTCTCAGACGAACCGGCTGATCCTCACAGCCCAGTGCACTTTGGTCTGCTTCGGGTCCTCTTTGGTGGCACCTTCCTGTACCTCAAGCTGGCGCGTGATCCAGCCATCATCCAGAGCTATGGTCGTGGTTGCCCACGCGACTGGGTGGAGAAGCACGTGTATGAGCGGTGGAACTACCTCGGGCTGCCCATCTGGCTCACGGTGCAGTGCCTGCTGTTCGGTTGGTACGGAGTGCTGCTGTTCGCGGTGAACTTCCTCTGGATTCCGTTCTGGGCTGCAGGTGTCGTAAACGGAGTTGGCCACACCCTTGGGTACCGGAACTACGTGACGGCTGACAACTCACGGAACTTCATGCCCATTGGGCTGATCATGGCGGGCGAAGAACTACACAACAACCACCATGGAGCTCCAGCCTCCGCGAAGCTGTCACGTCGCTGGTTCGAGTTCGACATCGGTTGGGCTTGGATCCGGCTCTTCAGTATTCTTGGACTTGCACATGTACGAACTGCGTAACATCACCTCAGACGAGGACTTCAAGAAGGTCAAGCTACTCTGGACAGTGCATGCGCGACTGATGCGCACCAAAGTGCCTGAGCGCACTGATCTGGATGTTGGCACGATTGTCGGTGCCTTCAAGGACGGTGAGCTAGCCGCCACGATTCGACACCACGAGTGGGTTGGCCAACCTTGGTACTCGATGGACTCGATCTACGTCAAGCCAGGTGAGATGACTCTGTACGCAAGCCGAGACGGAGTGGCAAATCCAATCGTGCCGCTCGTTGATCACGTCATCGAGCAGTACGAGGCCCGCGGGTTTTACACCTGGTTCTACGTTCGAGCGCTGTCGCCTGGCTACAGTCGCATTCACAAGAACGGCCACAGCTTCTTGGCCAGCTCACGCCTTGGAAGCCGATATCAGAAGCACCTCATGGAGATCGTGAAGGCTGGAACACGATCCCAATTTCAAGCACATGACGCGCTGCTTGGTCAGCGCACTTTCGACAAGGATTGCATCGTCGTGATGCAGTGCCTGAAGAACGAGTTCCGTCAGTGCGTCGCTGATCTTGGTCCTGAAGCGGAGTACTTCTGATGCAGTTGGTTGAACAGCTCAAGCCGGTTCCGGTGTACCTCATGCGAGCCGCACTTGCGGACGTTGCACGAGTGGACTGGGCGAATCCACCACAAGACACGAACCGCAAGAAGTCAGCGGTGTTCTCCACCTCAACGTCCATTCCACTGCGCATCCATGACGCACCACCTGGTGAGTTCACCGTGCTCGAGTATGGTGAGATGGTTGAGTGCCGCGACACGGCGCTGCGGGCTCAGTTCCCATCGCTGAACATGTTGGCGAACTGGATGTACAAGACAGTCGGTGGCAAGCACATGGGGCGCATTCAGCTGGTGCGACTCGAGGGTGGTGGCGACGTGCCGCTACACATCGACCCTGGCACGTACTTCCAGGTCCATGATCGTTGCCATGTACCACTCATCACGGATGAAGGCACCGTATTCTTCAACCATCTCGGGGAAGAAGCAAGGATGCCGGTTGGGGTTCTGTGCCGCCTAAATAACCGTGACCTGCACGGAGTGCGCAACGAATCGAGCGCCTTCCGTGTCCATCTCATCGTCGATATTCAAACGAAGGACCACCCATGGAAGTCGGCCTGAAGCACAACATCCCGTTTCAGTACCTTGATGACTTCGCTCCACCAGTGAACTGGGTGGACGTTCACAACGACACGGTGCGTGGCCTTGCAAAGGCGCCCTGGATCAAGACCGCCGTGTCGGCTGGTGCCCACCCAGACTGGGCCGTCACTGAGATGGCGACGTACTACAAGAACGTCGACAAGCACCTCACCGACGCGCAGCGCGCAATCTTCAGCAAGCTGGAGACGATGGAACAGAAGATCAAGTTCCTGCAGATGACGACGCCAACGGTGCACCCGTTCTGGCTGTGCTTCTTGCGTGTGAACAAGGCGGTTGAGCGTACTCAACATGAGAACAAGGCCATCGCTGAGCAGTGCATCGACACGCCGAACATGGTGTACTTCCCGAAGCTCATGAGCGTGATCCGCAAGCTTCCGATGAAGTCCATTGGGCGCATCCTGATCTTCATGACCGAAGCGAACAACGAGACGGTGCCGCACTACGACGCCTCCAGCCAGGAGCAACGTGAGCGGATGGGGAACGCAGATTTCATCTGGTTCCAACCACAAGCGTTGGCCGGTGGTCCGTGCAAGAAGATCTACGTGATGGACGACGACAAGAACCGGTACTACGCGGATCCATCCAAACAGCTCGTGTGGTTCAACGAGATGGACTGGCACGGCACAGAGCCGGCCCCAGTGTTCTCATATTCGGTTCGAGTAGAAGGAGTCTTCGATGATCGGGTGCGGCCAAGCGCAGCTTGAACAATGGCCATCGCTCTTTGAGCCTGATGGCAAAGGACCGTGGGCGGTTCGGTACAACTGGATCAAGCACACGAACAACGAAGAGTTCCTAGCGAACTACTTCGAGGAAGGGACATCTGAGCTGAAGCTGAACCTTCGGAACATGACGAAGGACCTGGCGCCACTGTGGAAACCACACAACGACGCGCTGGCCCGCGGCGAAATCAGCGGAGACATGATCTTTCGCATCAAGACCTTGAACGTGGTGAACCGCTCCATTGACCACATCGAGGTCTGGAAGAGCGCTGAGCACATTGAGCGCACCTTCCACACTGACTACCCAGAATGGCCAGATACAGTGAAGGCGGAGCTTGGACAGAAGGTTCGTGAGCGCGGCTTCGTGATCTGTCCGCTGCAGCGCCCGTATCCACTGATCAGCCGAGTTCAGGCTCTGAACCTGTACACTGGGTACGTGAAGAAGGCACTCGCAAAGGAACAAACCCGCATCGAGACGTGGTTGACCTTGGGGCGTGCCAAGTGACCTTCCCAAGCCACTTCGGTGCTGAGCACCGGGTTTCACGTCAAGAGCTGCTGCAGAACCGAGAGTTCTGGCGGAATGAGCTCTACGATCGGAAGATGCTGGTGTTCCGTGATCTGCATCTCACGGTGGATGAGTACTACGAGCTGCACACGATCTTCGGCCGCCCATGGATGAAGCCGCTGTACACACTGTCACGTGAAGTGACTCAAGAGCTGTCAGGTGGCAGAGTGTACACGGTGTACGGGAACAAGTCGAACGCAATCATGGGCGGCGAAGCGATGCGCTTTCATCGTGACATTCCATTTCACCGGGGCATTCGCTACCCGATCCGATCGCTGTACCCGTTCTTGATGCCAGAGAAGAATGCGGCCACAACGTTCACTGATGCTGACGTGTTGTGGACAAAGTTCCCCGAGCTGCACGATACGTTCCTGAACACTGAACTCATCATCCACTCCTGGTACGACGTGACCTTTCAGACTGGGCAGTCGGTGCGCAAGCGCATTCCACTCATCGAACAGCACCCGCACACAGGCCGTCAATCCGTACTGTTGAACACCCCAGGACCGACTGGCTGGGTGCGTGGAGTTGTCATCCATGGCGAGGAACAGCCACTGAAGGTAGCTGAGGATTGGTTCGCGCTGCTTGGGGCACCCGACAATCTCTACCGCCACGAGTGGCAGCTTGGCGATCTGGTGCTCTTTGACAACTTCAGCGGCGTCATGCACGGGCGCGAAGCGCTCCAGAGCACTGAAGAGCGCTCGTTCTGGCGCATGAACTTGAAGCACTACTGGCAACCATGAACAGTCACTTCTTGAAGATCACCGTGTGGAATTGGCTGCTGTCGATCGTGGCGGTGGCGGTGTTGTGCTTCGATTTTCGGTGGCTTGATGTGCTGTACACCGTGCTCGGCTTCTATGTGCTTGGGATCTTTGGCGGCTCCATCGGCTTCCATCGGTACCTGACGCACATGAGCTTCAAGACCTCGAAGTTCTGGCACTGGGCGATGATCGTCTGCGGCTCACTGACCGGCATGGGATCCCCAATCTTCTGGGTGGCGCTGCACAAGCACCATCATGCGCACCCTGACACTCCAAGTGACGTGCACTCACCGAGGAATGGACTGTGGCGTGCGTTCATTGGTTGGCAGCTTGGACACTTGGAACCGATCCAAGCGCACGCGAACCGCTTCATGTACGCCGATCCATTGATCAAGCTCATTCACCGGAAGTACTACAAGCTGTACTGGGCAGTGACCATCGCGATGTACCTCATCGACTGGCGCTTTGCGCTGTTCTTCATGACGTTCGGCGGGTTCTTCGTGCTCAGTCTCTTCGAGAACTTTGGGAACGTGGCACTGCACCATCCTGCTCTTGGATATCGGAACTACGACACCAAGGACGACAGCCGCAATCTGTGGTGGTACGGGGTCCTGACGCTCGGCGGCGGGTTCCACAACAATCATCATCGTTGGCCTGGGAACTACCGCTTCGGTGAGAAGTGGTTCGAGTTCGACGTCAGCGCGTGGATCATTGAAAGGATTCGCTCATGAAGAAAGCCCGCGAACGCGTGCACGGCACCGGCCCAACTCGCAAGGAGCTGAAGCCGTTTGCGAAGCTTGGCACGTTCCCAATGGAGCTGGTGATGCAGCTCCGTGCACTAGCAGCCTCTGAGCAACGGAACGATCTTGGCGGTGATGACTACACGCTCCCAAGCAACTTTGACCTCGCTGGGACCTTCAACGTCACGCCCGACAAGTACCGCCAGGTGCTGTTCCAAGCGGCAACGGTGTCAGACCCGTCCTCAGAGCTGGAGTACCATCAGTGGCAGCCTGGGTTTGATGCCATTCGAGCCGAGCTGGACAAGTACTTCAACCGCGTGTATCGCTTTCGGTTGTCAGTCATGCAACCACATCATGAAATTCCATTCCACATCGATACAGACACAAGCGTCAGCTGTCGTGCTCAGATCTGTTTGAACAACGGCGGTGCCAAGTTCATCTGGAAGATCAAGGACCATGTGGAGGTCCTGAACATGGGCGTTGGTGATTTGTACTTCATCAACACTGGGTGGCCTCACTCGGTACAAAGCGGCCCTGGGGTTCGTGAAGTAGCGATCTTCGGATTCCAGTACTCGGATCTGCATCATGAGTTTCAGGAGCTGATGCGATGCACTTCTTGAAGCTGCCAGGGCTGCTGCCAGACGCAACTGATGTGCTGTTCGAGGCTTCGAAGCAGTGGTTGAACGCCACCAGTCATGTGCTGCCACAGATCCCATTGAAGGACCTGGCTCCTGAACTGCACGCGGCATGTGAAGACCTCATGCACGCGAAGATGATCAAGAGCCGCGTGTTCGTCACACGCCCATTCAGCAACTCAGGCATCCACATCGACGGAAAGGACTGGAAGATCGGCACCAAGTGGGCGCTGAACATTCCGATCTTTGGCTGTGTTGGGACTCGCTTTGCGTACTTCGAGGTGCCGAAAGAGTCAGCTGAAGCGATCGCCGCCCGACCTCGAGCTGACTATCCAGAGATTGATTCGTACGCGTTGCGGTTCGAGGAGACCGATGTGCTTGAACGGCTGGATTGGGTGGAGATCGATTGCCCGACATTGGTGCAAACGAACGTAGCGCACCGATCAGAGAATCCGAACGCAGTACCCCGTGTGATCTTGAGCTGTCGCTTTGATCGGTCTCAAAGCACATCGCTCCAAACCGAGATCAGGTTGTTAGCATCACGTGGATGCGTGGCTGCGTCCCAACGTGCACGATAGTGTGCACCACGTCGAGTGGATTCAAGTACCAAATTCGGCCATCAGCCGGCATGCGAACGAGACTCGTGTCCTCCACCAGCTTGTTTTCGAACATGAAGTAGAAGTGTCGATCGGTCTGAATTGGAATGTGATACCGATGCTTGGTGTGCGGATCAGTGTGCATTGGGTATGAGAACCCTGCACTGCTGCCAATGATCTGGCAGCGGCCTTGGAATGGCACACCGAAGGTCTGTTCGTGCCGCCCAAAGATGCTGAGCATCACGTCTTTGAGGTACAGCCCATCAAGTTCGCTCAATAGCTCGGTGAAATCGTGCTCGTCGACTCCTTCGCTCTTGGTGCGAAGATGGGACCCATTGTGCTTCAACCAGCGATCGGGTCCACTGAGCCCGGGTAGATGTGTTAGATTGACCGTAGCAACCGGGGTCATACGGTCAATGAACCAGGCTCGATCACAGCCGAAACGCGAAAATAGCTCATCGACAGAAGCGCTCAGCTTCTCCGGATCGAGCCGGTCGTAGATGGGATAGCAATATCGCTGATATGAGTTCGTGATCTTCATGGAACTATTTACGGATTGGAAAGCACATGAAAACCATCAAGGCACTCATCCTAGCGCTGGCGGTCACCTCTGCCATGGCCGACTCCCGAACCCCAGCCGACATCGAGGCGCTCTCACCGGCGGATCTCGAGACCGCGTTCTGGGACTGCGACTTCGCCTCAACCAAGGACATGCTTGGACTCGGCGACGCGGCGAACTGCTCGTTCGTCTTCGAGCGCGTCAAGGCCAACAAGTTCAACAACGACTTCAAGCAGTTCATGAAGTGGTGGGCTGACAACAAGAAGACCCAGCACGCGCTGCGGTCTGGCAAGGTCGCATCATGAAGCGGCTCCTTGCCGCTTTGCTGTTGTTCATCGCTGGAGTTGCCAACGCTGGCGACTTCTACGTCGGTGGCGCCATTTCACACGGGCGGCTGCGCTACGATGTGGATGCATGGGTCCAGAAGCGGCTGGATCAGAACAACCTGCGAGAAGAGATCGCGGTGTTTGAGCGACTTGGCGGGAACGTCTCGTACCAGACGCAGCTGTCTGCTACCGGCGGCAAGCTCTTTGTTGGGTACCATCAGTCTGAGCTGTTTTCATACGAGCTGGGACTGAGGGCGTACGGAGCCCGAACTCTACGAGCTGATGCCGACGCTAGCGGTGAGGTCTTCAACTGGCAGAGGGAAGTGAAGGGGCACCAGCTCGAGCTGAACCTGTCAGCCTCAGCGCATGAGGGTGGTCAGATCGTGGCCGATGCCACTGGAGTCGGGGCCTCTGTTCTCATGCACCTGAAGCCGGTCTTCTTTCGCATCGGGGCCGAAGTCATCAACGCGAATCTGACGCAGACCACGGTCGAAGAGTACGGGGTAGTGGCTCGGGCAACAGTGGACCAGCGCCCCTGGGTGTACCGATACGTTCAACGCACCGTCATCACTGAGAGCCAAAAGCAGCGCATCACACTCCCATTGATTGGGATCGGTGTGGAGTACCCGCTTGAAAAGAACCTGGCGCTGCGAGCCGAAATCGAACACGTTGGGGCGCTGAAGACCGGCTTCGACTTCTATTCGGTGGGGCTTGTGTACAAGTTCTGAGAACTGTGCTATAATGCCAGTCATGGAACCGAAACTACTTTCCCGCGATGCCTTCCGTGAAGGGGTGTTCGCCCGTGATGGACACAAGTGCGTGTTCTGTGGGAAGACCGCCGAGCAAACGCCGGAGGGTAAGCTCGACGCGCACCA
>JACCDQ010760714.1_pt1 | contig 18005 bp, 15 predicted proteins | sample 7446031 | NCBI WGS metagenome assembly JACCDQ01 (sample SAMN15323442, study PRJNA562643) | freshwater metagenome | isolation source: river surface water | place: USA:Blue River Watershed | collected 2017-08-17
AATCTTTTCAAATAAACACCCAAAACTTCCTTACCACCCATGTAAACTTCATCTTTATTTTTATAAATGGCATCCAAAATTCGGCTGGCACATTCTTCGGCGGGCATTCCATTGGCTTGATTTTCGTCCATTTTACCAAACTTACTACCATCGGCTGCCACAGCATTAAGCGAAATATTGGTTCGGATATATCCAGGACAAATCAAGCTCACACCAATGTTATCATCATAAACTTCGGCACGCAGAGCATCAAAGAAACCATGTAAGGCGTGCTTTGAAGCACAGTATCCCGAACGCATCGGTGTGGCAAGTTTCCCCGATAAACTACTCGTTACGGCAATGTGTCCGCTTTTCTGTTTTCTCATCGTTGGCAAAACAGCTTTCGTTAGGGCAACCACACCAAAAAAATTGAGGTTCATTATTTTCTGATAAACTGCCATTTCGGTTTCTTCTACTGAGCTACGTTGCGAGATACCCGCATTATTAAATAGTACATCAATTCGTCCGAAATGCTTAATTGCCTGTTGAGCTTTGGGGTCAATTTCTTCCGCTTTTTCAACATCAATTGGCAATACAAACACATCAGTTTCAGGGAGGCCCGTGGCGTTTTTTACTCTTACCAATTCTTCTTCTCTACGAGCAGAGAGGATTAATTTTGCCCCTTCTTTGGCAAACGCATAAGCCGTTGCCTCGCCAATACCCGACGATGCTCCAGTAATCCAAACAACTTTATTTTCAAATCTTTTCATCTTCTGTGATGCCAATATCCTGTTTGCAGTCTGAGAAATTTAGGTTAGCTAATTTTTCTACCAAAAGCAAAAGTAAGGTTTTTAAATGATAAAACGTTTATTCTTGGTAAAACCAACGAATATTTCGGAACTTTGCGAAATAAAAAAATTATAGAAATTAACGTCGGCAGGGTTTTGAACCCTGCCGACGTTGATACTGCGAAATAAGCTATGAGCAAGCAAGATATAAGAAAGCTTTCTACCGAGCAAATAAAGACATGGCTCACAACCAATGGTGAGCAAGGTTTCAGAGCCAAACAAATTTCGGAATGGCTTTGGAAAAAGTCGGCGTGGAGTTTTGATGATATGACAAACTTATCGTTAAAAACGCGTGAATTACTGAAAGAGAATTTTGAGATTCGAGCCGTTTCGGTGCATAAAAAACAGGTAAGTAATGATAAAACTATCAAATCAGGTTTTAAATTATTTGACGGAAACTTGGTTGAAGGTGTACTGATTCCTGCCGACGACCGCATGACGGCCTGTGTATCATCGCAGGTGGGTTGTTCGCTCACGTGCAAGTTTTGTGCTACAGGCTACATGGCTCGCAAACGTAACCTTGATGGTGCCGAAATCTACGACCAAGTGGTGCTTATCAAGCAGCAAGCCGAAGAACATTATAATCAGCCGCTAACAAATATTGTCTATATGGGCATGGGCGAGCCTCTACTCAATTATTCGGGTTTGATTGAGTCAGTGAATTATATTACATCGCCCGAAGGTCTAAATTGGTCACCAAAACGAATTACTGTCAGTACGGCAGGAATTGCAAAAATGATTCAAAAATTGGGTGATGATGGCGTGAAATTCAATTTAGCACTTTCGCTACACGCTGCAAACGATGCTAAACGCAACGAAATCATGCCGATTAATGAAAGTAACTCGTTGCAGAATTTGGCCACAGCACTCAATTATTTCTACAAAAAAACGGGCAATCGAATTACTTTTGAATACATCGTATTTAATGACTTCAATGATTCGCTACAAGATGCTAAAGAGCTTTGGGAATTTACTAAAAAAGTACCCGCTAAAGTCAATATCATTGAGTACAACCCCATTGCCGAAGCCGATTATGTGAATACCACCGAAGATAAATTAAGTAAATTTGCCAAATTCTTAGAAGACAAAGGAGTGGTTGTAAACGTTCGTCGCAGTCGCGGAAAAGATATTGATGCTGCTTGCGGACAGTTGGCTATTAAAGAACCGACGGTATAGTATAACCCATACATTATTTTCGTGGTGAAACCACTTTATTTTATCACGGAAATAATATTTCTATTTCCTCAAAACCAATTTCTTAAACTCCAACGGGCTTTTACCTTTTATCTCCTTAAAAACCTTACTAAAATACGAATTATTCGTAAATCCACACTCAAAGCAGACATCGGCAATACTTTTTTCGGTCATCAATAACTGACAAGCTTTATTGACTCTGTACTCATTCATAAAATCCGTAAAAGTCTGATTGACAACCTTCTTGAAATAATTACAGAATGATGGCACAGTTAGGTTTGCAATATCGGCAGCTTCTCGAATATTAATTGGGTACTGGTAAGTTTTCTCTACATATTCATATATTCGTTTGAGACGCATTTGGTCTTTCTGATTAAAATCATAACGTGTATCAATCGAATTGAGTAAGTTATATTCCTGCGAACTGGCAAGTATTTGAAAAATATTCAACAAACCCATCAATCGCTCAAACTGAGATAAATCGATTAGTTTTTTTAATGCTTCTGCTACTTTTCGATGAGTTTGTCCGTAGAATTGAACTCCTTGCTGCGAGCGTTCAAGTAGCTTTTTGATGTGTTTCATTTCGGGTTTATCAAAAAAACTTTCCCCCAAGAAATCATCTTTAAACTGAACAACGATTTCTTCGTGTTCGCCCAAAGCGTCATAACCAAAACCCGCGTGTGGAAGGTTTGAGCCAATCAACACCAAATCGCCATCATCGTAATAACTGAGGTGATTCCCTACATGACGACGCCCCGTACCTGCAAAAACCAAAACCAACTCAAATTCAGGATGATAGTGATAATTCCACGGAAAATCATGTGCTAAAACTTTTTGATTCAAAAATCGAAACGAACTGCCTTCATCATTTTGAATCTGCTCAAAAGGTGTTTTCACTCTATTAATATTGAATTTATCAATTTTTTCATAAAAATAACAATACAGTTTTAAAATTGATTAATAGACCTATATTTTTTATTTATAGAAATAGAGAACTTTGTTATTCAAACTACCACAAAAAAGTAGTATTGATTGAGAAATTGAAAAACCTATGATGGATTATAAAAAGCGAGCTTTTGCTCGCTTTTTTTTAGATAACACTGCCTATTCTCACCCTTAAAGATTCTATCTTCTATGCAAAACTGGAAAATCAAACTTTCACTGTATCTCAACTATTTTGTGTTTGCAATACTACTCAATAGTGTCGGTGCGGTGATTTTGCAAGTTCAAAGAAATTTTGATGTTACAAAATCTGACGCATCGGTTTTAGAGGGTTTTAAAGACCTACCTATTGCCATCTGTTCATTTTTGCTCGCATCATTTCTACCCAAAATCGGCTATAAAAAAGCCATGCTTGTAGCTTTAGCATTGGTTAGCATTATTTCGTTCACTATTCCCTTCGCCAGTGGCTTTTGGCATTTCAAATTACTTTTCTTAGTGGTTGGAATCTCGTTTGCACTCATCAAAATTTCAGTTTTTGCCACAATCGGGCTTATTACCAAAGACATCAAAGAACACTCAAGTTTTATGGGCTTGCTCGAAGGTACTTTTATGATTGGGGTTTTATTGGGAAATATTTTATTTAGCCTATTTATTGACAACGATAACCCCAAATCTGAAACATGGCTCAGTGTTTACTGGATTTTAGGAGGCTTAGCCTCCATTGCATTTGTATTGTTGATGTCGGCCAAATTAGATGAATCTGATGCAAAAATCGAAGGCAGTTCGCTTAGCAATGATTTTCTGGCTATGATTCGCCTCATCATTTTACCATTAGTGATAGTATTCATCATCAGCATATTTTTATTTGTCCTTATTGAGCAAAGCTTCCAAACTTGGACCCCGACTTTCTACAAAGATATTCTAAAAGTACCCGCCAGTATGGGCATTCAGGCAGGAGCAATTTTGGCTGGAGCGTTTGCTATTGGGCGTTTTGCTTCGGGGGTTATACTTCGTCGTTTTAGCTGGATTTTAGTTTTATCAGTTTGTCTCACTATCTGTGCTTCGTTGGTTGTATTGACTTTACCACTTACACAAGGCATTGTTGCATCACCTAACACAAACTGGACTAACGCACCGATTGTAGCATACATTTTCCCGATTATGGGTATATTTTTAGCACCTATTTATCCGACCATCAATTCTGTTATTCTTAGCTCTTTACCTAAGCATCTACACAGCCCGATGTCGGGTCTGATTGTTGTTTTTTCGGCTTTAGGGGGTACAACAGGGTCTATTATCACAGGCCATGTTTTCGATGCTTTTACTGGACAAACGGCTTTTTATCTTTCACTAATCCCGATGGGTATTCTGTTGGTTTGTTTGTTCATTCTCAACTCGTTACAAAAGAAATCTAACGCTGAGATTTCTTTCACAAATACCGCTGGACATTGATTTAAACAATCAAATGTTAGGTACTGACTATTATTTTGTCCCTATTATTTACATGACAAATTCGATTAAAAATATCTTTGATTTAGGACTTTTGTTTGAGCGAGTTCAGACCGAAAGTATCTTTCCTGATAATAAAACATTTCCTGATTGCATCGCCAAAGGCTCTTTAGATGCAATCAACGAAGCATTTTTTAAAGAAAAAGATACCGAAGGCTTTGATTTAAAGGCTTTTGTATCAAAATATTTCGAGTTGCCTATCAACCGCACGGCAGCTTATGAAAGCAACAAAAACCATTCGATAAATGAGCATCTACAAACGCTTTGGGCGATACTGACCCGAGAACCTGAACAAGAAAATAGCTCGTTGATTCCTTTGCCCAAACCCTACATTGTTCCTGGCGGGCGTTTTGGTGAAGTTTATTATTGGGATAGCTATTTTACGATGCTCGGCCTGCGTGCCTCTGGCAAAATAGACATGATTGAATCAATGGTAGATAATTTTTCTTACTTAATTGATAAAATCGGGCATATTCCAAACGGTAATCGAAGCTACTATGTAGGACGTTCTCAGCCTCCCTTTTATTCGTTGATGGTCAAACTTCTGAGCGAAGAAAAAGGCTTGGGAATGTTGGTAAAACATTTGCCGTATTTGAAGAAAGAGTATGATTTTTGGATGCGAGGAAGTGAAAAACTTAATTCAGAAAACAACGCATTACATAGGGTTGTACTGATGCCAAACGGAGCAGTTTTGAATCGTTATTGGGACGAAAATAATACACCTCGACCAGAATCTTTCAAAGAAGATATCGAACTTTCGCACCAATCTACGCAAGAGCCAAGTGTATTATTTCGCCATTTAAGAGCAGCTGCCGAATCAGGTTGGGATTTTAGTAGCCGATGGTTCAGAGAAACCAATTCATTTGCCAGTATTCATACAACCGATATTATCCCGATTGATTTAAACTGCTTACTTTATCATTTAGAAGATACGCTTTCGGCTACTTATTCGCTACTCGATGATAACGACGAAGCAAATAAATATCAGCGTTTAGCACAAAGCCGCAAAGAGGCCATTCAATATTACCTATGGAACGAAACCCAAGGCTTTTACTTTGATTATGATTTTGTTGCCAATCAAGCAAAAACTCATTTCACTTTGGCAGCAGCTTTTCCACTTTATTTCAAGATTACCGAACCAAACCAAGCACAAAAGATTGCCGAACACCTCGAAACCAAGTTTTTGAAGAATGGCGGTTTGCTTACAACAATTGCCAGAACTGGTCAGCAATGGGATTCACCCAATGGTTGGGCTCCACTTCAATGGATTACCTACAAAGGCCTTTTAAATTATAATTTTGAAGCTTTACCCACTAAAATTCGCCAGAATTGGTTAGGCCTTAATCGGAGAGTTTATGAACAAACAGGGAAAATGACCGAAAAATATAATGTAGTAGATGAAAGCCTTTCGGCAGGTGGCGGTGAATACCCCAATCAAGATGGCTTCGGCTGGACAAATGGTGTATATTTAGCAATGAGCTGAAAACGAAGCCTTCCGTGTGATTCTGAGTTGAGAATGCTGAGTTAAAAAATACTCAGAACTCAGCACTCTCAACTCAGAACTCATTTCGTCCACTTCAAATTAGTGATATTTTGACCTATTTTACGTCCTTCGGCCAAACCAGTATCATTGTCACTACGGCAGTGGATTCCCCCCAAAAACCTTGAATAAGCCGACTCTTCAGCGGCCTCCCAAAACGAACTATACGAGCGGTTTTTATAAAAAATCATCGTTAGTGGGTCTTGCCCACGACCTTCATGTGAATCATCCGTATATCTAAATTCATTGCCATAAAGTTTTGTAAGAACAGTAGCCGAAGCACCCGACTGCACAGCATGTCCTGAATAAAACGCAGGAAACGGAGGCTCTGGCCAAAACGATAACCACGAGCCATCGATGTAAGTTCTGATAAACGTTGATGGACGCTCAGCATTATAAGTATATTTTGCTTTCCAACAATTTACAAAGGCATCGCCAATTGCCATTCCAACCATTGCGAAAGTCTGAGCAGCTTTGATAAGGCTTGGTTTTGCTGTTTTAACCGCAATACGGGCAAGACTATACGAGTGGCCTGGAGGTGTAAAAGTACGGCTTGGGTCATCGCCCCAAAAGAGTGCAATTTCTTTTTCTTCTTGAGTCAAAACCTTATTTTTAGCATATACCTCTAAGAACTGAGCATAATATTGCGAATACGGACTCGCATTATATGGAATTGGCTTAGGCATAGTCAATGTGCTATTTGAAGCAGTAAAGGTTCTGTTTTTTCCCCAATACGGATGCAATGGTAAAGTACTTGCCGATTGGCTAAAACTTGGCGAACGCCAATAACCTAAGCCAACAGGTACAACATAATCATTTGTAAAGTTTCGGTTGTAGCCTTGGTAACCGCCATCAGTTTTTGACCACTCAAAGATAGCCTTTGCCACATCTTGTCCATATTTCACCGAACGGTCGATTATATCTTGCTTTTCGGCTTTATATTCGCCTAAAATCTTGCTTTCGAGCGAATCTATCGACTTTTTATTTACATCAGAAGTTTGTTCATAGACATTTTTGATAATCCAAGCTTGACCAGCATTGAGACTTAACGCCCAATTATATTTCTGAGTTGTATCAATTTTAGGTAAAGTAGAAAGACCATTTAGTTGTCCTGCCATTGATAAATAGGCTTTATTTCCACCAACAATGCTTTCATACATTGTAAGACCAATATAGCCGAAGCCTCTCGAAGCATAAGTCGGAGAGTTTCCTGGTGTTTTCTCAGCAATAATAAGTGTCATTTTGCCCCACCTGATTGCCGTGCTGGCCGTTGTGGTATCTACCGCAGCAACTGGTATTGGGTCTTCTTCTGATGCCTTATTACAGGCACTCATAAACAAGCCACTCAATAAAATACCAATAATAAATGCAGTCTTAAATTTCCTTTGGTAGTAGTGTTTCATTCCCTCAAATAGTTTATAAAGTGTATCACATACCCTATCAAAAATTATACCATTATAAGATGATTTTTGATAGGGTATTATTTTTCAAAATTACGTAATTTCGGAAAAAACACAAATTAAATCCTAAATTATGGAAAATCTAACATTCTGTTGCACTTAATGCTAAACCTGCTTGTGAAGTTTCTTTGTATTTTTTCGACATATCACGCCCAGTTGCACGCATTACTTTTATAACACTATCAAGCGAAATTTTTTGAGCTGAGGCATTACCCGACGATGATAATAAATAAGCATTATAAGCCTTAATTGCACCCATAGCATTTCGTTCGATACACGGAATCTGTACATATCCACCAATCGGGTCGCAGGTCATACCCAAATGATGCTCAATGGCAATTTCGGCAGCGGCTTCAACAATCTCTATACTTTTTCCAGCACAATACGCCAACATTGCAGCAGCCATTGCCGATGCTGAACCGATTTCGCCCATACAACCCATTTCAGCACCCGAAATACTGGCGTTGTGTTTAATCAAGAAACCAACCGCCGCGGCCGCCAACATTCCTTCTCGAAGGCGTTGTTTGTCATAATGATAATGATTACGCAACAAGAAAAACACCCCAGGAATCACCCCCGATGCTCCTGAAGTTGGAGCCGTCACAACGATATTGCCAGCAGCATTTTCTTCCGATGCCGCCATACAGTATGCGTTCAAAAAAATCATAAAACTATCGCTCGTTGAGGCAAGGTTTTTGGCTTGCTCGTACAAAACTGGGGCTTTTCTACGCAATTTGATTGTACCAGGCAAAAGGCCTTTATGACGCAAGCCTCGTTTGACAGCTTTGTGCATGGCTTCCAGAATATCATCAATTTTCTGATAAACTTCCTTTCTTGAAAGTCCCGTCAGAGCCTCTTCGTTGGCAATCATCAAATCAGTAAGCGTGATTTTGTTTTTTTGCAAATGCTCTTTCAGCTCCTTCATGGTCGTGAAGGCATACTTTGGCATTTTAGCATTCTCAATACTTACCTCTTCTCCTTTGCGTTGAATAAAGCCCCCTCCTACTGAATAATACTCTTCTTCCAATACAATTTCACTGGCACTTATCAGCTTAAAGACTAAGGTATTCGGGTGCGGAGACTCATAGCGTTTTTTTTCAAAGACAATACTTTTGGCTGTGAGTTGTACCAGATTATCAGCCACTTGAGTTTCGTAAAAATCAGTTTCATTTTTTAATAAAGCCGTAAAAGCCACTGGCTCACAAGTATCAGGCAACCAACCTAATAGCCCTGCAATCACGGCTCGGTCAGTGCCATGTCCTTTGCCAGTAGCACTCAACGACCCATACAAATGAATCATAATTTGTGGAGTTTCGAGCGATTGTGTAGCTGCCAAAGTATTGGCTCGTTTTAGGAAGTCATACGCCGCTTTCATAGGGCCAATCGTGTGCGAACTCGACGGTCCTGGCCCAATCTTGAATAAATCAAAGATTGATGTTTTGATAGGTTCGTTTAACATATAGTTTTTATGATGAAGTTTTTTGTCGAATTTCTGCAAGAAAACTGCCCTTTGTTTCCAAGGGAGTATATCCTGAAAATAAAAATTCGATTTTTAATGCAAAGTACGTATTTTCACAAAAAAAACCTTCAATTCATACATTTCACTATGAAATTCATCAATACACTATTCTTTATTCTAACCTTCACACTTCTTGGAACTGCCCAAAGTTATATTCGGGTCAATCAGTTGGGATATTTGCCCAACTCAATAAAAGTGGCCGTAGTAATGAGCCATCAGAAAAGCCCAATCCAATCTTTTGAAATCCGAGATGCTCTGAGTGACAAAATAGTTTTACGTTCGGCCAAAGTAAAGCCAAGTGGACAATTTGGTAATTTTGCGGCTACTTATCGCTTAGATTTTTCCACTCTCCAAAAAAACGGCATTTATTATATACAAACTACTGATAGTCAATCTCCTAAATTCAAAATTTCAGAAGATGTATATGCAGGAAGTGCCGATTTTTTACTAAAATATATGCGTCAACAACGATGTGGCTATAATCCTTTTTTAAAAGATTCTTGCCACGTTCACGATGGTTTTAGGGTTTATCATCCCGACCCACAAAAAGATTCAACTTTCATTGACGTCAAAGGAGGCTGGCATGATGCTTCTGATTATCTGCAGTATACCACCACAACCGCCAATGCCGTTTATCAAATGCTTTTGGCATATAAAAGCAATCCTTCGGCCTTCAACGACCTATACGATGCTCGTGGTTTAGAGGGCCCAAATGGTATTCCTGATATAATTGACGAAATAAAATGGGGTATTGATTGGCTTATGAAAATGAACCCTGCTTATGGCGAAATGTATAACCAAATTGCTGACGACCGTGACCATCAAGGATTACGACTACCCAACAACGACCCTACCTCTTACGGTAAAGGTAAAATGCGGCCAGTATATTTTTGCACAGGTAAACCACAGGGAGCATTTCAACACAAAAGTAGAGCAACGGGTATTGCATCTACTGCAGGAAAATATGCTTCGACCTTCGCCTTAGGAGCAGACGTCTTACACAAATTTTATCCAACACTATCAAAAACATTAAAAACCAAGGCCTTGGAAGCCTACGATTGGGGTAAGAAAAATCCAGGAGCTTGCCAAACTGCCCCTTGTAGAGCTCCCTATTTTTATGAAGAAGACAACTGGACAGATGATATGGAATTGGCCGCTGCCGAATTATCTAAACTTACAGCCAACAAAACTTATCTAAAAGATGCAGTCAGCTTTAGTAAACAAGAAACCGTTACACCATGGATGATAAACGACACTGCTCGCCACTACCAATGGTATCCGTTTATGAATGCGGGGCATTATCAAACGGCGAGTCAACTAACAGATAATAAGGCTTTTATTGCTTATTATCAAAAAGGCCTAAGTGCCATTGAAGCCCGAGCCAAAAAGAATCCATTTTTGAATGGGATTCCTTTTATTTGGTGTTCCAATAACTTAGTAACTGCCACACTCACTCAGCTTAATTTGTACCGAAAACTCGGAGGCAAAGGTTTTGAAGAAATGGAGGCTTCGCTCAGAGATTGGCTTTTCGGTTGTAATCCGTGGGGAACAAGTATGATTGTAGGCTTACCCAAAACAGGCGATTTTCCAGAAGACCCACACTCAGCATTTACTTATCTGAAACAATATCCGATTGATGGCGGCTTGGTCGATGGCCCTGTTAGAAACTCCATTTTCAAAGGTCTCAAATACGTAGCTTTGCGTTTCCCCGATGAATACGTAAGTTTTCAATCAAATATGGCTGTCTATCACGATGATTTTGGAGATTATTCGACTAATGAACCAACTATGGATGGAACGGCCTCTCTGACGTATTATCTTTCAAGTTTAGAAACTAAAAAGCCTTTGCCCACTTCCACTAATCTAACCATCAGTAAGGGTGCAATCACTCGTTTCGATACCAAAACTAAAACCATTCGTTTGGTATTTACGGGGCATAATTTTTATGAAGGAGGCGAAAGAATCCAACAAACCTTAAAAAATGAAAAAATTAAAGCTTCTTTCTTTTTTACAGGAGATTTCTACCGAAATCCTGAATGTAAATTGCTGATTACAAAATTAATTAATGATGGACATTATTTGGGAGGGCACTCAGACAAGCACCTGCTCTATAATGATTGGGCAAAGCGAGATTCGCTACTCGTAAGTAAGCAGCAATTTGAAGAAGATTTAAAAGCTAACTACGCTGCCATGAATGCCTTTGGTATTAATCAACAAAAAGCACCTTATTTTATGCCACCTTTCGAGTGGTACAATCAAACAATAGCTAATTGGACAAATGCTTTTGGACTTAAATTAATAAATTTTACGGCTGGTACAGGCTCAAACCGAGACTACACCTACCCTGAAATGGGCGACAAATATGCTAATAATCAAACGATTATGCATGATATTCTAAAATATGAGCAAACAAATCAGGATGGGTTAAATGGTTTCATACTCTTGATTCATTTAGGAACTGACCCTCGACGAAAAGAAAAGTTTTATGACCAACTCGACGAACTAATCAAAAGCTTGAAAAGGAAAGGATACAAATTTGAGCGTTTATGATTCGTATTTTTTTAAAAGTTTATCAAACTTTCTATTCAGTTTCTTAGTTATCAAATTAATTTTAACCAAAATAAATTCTAATCATGGCATTAAAAGTAGGCGACCAAGCACCCAATTTCAAATTATTCAACACTGATAAAGCGGAAATCAACTTGGCTGATTATCGTGGCAAAAACGTAGTAGTATTATTTTTTCCTTTAGCATTTACGGGCGTATGTACGGCAGAACTTTGCCAAATGCGTGACGATATAGCCACTTATTCAGGCTTAAACGCCGAAATCTTAGGTATCTCGGTTGACTCTATCTTTACATTGGGTAAATTCAAAGCAGAGCAAAATCTCCCTTTCAATTTATTATCAGACTTCAACAAAGAAACTGCACAAGCGTACGGAGCGTACTACGATACTTTTGTTTTCGGAATGCAAGGAGTGGCTAAACGCTCAGCTTTTGTGATTGATGCAGAAGGAGTAATCAAATACGCCGAAGTATTAGAAAGTGCAGGCGATTTACCAAATTTTGATGCTGTAAAAGCGACTTTAGAAAGCTTATAATCCGAAACGATTTTAATCGTTTCTACTAAAATAAATTCCGTTATTACCTTAATCCGTGATTTTAATCACTGGATATAAAAATAACAAAAGTCCATTGTCAGAAAAATTATCTTCGACAATGGACTTTTTACTATTTAAGCGGTCATTAATCTTGAAAAGTACCCACTAAGCTATTCACGATTGAAAGTACAAATCCAAAAATTAGAGGTTGAATAAAGCCACTGACTTTAAATCCATCAACCAAATAATCGCACAAATAAACAATAACTACATTGATTACTAACGAGAACAACCCAAGTGTAAGAATGGTAATCGGCAACGAAAGTAATTTGAGAATTGGTTTTACGAATGTATTAAGAAAACTCATTACCAAGGCTACAATCAAAGCCGTTGTGATGGTGTCAACTCTAATTTCATTCAAAAATTGGGGCATGAAATATACCGCAGCGGCACAACACGCCAGACGAATTAAATAATTTATCATAAAGTCTACTGTTGAGTGAGTGAATATTTCGATAAACCTACACAAACAAACTTTAAAAGTCAAGACTTACCAAACAAACACTCCCCTTTAGGAGCGGGGAGTGTGACGCTTAATTAGCACATCAAGAACTTCATCAAACGTATAATTCTTTTGCTCCAATAACACCAAATAATGATAAAATAAATCAGCTGCTTCGCCTAAAAACAACTCTTTATTATCATCTTTTGCTTCAATTACTAACTCAACGGCTTCTTCTCCAACTTTCTGAGCAACCTTATTTACACCTTTCTTAAATAACTCTGTCGTATAAGACTTATCCGAAGGGTTCAGTTTTCGGTCTTTGATTACGGCACGTAAATGATTGATAAAAAACACTTTATCTTCATTTACTTCCTGAAAACATGTATCATCTCCTGTATGACAAGTCGGGCCATCGGGCGAGGCATACATCAAAATTGTATCGCCATCGCAGTCAATCAATACCTTCTTTACATGCAGAAAATTATTTGATGTTTCTCCTTTCGTCCAAAGTCTTTGCTTACTGCGGCTAAAAAAAGTCACAATCTTATCGGTCATTGTTTTCTCATACGCCTCGGCATTCATATAACCAAGCATCAGCACTTTGCCCGTAATCGAATCTTGGATAATCGCAGGAATCAATCCATCGGGCGATTTATCAAAAGCTATCGTTCTATCCATTTCTTGAATCACAATGATAAAGAGTCTAATAAAAGACTTTTAAATAATTTATTTAGATATTTAACTAAATATTTTCAAATATAAAGTTTCCTATTATTTTTGCAAAAGTACAGATGTTAAAAACTTAAACTTACAAAAACATGAAAAAATTATGCTTTATTATCCTTTTTGGCTGCTCGTTGGCAACAATGGCTCAAAAAAGCACATCAGATAGCCTGATTTATATAACTACCGATATTTCGCCAAACTACCCACAAGGCTACCAAGCACTTTATTCATTCATTTGCTCAACTATCAATGTCCCAGCTTCTGAGATTCCAATCGAGAAAAACAAAAATACTGTTTTTTTAAAATTTGTTGTCGAAAAAGATGGAAGTACCAGCAATTTCGAAATAATGAAAGGAATCAATAAAATTTGTGATGCCGAAGCAATAAGAGTAGCGAAGTTAATGTCGAGTTGGAACCCTGGCGGCATGAATAAATACAATAAATTTCAGCCATTACGAATGTACATGACGATTCCGATAAAATTTTTTAAAAATATTTCTGACTGTAAAGCGACTTATAATCAGATAATTACAAAAAATTAATAAAAATTTTACAACTTTTTTATTTCAAACACTTGACAAGTAAGAAATCTCGCTGTACCTTTGCACCACATTAAGACAGAGACACCAAGTCAAAATCAAAAATGTAATGCGAAAGTAGCTCAGTTGGTAGAGCGTAACCTTGCCAAGGTTAAGGTCGCGAGTTCGAGACTCGTCTTTCGCTCGAAAGAGTAAGCACCTCACTGGTGCTTTTTTTTTCAAGAATAAGGTCAAACTTGTTCGCCGAGGTGGTGGAACTGGTAGACACGCAGGACTTAAAATCCTGTGAGCTTTTAAACTCGTACGGGTTCGATTCCCGTCCTCGGTACAAACTCCATTCTAAAGGTCTAAAATGCTAATTCTGTATTTTAGACCTTTTTTTATTATCTTATTAATGTTCAAGCCAATGGAGAAACTTTCTTTATAATTGATTATTTCTATTTTTATAGAAACTTAATATTTAAAAAATTAGACACACTTCGTAAAATAAAATGTACCTTTCATTTAAAAAAGAGCTAACAGATTCAATAGTATAAAATCAATATGCTGCCGAGAATTATTAATCTATGTCCTACGGGAACTCTTACGACTAAAGAAAATTCCTTTGCTCCAATTTATTACTCGGAAATTATTGATGACGTATTAGCTTGCTACGAAATAGGAATAAGTGTTGTGCATTTACATGCAAGAGATGACTCTGGAGAGAATACTTATAAAAAAGAAATTTATCAAAAAATCATAGAAGGTATTAAAAAATATGCCCCTGATTTAGTTATTGGAGTTTCATTAAGTGGCCGCTTCTTCAATGAAAATAATTTGAGAGCGGAAGTTCTCAGCCTTTATCCAGATTTAGCATCTCTAACGATGTCTTCTTTAAACTTTCCTAACAATGCCTCCATAAATACCCCTGATACAATTTTATGGTTAATTGAAGAGATGAAAAAATATGGTGTAAATCCAGAAATTGAGTGTTTTGATTCTGGCATGATAAACTTTACAAATCATTTAATAAAAAAAGGCGTTTTACAAGAACCAATTTATATAAATGTGATTTTAGGTAATTTATTTAATGCTGGTACAGATATTTCTACCATTAGTTCTATTACTAATAATTTGCCCAATAATGCAAAAGTATGTTTTGGGGGTATTGGGTCAGCCCAGTTAAAATCAAACATTATTGGTTTAATTGAAGCTGATGGAATTAGAATCGGATTGGAAGATAACCTGTATATAAACGCAAAAAATAAAGCAACCAATAAACAATTACTTCAAAGAATTCATAGAATTATGAATGAATTAGATTATCGTAATATGAGCACTTTAGAATTTAAAAATTTAGGATATGGAAATAAAAGAACTAACGGTTTTAGGGCTTAGTGAGCCAACTTTAACCATGATATTTGATAATTTAGAATCTTGCCAGCTATTTCCTAAAGTTAGAATAATAAACAATTTAGGTTTAAATGAACTTAAGCCATTTCATAATCCTAAATTTACAATTGATATTTTGAAGGATTATCACAACAATGATAACACGAATGTTTTTTTAGGAGTAATAAAACCCTACACCAAGTTAGCAGTATTCAATAAGTATTTAGACCAAAAACTTAATTTTATTAATATAATTCACCAAACGAGTTCGGTTTCTTCAACGGTAGAATTAGGTAAAGGGATACTAATAAATAGCTTAGTTTCTGTTGCAAGCTTTACTAAAATTGGCAACTTTGTATCTATCAATAGAAATGCTTCAGTTGGGCATCACACAGAAATTGCAGATTTTGTTACGCTTAGTCCAGGTACAAACGTAGCAGGCTTTGTTAAAATTGGTGAGAATAGTTTAATTGGTATGGGGGCAAATGTTATTGATGGTGTAACAATTGGTCGAGATTCAATCATTGGAGCAGGAGCATTAGTTACTAAAGATATTCCAGATGGGGTAGTTGCCTATGGAAATCCATGTAAAATTATCAGAGAAAATAAATATTAAAGATTTCCTACTACAAACATGTTACATATAATTACTCCATTATATCGTTATCATTTATTAGAAAAAGTATATCAAAGTATTCCCAAAAATGATGATATAAGGTGGCATATTGCTAAGTCGACACAAAGAGAAAAGTTAGAACATGATTTTATTCAGACAGACGCAAGAATAAAGCTATATGAATTGGAGTGTCCTGATACAGATACTGTTACAAAACGGAATGAGATATTTTCTAACATTAAAGATGGCTTTTTTTATTGTTTAGATGATGATACGCTTTTTTTAGAAGAAGTTTATAGCGTTTATAGAGAGTATAGTCTTTTAAATTTTAAAGGAATGATTGTTGGACAAAGTAATCTTATAAAAAAAATCCAACTTTCTGTAGACCCTAAAAAAAGCTGGATAGATACAGGTATGGTACTTTGCTATTACAAGGTTTTAGAAAAAGAGAAATGGGAATGGACAGAGATTGCTGGTAGAGACTGCTATTTCTGGAGTAGGTGTTATAAATTTTTTGGAGAAAGTAATACCATTTTTTTAGATAGAGTAATCTCTCATTACAATTTATTAGGCCCATATTTAAGAATTCGAAAATCACTATTATTTTGGAATCTCAAATATGATATCTATAATCGTACATTTGCTAAGAATTATACGAGATTAGCACTTGCTAAAAATATAGTTTACTATTTTTTTTCATGTAAAAAAAGCTCTCTAAAAGAGCAACCAATAAATCATATTAAAGATTTTTTAGATGCCCTTTCCAAGTAATATTTTTTTGGTTTGTTTACTCACAATGATTATTCATTTTATGAGTATAATAAGCCTTTCTGCCAGAGTTGTTGGCATCAGAACTAAAAAATTAGCATCTTCCTTTTCACTATTTAATATTATCAGTTTAATTGCCCAATTTTCCAGTTCCATTCAATCTCCGTTACTGGCAAAATCCATTGAGAACCAAATAATTAATGGTTTATCCCCAAGTAATATATCATTCAGACTTATCATTTTTTCTGCTACTATTGGCTCTTGTTTAGGTATTTTTGCATTTCCTTCTGGCCATCGGTTTATGGCCAAAGGAGTGGATTCATTGTATTATAATAAGTCTATTTTCAAGGTTCTAATAAAGGCTTTACGAATGTCTACCTTAATACATTTTAGAAAAAGTCTTACGATTCCTAAAATTGAAAATTTAACACACCTAATATTATATAGAGATATTTCAATAAAAATAATTTTATTAAATATTCTTGTAAATAGTTTTATTACTGTAAGTGTATTATCATGTTTATACGCTGGATTTCTTAATCCAAATCTAAGAACAACGGCCCTCTCTCTAAACGGTATAAGTGTTGGGCTTGGAGTACTTGGAATGTTGCTTTTTGTTGAACCATACAATGCTACTTTAACCGATAAAGTTCTTGATGGTTCTATTTCTGAAGCATTTTTCCGAAGATTTCTAACATCTATTGTTATTGCTCGTATGATAGGAACAATTACTGCACAATTTCTATTTATTCCTTTAGCCCAATTAATCATTAGAATTGCCGAGATTCTTTAGGATTTAATACATTGTAAACTAAATAAGTTTAGCTTTTATCATTCTGAAAAGATACGTTTTCAACAATTAGAGGTACTCTCAGTATGACATTTTAGAGTTTACAGAACTGCAATCCATTACCTAACTGGGTTTATAGTAAAATATCAACCCAATATTTCCGTACCTTTGTGATATGGATTATTTCAAAAAACTACTTAATTTATTAAAAATTGAGCGTGAAGAAGACCACGCACAGTACCGCAAACTTACTGAACAATCTTCTGTGGCAGAGCGTCGAGCCAATGGCCTTACGTGGTATCCGATTGCCATCAGAGGCTCAGAAATGAGTCGTGGCGATTATCTGACGGTTGAAGTGGAACGCACTACTCATCACGAGCTTTCGCATCAATTACGAGCAGGAATGCCTGCTGTATTTTTTGGGAATCACGACCCACAAAAAGACCGTGTAGAAGGCACTATTTCGCACCTAAATACCAACCGACTAAAAATAACGCTCCGCACCGACGAACTTCCTGATTTTGCTCGTGATGGCAAACTCGGAATCGACCTGCTTTTTGATGATAACAGCTACGACGAAATGCAGGCGGCTCTCAAA
>JACCDQ012197081.1_pt1 | contig 18004 bp, 16 predicted proteins | sample 7446031 | NCBI WGS metagenome assembly JACCDQ01 (sample SAMN15323442, study PRJNA562643) | freshwater metagenome | isolation source: river surface water | place: USA:Blue River Watershed | collected 2017-08-17
AATGTCACCAATACTTAAACTTAATTTTTCTGTATTGCGATAAAATTCTTTTCGTCCATTTTTAAAACGGACTTCAACGCAATCAAAAGGAGTTTCGCCATTAGGCGCACTCATATTAGAAAGCCAATCAAAAACGGTTAACTTATTGCAGCTATCAGTGCCACAAGTACCATTATTTTTACAACCCTTTGGTGCACTACCGTCAGAGGTTGAACAACTTGTACATGCCATAATCTTATATGTAGTGTTGTAATGAATACAACTTAAGTTCTTAAAACGAATAAGGTGTAAAGATAGTATTTTTTAGTTGTAAGTTTTATAACCTTTTTGTTAAAGAAAAAATCCCATTTCGGTTAGGAAATAGGATTTTTTATATTGAAAAAGCAAGCTTTATACTTCTTTAACGGATATTATTTTTACTGGGCAGGCTTTTTCGGCGAGTTCACAACTTTCAACAATAGTGTGGTCTGAGGACTTTAGGGTGTAAAAACCTTTAGCATTGACTGATTTAATCAATACCGATTTTCCGTCTTTTTTTGACATTTGAAATTGCGCAGGAGCCATTTCTACACAGTAGTTACAACCAATACATTTATCTCTTTGCAGTGTTATAATGACCATTAGTTTTCTACGATTTTATATAGTTTATCCGATAAACGAATTCTAAATGGCACTTTCAATGTACAACTATCACCTTTGGCAGCTTTTTCTGAGGCAATATCATTAACAAAAAAATCATCTAAAATAAATTCCTGAGCTCCTGTTGAAGGCCCTGTAATTAAAATTTTATCTCCTTTTTTGATATCATAGGCTTCTATTTTGAATTCGGCGATACTTGATTTTGGGAAATAATGCATGCCTTTACCTACATATACTTTTTTCTGTGTAGCACTCGAACCTGGATTGTCTGACCATTCGCCTAATTTTTGACCAAGATAATATCCGCTCCAAAACCCACGATTGTAAACCGTTGCTAAAGCTTCCATCCAAGTATTGATTTTTTCTTTGGTAAACGTGCCTTCGTAATACGAATCAATAGCCTCGCGATAGGTTTTAATTACTGTTGCTACATAATCAGCGGCGCGACCACGACCTTCAATTTTTAAAACTTTAATTCCGGCATCAATTACTTGGTCCAGAAAATCCAACGTACATAAATCTTTTGGAGACATCATGTATTCGTTATCAATTTCAATTTCAAAACCTGATTCTTGGTCGATAACCGTGTATTTTTTACGGCAATTTTGTTTGCAAGCACCTCTATTTGCAGACGAGTTATGCGAATGCAAACTCAAATAACATTTGCCTGAAACCGCCATACACAAAGCACCGTGACCAAAGATTTCAATCTCTACTAAATTGCCACTTGGTCCTTTAATTTGCTCTTTTTCAATGTCGTCTGTGATTTTTTTCACTTGACGCAAACTCAATTCTCGAGAAAGGACAATGGTGTCGGCAAACATCGCATAGAATTTTACCGTTTCAATATTGGTCACATTCAGCTGGGTCGAAATATGAACCTCCATTCCCATGGTTCTTGCGGTCATAATTACGGCTTGATCTGAAGCAATAACAGCAGTAATTCCAGCTTCTTTAGCTTTTGTTAAAAGGGTTTTTACAATCGATAAATCGTGATCGTAAATGATGGTATTTAAAGTCAGATAGGTTCTGACATTTTTTTCGTTACAGCGGCGTGCAATTTCTAGCAAATCATCTAAAACAAAATTCACAGTAGCTCGTGCACGCATATTCAATTGTTCGACACCAAAATAAATCGAATCACAACCATTATCTAATGCCGCTTGCATGGATTCAAAATTACCAGCCGGAGCCATTAATTCTATTTTTCCTGAAGTAGTCATTAGCTGATAATTTTAAATAATTTATCTGATTTTCGAACTCTAAAAGGAACTTCAAAAGTTACTTTATCTCCTTTTTTGGCCAAAGTATTCTCGCTTCCGTTGACAAACATTTTTTCTAAAATCAATTCTTCGTTTCCTGTTGTTGGACCCGAAATTACGATTTTGTCTCCAAGGTTTAGGTCCTGATTTTCTATAACAAAAAGACCTACTTGTGCTTTCACATAATAATGTTCGACTTTACCGATAAGTACTTTTTTAACTTTTATTTTTTGACGAATGTCGTTTGTTTTTGTGGCTGTAGCCAAAGTGTTGTTTGACAGCTCCCCCGAATGTTTGAATTTTAAATTTTCTGATTTTCCTTTTCGGAATACTTTGTTGCCAACTTGTTTACCGCTTCGCAATTTTACTTGTTCGACCAATGGTAAATGGGTAATCTCAAGACATTCGGTTGAACAACAATTTTCCATTGCTGCTTTGCATTCGTCACATTGAATAAACAACAAATGGCAACCATCGTTTGCACAATTGGTATGATTGTCACACGGTTTTCCACATTGGTGGCATTGCGAAATAATGTCATCAGTAATTCTTTCACCAAGACGATGGTCAAACACAAAATTCTTTCCGATGAATTTACTTTCTAAACCTTCTTCTTGAATTTGTTTAGCATAGTTGATAATTCCACCTTCTAATTGGAATACATTTTTAAAACCTTGGTGTTTAAAATAGGCCGAGGCTTTTTCGCAACGAATACCGCCCGTGCAATACATCACCAAGTTTTTATCTTCTTTAAATTTTTGTAATTGCTCGTTGATAATGGGCAAACTTTCTCTAAAAGTCTCCACATCAGGAGTTATGGCGCCTTTAAAGTGACCGATTTCACTTTCGTAATGATTTCTAAAATCGACTACAATGGTATTAGGATCGTCTAAAATTTCGTTGAATTCCTTGGCTTTCAAATGCACACCGATATTGGTTACATCAAACGTTTCGTCATTTAATCCGTCGGCTACAATTTTATCACGAACCTTTACGGTTAATTTCAAAAACGAATGATCGTCGTGTTCTACCGCTACATTCAAACGAATGCCGCGCATGAAATCATAGGCTTCTAAAGTTTCGCGAAAAGCTTCAAAGTTTTCGGCAGGAACGCTCATTTGGGCATTGATACCTTCTTTGGCAACATACGTTCGACCTAGTGCGTCGAGTTTGTTCCATTCGATAAATAAATCGTCTCTAAATTTTTTTGGATCTTCAATTTTGGCATACGCATAGAAAGATAAAGTAAGCCTTTGTTTTCCGGCTTCATCTATTAATTGTGCTCTTTCTTCTGCGCTTAAGGTGTTGTACAGTTGCATGCTATAAACGTTAAGTGAGAAATATATGTTGAACTCTAAATGGAAGAGTTACGGTGCAAATATAATTTGAAAATTCGGAAATGTACTTAATTTGAAAACAAAAAACCATTAAAGTATTAAGTTACATTAAGTATTACCTTAATTTTCTTAATACCTTAACGGTTTATAAAATAGCGCAAATTTTCTTCTTTTATGAAGAGGGTGATTTACAGTAAATATTTTTCTTATTTCAAAATCAAACAAAAATAAAAAACCATTAAGAGATTAAGTTTCATTAAGTTTTATCTTAATTTTCTTAATTTCTTAATGGTTTAGAAAAACTTTTATGGTTAAGTGTTAACAGAATTCTGCGTAAGCGTCTTGCAAATTTTCAGCGATTAACTCCGCTGGACGCCCTTCAATGTGGTGACGTTCTAGCATGTGAACCAATTCGCCATCTTTGAACAAAGCCATAGAGGGTGATGAAGGAGGAAAAGGGAACATGTGTTGGCGAGCCGCATCTACCGCTTCTTTGTCAACTCCTGCAAAAACAGTTACTAAATGATCTGGTTTTTTAGCACCTTCTAAACTCATTTTTGCTCCCGGACGTGCATTTCTGGCTGCACAACCACAAACAGAATTTACTACTACTAAGGTAGTTCCGCTTGATTTGATCGCTTTTTCAACAGCTTCGGCAGTATGTAAATCTTGAAAACCAGCATCTACTAATTCTGCTTTCATTGGTTTTACCATTTCTTCTGGATACATAATTTTTTATATTAGATTTATGATATACGATATTAGATTTATAAAAATCTTAGGCAAAGATAAATAGAAATCTCGTCTTTAGAATGATTCTAATCATAAAGATTTGTTATTGTTGTATAGGGGAATTACAATTGAAAAATTCGTTTTAACAAAGCTTTGATAAAAAAGCCTTTGGGGCATTTCCAAATCACTTGCAAATCTTCCCAAAGCGAGGTTTCTTCATCCAGAAATTTAAGAATAAGCGGAGCGTTTCCTTTTTGAAAAAGTGCAGAAAAAATAGTGGATCCTGTTTTGTTTTTTTGATCTAAAATGTCTAACAAAAGCAAATCATAAAACCAGAATTTTGTCTTTTTGTGGAATGTTCTAAAATCGGTTTTAGTTTCTAAAAATGTAATTAATTCGGATGATTTTTTATCGGCATTTTTAAATGTAAATCCTGTGCTGGCTTTGGTCCACCCCCCTGCAGTACCAATATTAACCACCTTTTTTGTGTTTTGTTTCCAAAAAGGATAGCAGGTCATGGGAATATTTCCAAATTCTTTTTCTACAATTTGATAATTATGAATCCCTAATTTTTGAATGTAATTCTCGATTTCAGATTCATATTCTTCTTTCGAAAGTAACTCTTTGGAAAACAAAGTATATTCTAACAAAGCTTCAGTTTTTGAAGTAGGTAAAACGTACATAAAGCGCGTGTTTCCTTTTTGGGCTACTGAAAAATCCATGAATGTTGCTTGTTCTGGATTAAAACAAGGCGTTTGAGTTTGAATAAACCACCCAATAAAATGTTGTTGTAAAAGCGGGTATTTTGATTGACTGTTGGCCAGATTGGGATTATAAATCGAATTGAAAAGTTGACTACACGAAAAACTTTGGTTCTCGGTTTTTACTAAAACAATGTTGTCTGATTCTTCTATTTCGAGTACTTTTTCTTGAACGAAATCAATATTTTTTTCTTTTGAAATCAAATCCAATACTTGATTGTAAAAGTCTATTCCTTGTATTTTATTGTATTGATACGGATGTAACTCTAAATTTTTATGAAAATCAACATTGGCAAACCAAGCTGAATTCCATTTTTTTGAAATACTTGGTTCCCAAATTGAGCTGGCTTCTGCCCAAAAACACCAAGTTCGGTCGTTCGTTTGTTTGGCATTTTCATCTAAAAGTAAAATGCGTTTGTTTTGAAATTTTCCAGACAATACCATTTTGTACACCGTCATTAAAGCGGATAAGCCTGCTCCAGTAAAAATGTAGTCGTATTGTTTCATTATATATTTGGATATACTAAAAAATTTGAAGTACCAAAAATAGTAGTATTCTAATTGAAAAAATGATAAATATAGTAGATTTGTAAAAAAATAAATATGTTTCAAAGTGTTATAGATTATTTCGAGAGTATTGATCCTGTTGTAGCAGCTTTGTATGCTACACTTTTTACATGGTTTTTAACCGCTTTAGGAGCTTCTTTTGTTTTCTTTTTTAAAACCATGAATCGAACATTTTTAGATGGAATGCTTGGTTTTACAGGAGGAGTTATGGTTGCGGCTAGTTTTTGGAGTTTATTGGCGCCAGCTATAGAGATGAGTGGTGGAGAAGGCTTTACTAAAGTAGTTCCAGCTTCATTGGGCTTTTTTCTAGGGGCATTGTTTATTTTCGGTTTAGATAAAATTTTACCGCATCTGCATATTAATTTTAAAGAATCAGAAGGTGTGAAATCGCCTTGGCAACGAACTACATTGTTGGTTTTAGCGATTACCTTACACAATATTCCTGAAGGGTTAGCGGTGGGAGTTTTATTTGGAGGAGTAGCGGCTGGTATTCCAGAGGCATCTATTGCCGGCGCATTGACATTAGCCATTGGAATTGGAATTCAAAATTTTCCAGAAGGGATTGCAGTTTCTATGCCTTTACGCCGAATGGGAATGAGCAGGAGAAAAAGTTTCATGTACGGTCAAGCATCAGCATTAGTGGAACCTGTTGCTGGAGTTTTAGGAGCTGTTGCAGTAACTTTTTTCACTCCATTGTTACCGTATGCTTTGGCATTTGCAGCGGGAGCTATGATTTTTGTGGTGGTTGAAGAAGTAATTCCCGAAACGCAACAAGATAACAATACGGATATTGCCACCCTTGGATTTATTGGTGGATTTATTGTCATGATGATGTTGGATGTAGCTTTGGGTTAATGACAACCGCAATTGCCATTGCCACAATTTTTATCTGATTTTTTCTTCCAAAAGTATTTTTTGATCAGAAATGCAATGGCAAATAGGAATATTCCAAAGGCTATAATTTTCTGAACCATTCCCTGTTATTTTAGAATTTGAAAAGCAATTAAAGCAACTAGGTAAGCTAATCCGCTCATAAAAATCAATTGACTTATTGGCCATTTCCAAGAGTTGGTTTCTTTTTTTGTAATGGCGATAGTACTAGCACATTGCATGGCAAAAGCGTAGAACAATAACAACGAAATTCCGGATGCAAAATTGAATATTTTTTCACCTGTTTCAGGATGAACCTCGGCTTGCATTTTATTTCTGATAGTAGTATCGTTGTCGCTATCGCCTACACTATAAATAGTAGCGAGCGTTCCTACAAATACTTCTCTAGCGGCAAAAGAGCTTATAATAGCTACGCCAATTTTCCAATCATAACCTAAAGGTGAAATAACGGGTTCAATAGTTTTTCCCATTAGTCCAATATAGGAGTTCTCTAATTTTTGCGAAGCAATAGCATTCTGTAAATCGGACTTATTTAACGGTTTTGCTTGGTGCTTTTCGATTACAATTTGTTCGGCATTGTTGAATTTTTCGCCCGGACCATACGAGGCTAAAAACCATAATACAATAGAAATTGCCAAGATAATTTTTCCTGCTCCGAAGATGAAAGCCTTTGTTTTTTCAACCACATTAATAGCTACATTCTTAAACATAGGTAATTTGTAGTTAGGCATTTCTACAATGAAATACGTTTTGCCTTTTATCTTCAAAATTTTGTTTAAGATATAAGCAGCAAAAATTGCCATCCCAAATCCCAAAAGATACAATAACATTAAGGTTAAACCTTGCATATTGATGATACCAAAAACACGTTTTTCGGGAATTACTAATGCAATAATGATAGCATAAACAGGGAGCCTGGCAGAACAGGTAGTGAATGGAGTTACTAAAATAGTAATCAATCGTTCTTTCCAGTTTTCGATGTTTCTGGTGGCCATAATTGCCGGAATAGCACAAGCAGTTCCTGAAATTAAAGGCACGATACTTTTTCCAGACAGACCAAATTTCCGCATGATTTTATCCATCAAAAAAACTACCCGACTCATATACCCACTTTCTTCGAGTATGGAGATAAACATAAATAGAAAGGCAATTTGCGGGATAAAAATTAATATTCCACCAATACCCGGAATAATACCTTGTGCAATTAAATTGGTCAAAACACCAGGAGGTAGTTGCTCACTTGCCAACGCGCTTAATGAAGCAAAAGAGTTGTCAATGAAATCCATAGGGATTTTAGACCATTCAAAAATAGATTGGAATATTCCAAAAAGAATAAAGAAGAAAATCGCATAACCTAAAATCCTGTGTGTTAGGATTCGATCCAATACGGAGCGAAAATCTTTAGCGATACTGCTGTCAATTTTAAGCCCTTCTTTTAGCACATCATTAATAAATTGATAGCGCTTGATGGTTTCTTTTTGTTGTAAGCGTTTTAAATCGGAATGGGATTTTGTGTACGAATTTCGAATTTCGTTTCGATCCAAATTCAAGAAGTTAACGTCTTGCGTAATGACCAACCATAATTTGTATAGCAGTTGATTTGGAAACGTTTTACGTAAGGTTTCAAAATAGTCTACGTCAATTATAGAGGCATTCAAACAAGGTTCTTTCGGGAGGGATTTATAATTAACAATCAGTTGTTTCAGTTCCTCAATTCCAGTTCCTTTTCTTGAACTCACTAAAGCTATTTTAGTTTTTAATTTTTCTTCTAAAAAAGCAACGTCAAGCGAGATGCCTTTATGTTTCATTCTGTCCACCATGTTGATTACCAAAATGGTTGGAATTTCCAAGTCTTTTATTTGGGTAAAAAGAAGCAAGTTGCGTTTTAGATTCTCAACATCGGTTACTACTAAGGCAACATCAGGATACAGCTTGTCGTTTTTATTTAGAAGCAATTCGATTACTACATTTTCATCAATAGAGCTTGCGTTTAAACTGTAGGTTCCGGGTAAATCTAAGATATTAGCCTTGTAATTATTAGGGAGTTTACAAAAACCAATCTTTTTCTCAACGGTTATACCGGGATAGTTCCCTACTTGTTGATTTAGACCTGTCAATTGATTGAAAACAGAGGTTTTACCCACATTAGGATTTCCAATTAATGCTACGTTGATATTATGGCTACTTAACATTAGTTGTTCTCAATTAGGTCTACTTCGATTTCTTTAGCGGTCTCAATTCTAATAGCCACATGCGAACCGTTAATGTTCAAATATAATGGGTCGCCAAAAGGAGCTATCTGAAGTAATTCAACCACATTTCCTGGCAAGCATCCCATCTCTAAAAGTTTCAATGGAACAGCATCTACATCAAATTCTTTGATGGTTGCTTTTTCGCCTTTTTTGAGAGTATTTAATGTGGTTTGCAAATCTTATTTAGATTGAATTAAGATTGCAAAAGTAAAGATTTTAGTAGTAAACCAAATGATAAATATCATTTTTTGTGTAAAAAAATCAATAAAGAAGTGGTTTATTGTTCAGATAAAAAAGCAATGTCTTCAATGAGTCGTTGTATATCCGCTTTATTAGTTCCATCATAGAAACCACGGACACGTCTTTTTTGGTCAACCAAAACAAAATTCTCGGTGTGAACCATATCGTATAATTCCTCAGGTCTGCCCAATTTTACAGCTAGATAGGATTTTCTAGCCATAGTGTAAATCGCTTTTTTATCGCCAGTAACCAGATTCCACTTGGTGTCATCCACATGATGTTTTAGTGCATATGCTTTGAGTACAGGAACACTGTCTGTTTCTGGGAAAACAGTATGCGAAAGCAACATTACTTTAGGGTTGTTACGAATAGCTTTCTGTACTTCTTCCAGATTTGTTGTCATTTTTGGGCAAATAGATCCACAAGTGGTGAAGAAGAAGTCGGCCACATAAATTTTCCCTTCATAATCTTTTTGGGTAATGGTTTTTCCATTTTGGTTGATAAACGAAAAGTCAGCAATGGTGTGGTAGTTACTCACATATTGAATAGTACTATCTACTAATTCTGGATTGACATCGGCAGGATTGTATATAGGTAAGGTTTTTTTAGGTTTTAGGGCTGAATAGAATAAAGAGACTGTAACAATTGAAAAAACAATTAGTACTCCAAAAAAGATTCTATAACGGTATAAAAAAGCTTTCATTTAGTCAATTTGAGGCAAAAATACAAAATTTGAACATGTATCTGATAAGTGTAAATTGTTAAAAAATAGTGCGAAAAAGGAATCGTTGTAACATTTTATTCAATAGATTTGTTATATCACTTAAAAATTAACACTAATGAAAAAATTATTTAGGAGTACCGTTTTATTTGTAATTCCTGCAATGTTATCTGTAGTGGGTAGTCAAGCTCAAACCACAACAGAGAACAAACAACCAGGAATTAATTTAAAATTTATGGATCAAAAAGTGAAACCAAGCACTGATTTTTTCCGTTTTGTTAATGGAACTTGGTTAGACAATACACAAATTCCTAATGACAAAACTCGTTGGGGAAGCTTTGACGAATTGCGTCAGAAAACAGACGAAGATGCCTTGGCTATTTTAAAAGAAGCAGCAAAGAATCCTGTTTATAAATCAAATACAGATCAAGGAAAAGCAATAAACTTGTACCGTTCTATTATGGATACAGTGGGTAGAAATAAGCTAGGGATTGCACCATTGAAACCATATTTAGCCAAAATAAATGCTATTAAAACCACTGCTGATTTACAAGCTGTATTGACTCAAATGGCTCCAGTGGGAGGTCTTGGGTTTTTTGGTGTTGGCATTGGAGTGGATGCCAAAAATAGTAATAGAAACGTAATTAATGTAGGCCCAGGTAGTTTAGGATTGCCAGACCGAGATTATTATGTTTCTGAAGATGCTGATTCCAAAGAAAAACGTGCTAAATATGTAGTTCACGTAGCTAAGATGCTACAATTGATTGGCGAAAAACCTGCTGAAGCACAATTACAAGCAGAAAAAATATTGGCATTTGAAACCGCCATGTCAAAACCTCGATTTGACAGAGTAGAAAGAAGAGACAGAAGAAAGTCATACAACCCAATGACGGTTAAAGATTTGCAAAAACTAACCCCATCTATTAATTGGGATGGCTATTTAACACAAATTGGGCTTCCAAAAACCGATTCATTAATTGTTTCTCAACCTAAATACCTAACAGCTTTAGAAGGAATTCTAAAAGAAAATAAAGTAGAGGATTGGAAAGCCTATATGCGTTGGACACTTTTAAATAGATCGGCAGGGCAATTGTCTACTAAATTAGAAAATGCAAACTGGGAGTTTTATGGAAAAACTTTAACAGGTGCTGTAAAACAAAGACCTCTTGAAGAACGCGCATTGCAAGTGATTAATGGTGCAATTGGTGAAGCTCTAGGAAAATTGTACGTAGAGAAAAAATTCCCAGCTGAAGCCAAAGCTAAAGCTGAGAAAATGATTAAAAATGTATTCTTAGCATTTGAGAATAGAATTAACAATCTAGCTTGGATGTCTGAAGAGACTAAGAAAAGTGCTATTGCTAAATTGAAAAAATCCCGAATAAAAATAGGCTATCCAGATAAATGGGAAGATTATTCAGCTTTAGTAATCAAAGCACCAGCAGAAGGAGGTACGTATTTCGAAAATATCAAAAATCTAGCGCGTTGGTCATTTAATGAAAATTTAGATGAGTTGAAAAAACCGGTGGATAAAGAAAAATGGGGCATGTCGCCACAAACGGTAAATGCTTATTACAATCCATCGTACAATGAAATTGTATTCCCAGCCGCAATACTTCAACCACCATTCTATAATTACCAAGCAGATGAAGCGGTTAATTATGGAGGAATTGGAGCTGTAATTGGTCACGAAATTTCACACGGTTTTGATGATTCAGGTGCAAGATACAATGCTGATGGTAATTTAGTAGACTGGTGGACAGCTGACGATTTGAAACAATTTACAGCCTTAACAGGTGCTTTGGCAGCTCAATACAGTGCATTGCAACCATTGCCTGGGACTTTTGTAGATGGTAAATTTACTTTGGGAGAAAATATTGGCGATTTAGGTGGTGTAAACGCGGCTTATGATGGTTTACAATTGTATTTAAAAGCTAATGGCAATCCAGGGTTAATTGATAGATATACTCCTGAGCAACGTTTCTTTATTTCTTGGGCTACAATTTGGCGTTCAAAAATGAGAGACGAAGCTTTGAAAAGCCAAGTTAAAACAGACCCACATTCGCCAGGAATGTACCGTGCTTATGTACCGTTACAAAATGTAGATACGTTTTATGAAGCATTTAATATTCAGCCTACTGATGGGATGTATGTTGCTCCTGAAAAGCGTGTTAAAATTTGGTAATCTTAAATTTATAATACTAAAAAACCGTTTAGCAATAAACGGTTTTTTGTTTTTTATTCAATAGGAATGCACAAATCTACGATGCATTTTTTCTCTGGATGTTCATTATAATTATTGTAGATTATCTCAAACGGATTTTGATCGGCTTTTTTATATCCATTTTCATTCATCCATATAAACAAAGACTTCCAAGATGTCCCAAAATTATGAGGTGCAATAGTGAAATTCCCCACAATATAGTTGCCTTTTGGAGTTGTTGTCAAACCAATTTCTCCACCAACGTCTACGGGTTTTTGAAGTAAAAGACAAGCACTCATTCGCACTTTTTCGGGTTCGGTTATCTTAAAACTGTCGTGGTAGATGCGTCCCATTTTTAAATCCTCTCCAACGAGTCCTTTTGGGATTGCCCATTGTAACAATTTGCCATAGGCGGTATCCAAGCCTTCTGGACCTATTTGGGTGATAAAAGCCCAATTCATTTCAGGTAAACTTTTGATTTCAATTGTAGCGTTCATTTGCAGCCATTCTTTTAAATTAGTTGGAGTACAAATGTATTCTTCGGCTATTTTACTTTCTTTTCCTTTCTTGCTATTCGTTTGACTAATCTTGCGAAATGATTTGAAATTCGATTTTCTAAAATCAGAAGGGCTTTGTCCATAGTATTTTTTAAAAGCCCTTGTAAATGCTGAATTACTACTAAAACCAAATTCCGAAACAAGGTCTGAAATAGATATTGTTTGTTTGTGCATTAATAGAGCTGCCGCCTTTTCTATTTTTTTTCGAGTAACGTAATTATTGAGTGTTTCGTTAGTAAAAGCTTTAAAAACACGATGCAGATGAAACGGAGAATAAAAAGCTATTTTAGCAATGGTTGCTAAAGATAAATCGCCATCCAAATTAGTGTCAATATAGGCCAATACTTTGTTAATTCTCTTAGCGTATTCTTCGTTCATCTTTTTAAATTCGGGAAATAATTATTTACTTTTTCGTAAAGATTGGTTCACCATATACAAGCCAATTAAGGTAATGCTTCCGCCAATAACAATTGCTGCGTTGAGCGATTCATTAAATATAATTGTTCCAAGTAAAACGGCTACAATGGGATTTACATAGGCATAAATGCTACTTATTTCCGAAGGAAGATGTTGCAAAGCATAAATAAACGCAATAAAGGTGAGTACAGACCCAAAAAGAACTAGATACCCAATTGCCCACCACGAAGTCGCTGGAATAGCAGACCAACTCACGGAGGTTGCCGTAGCTCCCGTGAAGGCAAACAATAAAATACTAGAGATAAACATTTGTAATCCCAATCCAAAATACGGATTAAAACTAGCCGCTTTCTTTTTGGTGTACAACGTACCAAATGCCCAAGTTAAAGTAGCAATGATGGAAATTCCTATTCCAAATCGGAAATCAGGGAGTAAGAAATCGCTCAAGTGGTCATAGAAAACCACACAAATCCCAGAAAACCCTACGATTAGCCCAATAATGGATAATTTAGACAAGCGATCACCTCTAAAAAAGCTAATGATTACTACCCATAAAGGCACTAAAGCTCCAATGATAGCTCCTAATCCGCTACTAATGTATTTTACCCCCCAAGTACTCAGTCCATTACTTAAAACAAAATTGAGGACACTTAAAATTAAAATGAATTTCCATTGTTTGCCTTTGGGCCAAGGAGTTTTTTTGAATAGAAAAAAAGAGATATATAGTATTCCTCCAATGAATTGGCGAATAGCTGCCAACTGTAAAGCAGGCATGTGTTTTACCCCTTCTTTGGAAGCAATCCAAGTGGTTCCCCAAAAGAAACTTACCCAACATAACGCCACAATAGGTAATCCAACGGCATTTACCTTGGCTAAGAAAGCATTTTTGATTCGTGTTTTCAAATTATAAATTGGGTTTTAAAAAGCTATAGTTTAATTTCTGAATGAGTTTGTCACTACCAATGGTTTTTCCAAAATTGGAATTTCCGGAGGCAAATTTAGGCAAAGCCAAATTCAAATCGATTGCTTTTTGAGTATAATATTCTTTTCTAGTTGGATGGAAAGGGGCTACCGCATTAAATATTTCGTTCCAAGAATCCAATTCGATAATTTTTTCAATAATGCCAATACAATCGTCTTGGTGGATCAAATTAATAGGCGCATCAGGATTGTTAATATTTTCTCTGCCGGATAAAAATCGAACCGGATTTCGATCGTCTCCAATCAAACCTCCAAAACGAAGAATAGTAGTCTCAAAATGGTTATTTTTTTGCAAAAGATTTTCTACAACAGCCAGTTTCCGTCCGCCTTCTGTGTCAGGATTTAAAGAAGTGTTTTCAGTAACTAATTCATTGTCTTCACCATATACCGAAGTCGAACTTACAAAGAGGACTTTTTCAACGGTTGATTGTTCTATAAACGGAACTAAGTTTTCAATTTTGGCTACAAAATTCTCGGTCGAATTGCCTCTCAATTTAGGGGGAATATTGACAATTAAAATTTCGCTTTGCGCCAAAAAATCAGCAATGGTACTGCTTACATTTTGTTCGTCCAATTGTACCATAAAAGGGTCGATTCCTACCGATTGTAAAACAGAAATTTTCCCGGCTGAAGTAGTCGAGCCTTTTACTGAAAATCCCTTTTTCAGCAACGCTTTCGCCAAAGGAAAACCGAGCCAACCGCAACCTAAAATACTAATTTGTGTCATAGAGGTACTTAGGGAACTTTTGGAGTTTCGGTTTCGATTTCAGGCTTTAGTTCAATGATACTATCTTGAACTGGAGTAACTTCAATAACCTTTTTCGTTACGGGTTTGACAACCGGTTTAGGAATTATTTTCTTCTGGATTACCACCGCATCATTCAAAACAAAAGGCGTTGGCATCATCCAATTTTGTCTTTGAATCATTGGAAACAATGCATTATGCATTAAATCGAAAGAGCTTTCTAATAATTCCATGTCAAAAGGAGTTTCTTTGTCGATGCTAAATTCTAACTCTAAAGGCTCGTTTTCTACCACATAATAACTCACTATTTTTTTACCTTTTTTACGTTCGTATACAGTGCCTTTTTGACCAATAGCTTGTACTTCGTTAGCTTTAAAATTATAAAGAACCATATTCTCATTGGCAAAAACATCGTACCGATTTACATTTCGATTCGGACTAATTCTGATTTTTAATAATCGTTTATCCCCGTCTATTTGATCTTTTAAAAATTCGATTGTTGGTGTTGCTAATTCTTTTTTAGGAGCTTCGGCCGCATAGGTAAACCCAGAATTGTATTTGCTAAATAAAGGAGTGTTTCCCATAAAATTAGCATTTTGTGGATGATTCCCTAAATAACTTTTGGTCCACGAATCTAAATTAGTGTCGTATGTAACCCAATTCGCTTTTTTGGTATCAGCGTTGTAGATATAGAGTAAGCTGTTAGATTTGGCTTTGCCTAATTCGTAACCTGATTTTACATGTGCTTTTGCAAAAAAGACAATGGCAATCGCAAAAAACAATAATGACCAAGTTCCCTTTTTGACGTAAGCACCCAATACAGGAACTAGCAATCCAAAAGTTAAGACGGTCAAGATAGCACTACCAAAAAGAACTTTAAGTCCTAAGCCGATAGGGAACATTTGGATGAAAGGAGCAATAATTAATAGTGCAGGAATGCTACAAATAAGATTGAGGATTCCATTTGATTTTTGAGTAAGAACAAAATAACCAAAAGCAATCAAACCAAAGAATACAGGAATAATTAAAAAACCAGCCCCTTTTAGTCCAAAAGCTAAACCGCAATTAATCAATAACCAAATAAATAACGGTGCCACAAAATGATTCATGGTTGTTTTTTTACTCGATAAAAAGTGATACAACCCAAAGCAGATGGCAAGAGTTAACGTCACAAATCCAGCAATATAGGAGTGCCCATTATAGGTAAATCCGTTAAGTAAGTCATTGTATTGAGGGTAATAGTTGAGCAATAATTTCCATCCAAAATACCCTAGCAACCCACTACTAATTAGTGCACTTACAAAAATGATAAAACCTCTGCCAATTTCTTTGAAAGACAAAAGACGCTTGCCAATGCCTACAAAAACCAATAGTACAAAAAGTGCCACAGCAATAAGAACCATTGGCACAATCCAACTGAAAGGATAGCTGATAAAGGTAAATGGGATGGTAAAATAAACAAAATCTTCAGCGGAATGTGTCTCTTCAAAATCAGCATTAGCAAAATAGTGTAACATCGGCATTAAATACGTTCCTTGATGTTCTAATGTTCTTTTGTCTAAATGTTTGCTGTCGTCTTGTGCGGTATGGTAGTTATAATGTCCATCAATAAAGGCAAAGTTATATCCTTGGATATTTCCTTGTTCTCTAAAAACGGTTAAATCCGTATCATTAGGGAGCATCTTATAGATGCTGTACATTAAGGAATTGGAAGCAGGGAGTGTTATATTTGCTGCTGTAAATGCTTTAACTAATCCCGCATTTCCACCATTAGTTTCCATTAGCATATAACTTGGCCCCGAAGAACCGCGTGCTTCAAAGTTTAAAACAACACCAATTTCTTTAGCCCATTGGTGTTGGGTTACAAAAAGTGCCGCTCCATTTAAACCTAATTCTTCGGCATCAGTGAATAGAATGATAATATCATTTTTATGTGCCGTTTTGTTGTGTAAAAAGGCACGAACACTTTCTAAAATTGTGGCTACTCCAGACCCCGCGTCACTCGCTCCTAAGGAATACGAATGCGGTGCACTATCGTAGTGTGATAAAAGCAATAACGCCTTAGAGCTGTCACTTCCTTTAATTCTAGCCAATAGATTTTTGGATTTCACCAAATTGCCCCAATCGCTCAACGTATATCCTTCTTGAATAGATGTTTCTAAACCTAGTTTTTGCAATTCTTTCAGGAGATAATTAGCGACCTCTTCGTGGTTTTTAGAGCCTACATAATGAGGCTGGCGTGAGATGGCTCGAACCTGTTTAAAAGCTCTTTGGGTAGAAAATTCTGTTAGCGGGCCTTCTTCATCCGACGTCCATTGTGGCATCATGGTGAAAAAGACTAGCGCAAGAACAGCTAGTAGAAAAAGGGGACTGTAAAGGGCATAATTGTTTTTTTTCATTGGAGTTGGTAGATTTGGGTGTGTGGTATTAAATATCTTTTTTCACGAGCATAAAATAATCATTTTCTAAAGCCATATAGCCTTGATCGTACAAGAAACGGTAAGTGTTTCCTGTTTTAGTTTGCAAAATATTGGTAAAATAATCAAAATCAAATCCTTTGTTTGCCAATTTGGTTCGGGTTGTTTTTGATTTTCCTTCCACATTCAGTTCACACAAAATGCGATAATTTTTACGCAATTTGTTATTAATGTTGCGCATATAATTGTTGCTGTCTTTGTTTATTTTGTTATTGTATGCATTGCGACAGCCGTCACTGCAAAACTTTTTGTCTTCGCGACCAATAATTGTATCGCCACATTCTAAACAATTTTTATTCATAGGATTGGGATTTTTTTAGATTTTAAATAAAAAATTAGGGCATAAATGGATTCAAAATCAATCAAATATATAAATTATTTTCCATTTACAAACGCTTACAAATAGTTACAACCGAAAGTAAATAGTTAGTAACCGACTAATTTTTGGTACTCGTCTCATCTTTGCACTGTTGATTGAAACGAATCAGTTAACACATTTTATTTTAACTATTTAAATATATACGCCTTATGAAAAACAGAGTACAATTAATCGGAAGAGTAGGTCAAGATCCTGAAGTAAAAACCTTAGAAGGAGGAAAAAAAGTGGTTACAATCTCCATTGCTACCAGTGATGTTTATTACAAAGACAACGGAGATAAAGTAGAACAAACCGAGTGGCATCGTGTTACCGCTTGGGGTAAAACCGCAGAGATTATTGAAAAATACGTCACTAAAGGAAAAGAGATCGCCATTGAAGGAAAGTTAACCCATCGTACTTATGAGGACAAAAATGGAGAAAAACGTTATGTAACGGATATAGTTGCTAATGAAGTCCTGTTGTTAGGGAAATAATTATTTTTGAATGCAGTAGAAGCACAAAGTTTAAAGGCTTTGTGCTTTTATTCATTCATCAATCTCTGTAACTCTTCAATAAACAATCCTACATGGTAGCCATCCACTAAACCGTGATGCACATGAACAGAAATAGGCATTGTTTTTTTACCCTTTTCATCGGTTAATTTCCCAAAAGAAATTTTCGGGCAACTATCAGGCCAAGTGAAACTTCGCGCGTGGGATAATGAACTAAAGTTAATCCACGGCAATGCCGAGAAATGGATTAGATTTTCAGGATATTCTCGAGTAAAAATTCCAGTTGTAGTTTGAATACGATCGATTTCGGTTTGAACTACTTGGGCAAATTCGTTGATGTCTTCTGTAAAATTCA
>JACCDQ011379518.1_pt1 | contig 18000 bp, 9 predicted proteins | sample 7446031 | NCBI WGS metagenome assembly JACCDQ01 (sample SAMN15323442, study PRJNA562643) | freshwater metagenome | isolation source: river surface water | place: USA:Blue River Watershed | collected 2017-08-17
CCAGTCGTTAGCTTCATGACACGTTATGGTTATGTAGAGTTAAGCAACACAGCTTCTTCTCTAGGTAACGCAGCTGACTACTTAGGTAAGGTTGCAGTACAGAACGTAAGCTTCAAGTAATCACTACTTGGTATACGAAACAAGGGCTCTTCGGAGCCCTTTTTCTTTCTCTGATAAATACTATGTCTAAAAGAGCTTACTAGTGAGTAAGCGTTATGCAGAATCCCTCTGCGTAGACCTAGAACGTCATATTTAAGGAGAAACAAATGGGACGTCCATTAAACAAAAAATATTTTGCTAACACTAACTATCAAGACTTTGGTACAGCAGGTGTTGGCGGTGAAAGCGTTGCTAGCGTTACAGTTGTAACAGGCGACAGCGCTGATTACGAAGCAACAGATACAGTTGCATTTAGCGACCCGCAAATTACAGGTGGTGCAGCAGCTACTGGTACTATTGTAGTCGACGGAACTGGTGCAGTTACTGGAATTACTGTTGTTACTGCTGGTAGCGGTTATACTAGTGCTCCTACAGTAACTATTACTACAGTTAATGGTACACAAACTACATTAACACTAACTGCGGTTCTTACATCAGGTGCAGCAGCTCGTCAAAACGGTATTAAGTGTGAAGCACAAGTAGGTGCAGGTAGTGAAGTTACAACTGGCGACGTTATCAAGCAAACAGGTTCTAAGCGTTACAAAGTTCAAACTAGTGACGGGACTGCAATTTGTAAATTAGTTACAACTGCTGACTTAGGTGCAAACGAAATGTCAATCACTGCAACTGATAGTGACGGCGGCACATATTACGTTCGTAAGTTAACAGCACGTAAGGTAATCTTAGTTGCTGGCACAGGTACACAATTTGCAACAGGTGCAAGTGCAAAGTGGACATTTGGTTCTGCTGTAGCTAGCACAACTGTAAGTATTGCTAACCAATAATATATCAACGGGGACTTCGGTCCCCTGTTAAGGATTACGAATGTCAAAGATATTAAAAGTAAGTGAAAATAACTATAGACTACAGGTTCAACCTGGTGGCATCATTACGTTTGACACAGGAGCAAGTCCTGGCAAAGTTGTGATTACTGGAGACCTGGAAGTTCAGGGCGACACTACTTATATTAATGTTTCTGACATGCAAGTTGAAGATAACATTATCTTATTAAACAAAGGCCAAACTGGCAATGGTATTAGTTCATCTCTAAATTATCAATCAGGTGTTGAAATTGAACGAGGTGATTATACTAATGCAAAAATGGTATTCGATGAGACTGTAACTCATTATAATCAAATTACAGAATTAAACGATCCAGGTACATTTGTATTCCAATTTGCTGATAGTACATTAGCAGGTATTCAAGTTTCTGGTATCGCAGCTGGTTCTGGGTCAGACCTAAACCTTGACATGCAAGGTGAACCTGTTGTTGCTAAAATTGTTAACGCAGACCCAGCAAGTTATTCTTTACGTGTAACGGCTGCTGGCGGTAATGCTATTCCTAACAAACAATTTATCTATGATTACATTACATCTAGCGTAGTTGTTTCAGGGCAAGCAGACGTTGATAGAATTTATAAAGGTCACGGTCTTCCGGTAACAATTGACACGGAAATTTTAGCAACAACATCTAGTTTAATTTTTTACGTCGGCGGTGTTACTGGTTCCAACCAACGTGCAATTATTACTAGCAGCGGATTAAGTGTTGACGATATTAATTTTTATAATCACACAATCACAAACACTGGCACATCTAATCTAATCATTACATCAGCTTCGTCAAACGAAGTTGAAATTGATTCGATTCTTGACTTAACTGATCAAACAGCGCCAGTAGTAGTAACACCAAACAAGACAAAAATCTATTCTCAGACACCTGCTGGCCCAGGCAAAACCGGATTGTTCTTTAAAAACACAACTACATCTGATGAGTTAGTAGCAAAGAATAGAGCATTATTATTCAGTATGTTATTTTAAGGATCAAACATGGCAATTTACAATACACAAATTACAGCAACACTAGAAGCTAGCGCAGATACATTAGCATCTGGTTCGGGCAACCGTGCAATTACAACTGTCATTGTTTGCAACACAGGTGCAACAGACTTAACAGCATCTCTTTATGCAGTTGCAGGAGGCGGCGCAGCAACAGTTGGCAACATGATTGTTAAACAATTAACGATCCCTGCAGGTGATACTGTAAGTTTTGACCAAGAAAAAATGGTGTTAAGCACAGGCGACGAATTAAAAGCGGTATGTTCTGCATCAGGATTAACAGCAACAGTAAGCACATTGGCGGTATAATAATGAGATTTCTAAAGACCTTAACTTTAAATCGTAGAGCAATTTACGATAGCCGTGTTGCATTAAACACAGACAATACTTTTACTGTTGCTGACAGTAATGCAATGGTATTGCCAAAAAGTAACGGTTCTTTAGCAGCAGTGCAAACAGATGGCATGATTAGATACAATACAACTACTGATGAAGTAGAAGTATATTCTGGAGTTACTGCTACATGGAGAACTCTTCGTTATAAAGAATCGACAAAGATTATTCAACAATCTCTAGGCCCAATTGACGGGTACAGCTATTACTATGGTCCGTTAAATGCTGCTTATGATCCTACAAAAGTGTCTAGTGAGAATGACAACTTTAACGGACAAAACATTTTTGTATTCATCGAAAACGTTTTTCAAATCTATAACACTAACTACGTTATTACGCAAAACCCAACAGCTGGTATTAGTACAAATGCTGATTCTAATAACGGAGCAACTACACTATCTTTTGCAGATACATCAACAATCCCTAGCGGATCTATTGTAACTGGTAGTCCTTACTTGCAATCAGGAACAGTTGCTACAGTAGTTGATGGTACAACAGTATCACTAAGCCTACCGGTATCTGGTGGAAATATTCTTGCTGGTACACCTATTACATTTAATGCTACTGGTTACTATTTGAACTTTACATCTGATCCAAATTATGCCAGCATGATAACAAAGCCTATTACAGTATTGCACGGCTTTGATCGATAATTAGGAGCGCATAATGGGCGTAGAACTAGGCAGAATAAGTGGCCCGTTACTTGCTAATAACCTACTTCGCCACGGCGCTGATTTAGCATTTGAAACAGATTTACTTTACTTAGATGTAAACTCTGGTAAAGTAGGTATTAAAACTAGTACACCTTCTAAAGAATTAGAAGTCAACGGTACAGCTACTACACCAAATTTAATAGTTGATACAAAAGCTAATATTGCAGATTTAGTTTTTATATCAAATAAGATCCAGAACCTAACTGGGTCTATTACTATCACTCCGGATCAAACAACTGATCCAACTATATCGACTAAACGATTAGAAACTAGTAAGCTAGATTTTTTTAATCGAACTGTATCTACAATCAATGCCAATGACAATATTGAGTTGTCGCCTAACGGCACTGGTCAAGTTATCTTTAACACAACCAAGGTAAATGTAAATGGAAGTTTACATGCCACTGGCAATGTAACATTTGACGGCAACATTATCATCGGTAGCGATAACACTGACTACATTAATTTTAGCTCAGATTTTGCTAGTGACTTAATACCAGATGTTGATAACACTTTTGATTTAGGTACAGACTTAAAGCAATGGAATACATTATATTCTGAACAAGTATTTGCTAACACTATTACAACTCCTAGTGTTACTGTAAACGACATTAATATGTTGTTTAGAACAAACAAGATCTATTATGTAAGTGTTAATGGTCTCGATACAAACTATGGCAATCATGTTCATTCAACTTTTAAAACATTAAAACATGCTCTGTCTGTTGCATCTGTTGGCGATACTGTGTATGTGTTTCCAGGTACATATGAAGAAGAATTTCCGTTAACAATACCGACAGGAGTTACTGTAACCGGCGACGGGATTAGAGCAGTTACTATCATACCAACAGCATTAACTAATACTAACGATGCGTTTTTATTAAACGGCGAAACTACTGTTGAAAACTTAACAGTAAAGAATTTTTATTACAATTCAGCAAGTAACACAGGGTATGCATTTAGATTTGCCGACAACTGTTTAGTTACTACAAGAAGCCCTTACATTAGAAACATAACTGTTATTACATCAGATGATGTTGCAGATGCAGGTCGTGGTGCATTAGTTGATGGCAGCGTAGCTAATCCAGCTAGCTACGAAGCAGCAATGCTATTCCATGCAGTAACATTCCTTTTACCAAACGCAGACGGTATTACTGCAACCAACGGTGCTAGAGTTGAATGGTTAAACAGTTTTACTTACTTTTGTTATAGAGGCATTCATTTAACAAACGGTACATTAGGATTTGCTAATCTAGGCATTAAATTTGGCGCAGAAATGCGTTCAATTAACAGTGCTAACGTGTATGGTACATACGGAGCAGTAGCCGACGGTGATAGCACGCTAGGATACTTAATTGGGCATAATTTTGGATATGTAGGTTCTGGAACAAATACCGAGAACGACGACAGGCTATCTATACACGCTAATGAGATTGTCAAACTCAACAGTGGAGAAATTTACTTTGATAGTATGGACCATAAAGGTAACTATCGAGTAGGTGATGTATTCTTTGTTGAGCAATCAACCGGTAACGTATTCTTTAATGCACAATCTATTAACTTTAGTGCAACTGGTAGTATTACGCTTTCGGGCCCAGGACAGCTTACAATTGTTGATGCAACTAAGATACAAACAGGCAATATCAAAATACACGATAACACTGTTGAATCTCTTATCGGTGATGTTAATTTTTCAGCAGCATCGGGCAGCACTTACTTAAACACTACAGTTAACGTTACTGGATCAACAGTTGTGTCCGGTGATGCAATAATCCAAGGTAATGTATTCTTAGGCGACACTGAGTTTGATATCGTAACAATGGTACCTCAGCTAACACAAGATATCAAACCGGGTGCTAATAACACTTATAACTTAGGTGTTAAAACTCCTACAGCTTATGTGTGGGATACGTTGTTTAATACGTCTTTAGATATTGACGGTATTGTAACCATAACAAATAACACAATTGCTACTAATCAAAATAATAATAATTTGATTTTTAGTGCAGCAGGCACTGGGCAGATTGTTGTTACATCGGACATAACAATTAACAATAATTTAGATGCTAACTCTGATTTTACTGTTAGTGGGTTAGCAAGTTTAAGGGATATTAGCCTAAGCGGTAACGTATTATTAACTGGAAATATTGATCAAACTGGAGACACATATATCCAAGGATTGTTCTCTAATAACAATATAATTATTACAGGAACTGGATCGTATTTCTCAGTTCCGGATATTATTATACAGAATAACGAAATTAGCGCAACAGCAACTGATGATAACATTGTATTTTCTGGAAATGGAACTGGCGGTGTTGTTCTTGATAACAGGTTAAAAATTGTAGACAATGTTATTAGTAACGTATGGCAAAGTGCAACAACTGATTTACAAAAGAGCATTGTGTTTACACCTACAGGTATCGGTAATACTGTAGTTTATTCTAATCAGTATTTGCAAGTTCCAATTGGTAACAACACAAATAGAGTGCTTTCGGCAGTTGGTGAAATTAGACAAAATAGTACAACTGGGCAATACGAAGGCTACCAATCATATGGCAATGAAGCATTTAGGAACGTTTATAGCTCTGACAGAAAGACTTACATTAGTCCAGAATTAACCGTTGGCGCAAACGACAACATTTTACGATTTGTTGTTAATGATGTTGTTAAATCAACAATTGACTCTACTAAGTTGTTTAATGCAACACTTCGAGTTGGTGATTTTGATATCTCTAGTAATACAATTCACAATAGAATTATCAATGCTGACACTGAAATTCAACCAACCGGAACAGGCAACTTAAACGTTAACAACTTATTAATAAAAGACAACACTATTACAAACACGCTTAATTCTGCACTTGTTCTTCAAAGCACTGGCAACGGATGGTTTAAGTTTGGCGGCACTGGAGCAGTAGTATTACCATACGGCAATAACAGCCAACGACGCTTAACACCAGAAGAAGGCGAGACTCGTTATAACACAGAAATTGGGTATATGGAAGTGTTTAACGGCACTAGTTGGATTCCTGCTGTCGGTACATCTGGTGCAGCACCCCTTGACGAAGTCCTTGAAATAATGGACGAATGGGCCCTCATCCTGGGCTAAAAATCCAAAAGCGATAAATACTTTTACTGCGGAACTTAGACCTAAGTTCCCGATATTAAACTGTGGTAAACCAGCAAAGAGCCTACGGGATGCGAGAGTTTGGTCGCGCTTACTTTCAAAATTGGTTAACCGTGCAACACGGGGTATAAGGAGAGCTAATGGCTGTTGGTCGAATTACGGGCCCGCTCTTAAAGGCAAACCTCTTACGACAAGGGGCAAATTTAGCCTTCGAGACGGACTTACTCTATTTGGACGTTGTTAACGGCCGTATTGGTGTTAAAACAGCGGCTCCTTCTACTGAATTACAAGTCAACGGTACTACCCGTACAACAAATCTAGAAGTTACTACACAAGCAGATATTGCTAGCTTTACTGTTAGCGGTAGTACAATCTCTAGTACAAATTCTACAATTAGTTTAGAACCAAGCGGTACTAACGGTGTATTGTATCAAGGTAAATTAGTTGTTAATAACAACTTACAAATTACCGAAGACACTATTAGCACTACTGCTGCTGATACTAATTTAACTATTGCAACATCTGGAACCGGGCAAGTAAACGTTAACAGCAACATGCTAGTTAACGGAGATTTACATGCTACTGGAACAATTACTGCTGATGGCAACATTCAGATCGGTGACGAAAATACTGACAATATTGTTTTTAATGCCGACATTAACAGCAATATTATACCCGATGTAACTAACACATACGATCTAGGTAGTGATCCGTTAACTGGCGGAAAATCTTGGAAAACTTCTTACATCCAAGATGTTATTGCAACAACTATTACTTCAAACAGTTTAATTGTTGACAACATTGATCTAGCATTACCACAAGGCAATATTTACTATGTTGCAACAAACGGTGATGATACTAATGCAGGTGTTCATGAAAATGATCCTCTAGCAACAATTAAGTATGCTTTAAGTTTAGCAACACCTGGTTCAACTGTGTATGTTTACCCAGGTGTGTACGAAGAAGCGTTTCCGTTAACTGTTCCGCAAGGTGTTACTGTTAGAGGCGCAGGTATTAGAGCAGTTACAGTTAAGCCGACTTTAGCATCTCGTTATAATGATGCATTCTTACTCAACGGCGAAACAACTGTAGAAGATTTAGCAGTTACAGATTTCTTCAGTGGTGGAAATTACTTTTTAGTAGTAAGTGCAAGTATTGGATCTACAACAATTAATGTTGGAACAGCACCGTTTGCACATACTTATGTGAGCGGCGGCACTATTAATATCAGTAGTACAGATTATGCTATTACAAATGCAACGTATGATCACACAACTGGCGAAGTAGTATTAACACATGCTGGGCCCGATGCAACTGGCTTAACAATCTTTTTATCTAATTTAACATTTAGTTGCAACGGCGGAACTAGAGTATTTCCAGATAATGGCTATGCTTTCCGTTTTGCTACAGACTTTATTGTAACAACACGCAGCCCCTACATTAGAAACATTACTGTTATCACACGCGGCAGTACAACAAGCCCATCTGATCCATACGGATTTGATGCAGGCGATGCCGGCAAAGGCGCCTACATTGACGGAGCATATGCTAGCCCTACATCAAGAGAAGCATCAATGCTTTTCCACTCTGCAACATTTATTACACCTAGCAGAAATACAATTAGCGCAACAAACGGTGCAAGAATTGAGTGGTTGAATTCTTTTACATACTTTGCTGATAGAGGTTTATACCTATACACAAGTAATGACGGGTTTGCAGGTGCAGGCCTAACAAGATTAAGAATTGACAATCGCACTGGAACTTGGGCAGTAGGTAACACACTGTCATACTACGATACTGACGGTACTACTGTGTTAGCGTCAGGCACCATTGAAAGCATCGATGGCGACTATTTCAACCTAACAGGTAAAGTTGACGGATTTGAAACTATTACAGATCGTGTTGGTAAAACGGCAACTGTTAACGGCGATGCAAAACTATCAACAGCACAATATAAGTTCGGAGTTTCTAGTTTAGCATTAGACGGCACTAGTGACTACATTACATACACTAGCAGCTCAGATTTTAATTTTGGCACTGGTGATTTTTGTATCGAAGCATTCTTATACCCAACTGCAACCGGAACTTATAGAACAATTTTTGATCTAAGATCGTCAGCTGGCGACACTGGCGGTATTATTTTAGGATTGTCGGATTTAAATGCGTTGTACTTTTTCTTTAACGGAAACTACCGCATAGGCCCAGTTGGTTCAGTTCCAACAAACACTTGGTCACATGTTGTATTAGCAAGGAGTGCTGGCACAACTAAAGCATTTATTAACGGAACACAAGTTGGATCAGATTATATTGATTCGAACAATTATGCAGCACGCCCTGTAAGGATCGGAGCTGACCCTAACGGTAGCTATGCGTTCCCGGGATACATCGATGATGTTAGAATTTCAAAAGGTGTTCCAAGATACACTTCAAACTTTACAGCACCAACAGATCCGTTAACTGGCGACTTGTCAACTGTGTTGTTATTGCATTTTAATGGTGCAAACAATTCTACAACTATTCTCGATGACGGTATAACTTATCAAGATTTAAGAACAAGCGCCGGCGGAACTGCAAGTATTATTAATTTTGCAGACTACTCAGATTTTGGCGCAGAAATGCGTGCAATCGGATCTGCTAACGTATACGGAAATTACGGTGCATACGGTGACGGCATTGGTGTTATTGCATATCTAGTAAGTCAAAACTTTGCTTACGTCGGTAGTGGAAAACTTTCAACTAACGATCCCAACGATAGAATATCAGCAAACGAAGTTGTTGAACTTAATGGCGCACGTATCTATAGAACTAGCGTAGATAACGAAGGTAATTTTAAAGTAGGTAACTTCTTTTCTGTTAACCAAAAAACAGGTGATGTTGAATTTAACAGTCAGAATTTAAGTATTACTACTCCTGCAGGTGTAACATTTACCGACGGCGTAAACACTACTACAATTACGCCTACTGAGATTACAACAGGAAATATTGTTATACATGACAACGACATTGATAGTGTCGTAGGCGATATCAATGTAACCGCAGCAAGTGGTACTATTAATTTACAAAACAATACATTTATTACTGGAACATTGAATGTTACTGGTGATGTTAATATTGGCGGCAATATTCAAATCGGTGATCAATCGTCGGACTCGGTTACATTTGTTGCTAAGATCAATAGTAACTTAATTCCGTCTACTACTGCTACTTACAATTTAGGTACAGATCTATTAAGATGGAATACAGTTTTTGTTAGTAGAGCCGAAATTGACAATTTAGTCATCGATGCTAACACCATTCAAACAACTGCAAACAATGACAATTTAACGTTAACGGCACACGGCACTGGACTAATTTCCATTCCATCAAATAATGTAGTTGTTGACCAAAACTTAACAGTTGACCAAAACTTTTCAGTACTGTATGGTACTTCATACTTAACTGATATGTCAATTAATGGAACCATTACACAAACTGGAGACATTAATCAAACAGGCAATTTTGTAACTAGTGGTAACACTGAAGTTACTGGAAACATTACTGGAACTGGATATTTACAGCTTCCACAAATTACAATTACTGGTAATCAGATTTACACAACAACGACAAATACAGACTTGCAATTAACAGCAAACGGCACTGGTAACGTTATTACTGAGAGCATTATGTTTGCCGATAACACTATCAACAGTGTTAACCCTAATTCAAGTATCTACCTAACACCTCAGGGTACAGGCGGCGTTGTAATTAACAGCAATCAAAGTTTACAAGTTGCTGTTGGTACTACTGCACAAAGACCAGATGTAGGTTATGCAGCTAATGGACAAATTCGTTATAACACTGATTTGTCTAGGTACGAAGCATACAATGATGGTTATTGGGTACGTCTAAGCGGACTTGAAGACGTTGACGGGAATACAAAAATACTTGCAGAAGCAACAGCAGGTGCAAATGATAACACCTTGTATTTCTACGCCGACGGCAACTTAACAGCAACAATTGATAGTAGTCGCTTGTTTGCACAAAGATTCCAAACTACTAACATTGATATTTACAGTAATACTATTACACCTATTACTGCTAACAGTGATTTGAATCTAACAACATCTGGTACAGGCGGTGTTAGATTAGGTAACCTAAAAGTATTCAACAACACAATTACTAACGTAGTCAATAACGCAGTTACTGAGTTTTTAGAGTCAGGTGCAGGCTACGTTAGAATTGCAGGGCACAACGGTGTTGTTATTCCGTCAGGTGACACCCAAACCCAACGTCCACTTGTTCCAGAAATGGGCATGATGCGTTTTAATACAGACTTGCAATTAGTTGAAGTTTATAACGGAGTTACTTGGGCTAGTGTTGCTGGTGCAAGTGGCGGTGTAACAACATCTGAAGCAAATGATTTAGGTATCACAGCTTCATTAATATTCGGATAAAATTATGGCATCATTTTTTAGAACAGCAATTATCAAAGACATCGGGACAACACCTGTAGCCGTGTTGTCGCCAGCAGCAGCAAACAGATTTACGATTATTGGTCTTAACTTAGCAAACACAACCGACGACGTAGTTGTAGTTGATGTAACGGTTACTAGCGCAACAGCAGTAACTGGTTATTACATTAAAGGACTTATTATAGATCCGTATTCGAGTGCTAAACTTGTTACCAATGGCGAAAAAATAATTTTATCTGAAAATACAGTAATGACTATTGTTAGTGATACTGCTGCAAGCATTGATATGGTTGCAAGCTACGCAGAGATAGTATAAGGAGATTTTAAATGGCTGATAATTATCAATTTGGAAGAACTAAACACGAGCTACTAGGCGATACTCCTCAGTACTTTTATGCGTTACGCAGAACAGACGACGGTGAACTATACTTTGCTAGAGTTAACAACTTGAGCAAAACAGATGCTATTCAAATTAATAAAGACGGAACTGCTGACGGAAACTTTAACGAGTTTGAAGTAGGTGTAGATTTCTTTGAAGGCAGAGATGTAACACACGAGCTAGTACATGAAAATTTAAATTACGAACAAATGCGTTGGGATGATAGAAACCTATACTATTACATAGATGATGATGGACAATTAGTAGTAAGAGTTAACTCAAAATATAACTATCCAAGCGGTATATAAATATTAAAAACATAACGTATAGAGACTATTATGGCAGAATTTAAACTTAATAAAATTAGATTTACTTGGAGAAGTGATTGGGTTACTGGAACTCGTTACGTAAAGGACGATATTGTTCGTTATCACGGTAAGTCTTATGTTTGCTTAGTTGGCCACGTTGCTGAAGCAGACTTTAATACTGATTTAGAACACGTAGATACTAATACAGTACCAACAACAAATGACCCGTATTGGGAATTATGGTTTGACGGATATGAATGGCAAGGTCCATGGGTTGCAAATCACTTGTACAACTTAGGTGATTACGTTCGATACGGTTCAATAATTTATATTTGTAATGAATCTCACACTTCTGCCGCAACAGTTTCTCTAGGTCTAGAAGCAGACCAAAGCAAGTGGACACGTTATGCAGTTACGCACGACTGGGTTAAAGACTGGACAGTTAATACTAGATATGTTTTAAATGATATTGTACGTTATGGCGCAACACTGTATAACTGTAATACTGGACACACTAGTGCAGCTACATTAACATTAGGTCTAGAAGCAGATCAAAGCAAGTGGACAGCAATTACATACGCAAACGATTGGAAAACTGATTGGACTACTAACACACGATATAAATTAGGTGATGTTGTTCGTTATGGCGGCATCATTTACAAATGCCAAGAAGGACACACTAGCTCTCCTACAACTACAATTGGTCTTGAGTCTGATCTAGGTAAATGGACTATTGTTCATAGCGGCATTGATTACAAGTTTGATTGGGCTGCACTTAACAGATACAAGCTAAATGACATTGTAAAATATGGTTCAAACCTTTATATCTGTACAGCAGGCCATACTAGCATTGCTCAATTTGAAACTAACAAATGGTCTATTTGGGTGCCAGGTTTAGAATTTGCAGACGATTGGGATCCGCTAGTTTCTTACATTAAAGGTGACGTAGTAGGTTACGGTGGATACGAATACGTTAGTAATGTAACTAACAACTTAGGAAATACACCATCGACTGATACAGTTAATTGGACACTATTGGTTAAAAATTACAACGTACTAGGCGAATGGGACTCTGCGGTATTTTATAAAACTGGCGACCTAATTAGACGCAATGGTTATTTGTATGTTGCTATTGGTGATAGCATTAGCATTGAACCAACTGATACTGGATTCTGGGAACTAGTAAATCCTGGTATGCATTGGAGAGGTGGTTGGGCAGTTAACAACGTATATGTAATCGGCGATGTTGTTACATTCTATTCATCATCATACATCTGCTTACAAAAACATACAGCAACCACAGCACCGTTAACTGATACAACTAATTGGACATTATTTGTCCGAGGCGATCAGTTTGAAACTTTACAGTATCAAGGTGATATACAAAGTTTTGACGGCGGACAGTGGGCAGCAGTGCCTATTGGAACCGAAGGTAACTTGTTAAAAGTAAGCGGTACATTCCTTCCAGTTCCGTCATGGGGTACATGGGGTGCTATAGATAAAGTGTATTATGTTGCAACAATAGGAACTGACGATCCAACGTTTGGTACTACATGGGCAACTCCTTGGAGAACTATCAAGTATGCATGTGAACAAGTAACTGGCCCTGCAACTATTTTTGTCAAAACTGGTACGTATAGTGAAGACCTACCAATTAGAGTTCCTGCAGGTGTTGCACTAGTTGGTGACGAATTAAGAGGAACAGTTGTTCAGCCTTCTAGAATTATTAATTTAATTGCTACAGGATCTAGCTCTACTGCTAACACAATTACCGTTAACACTACTGTAGGCTTAGAAGCAAACGATGAGATTCAAATTGTAGTTCCAACATTGATTACATTTGCAACCGAAACGTCAGCAACTGGTAACAAAGTTACATTAAACAACACTATTGGTGCATATGTTGGAATGCCTATTAAGTTTAGTGGTACAAACTTTGGAAATATTAACACTAACACAACTTACTATATTATTGCATACGACACAATTACCTCTACTATTGTTATAAGTGAAACGCTTAATGGTGACCCATTAGAGCTAGCTAATGCTACAGGCAACATGGATGCCGTTGCTGGACAGTTTGCTGGTCTTACTACTGGCCAATCATATTATGTTATTGGTTCATCAATAACACCAACAACATTCCAAGTTTCTGAAACATCGGGTGGTACAACTCCTGCAATCCTTACAGACACATCTAACCAAAGTGCTCCTATTTACGGAGCCGGCGGTATTAAAGATATGTTCTATGTTAAAAACGGTTGTGGTATTAGAAACATGACTCTAAAAGGGTTAACTGGCGGATTAAATCCTGCTAACATTTACGGAACAAAACGTCCAACGGCCGGTGCATACGTTTCTTTAGATCCAGGTACAGGCCCTGGTGACACAAGTGTTTGGATTACTACAAAATCCCCATACGTACAGAACGTAACTAACTTTGGTCAGGGATGTATTGGTCTTAAAATTGACGGTACACTACATAACGGCGGTAACAGATCTATTGTTGCTAACGATTTTACTCAAATTATATCAGACGGCATTGGTGTGTGGTGTACTGGTCCAGAAGCATTGACTGAGCTTGTTTCTGTGTTCTCTTACTACGGACATATTGGATATCTTGCCGAAGACGGTGGTAAAATCCGTGCTACAAACGGAAACACTTCTTATGGTTCATATGGCTGTGTTGCAGAAGGTTTTGATATTACAGAAACACCATTAACAGCCGCAGTTAATAACAGAAATCAAGATGCACAAATTTCATCGGCATTTATTGGTGAAGCAACAAACAAGATTCTAAAAGTAGAGTTTAGTAATGCAGGCCAAGAGTACACCGCAGCTACATATCAGTTTACTGGTGCAGGCTTTGGCGCAATTGCAATAGCAGACGAATTCAGAGACGGCGGTGTATACGAAGTTCGAATTACAGGAACAGATTATTCCGCAGGTGGTTTAGGATACATTACTTCTGGTAACCAAGCGCAATCTGGAAACACACAAATTGTTACAATTGCATCTAACGATCAAAGAACACTTGCTGACTACTACGGAATGAGAGTTATTATCACCTCGGGTACTGGTGTTGGCCAATACGGTTATATTGCATACTATAATAACGTTAATAAAGAAATTACAGTTGGTAAAGAAAGTATCTCTCAACAAACTGTAACAGCAACTTCTAGTTCTAACAATACTTTAACAGTATCAAGTACTTCTGAGTTTGCTCCAGACCAAGCAGTAGTGTTTACACCAAATAAGCAAGAAACTACAGCATATAATACCATTAGAACTGTTGCTACTATTACTGGTTACATTAGTGGAAATACATTAACTGTATCTACTACCGGCGCTGGCAACATTGCAGTTGGTATGTTCTTAACTGGCGCTGGCATTACATCAGGTACCTACATAGTATCAAATCTAAACGGAACCGGTGCAGGAAGTACATGGACTGTTAATACTTCGCAAACTGCTGGCAGTGTTGGAAACCCAATTGCAATTTCTGGAACAAACAACTTAGTTACACTAACTTCAACTGAAGACATGTATATTGGTGAACAGATTGTATTCTCTGGATCAACATTTGGAAATATTGTCGCTGGTACTACATATTACATTAAGAACATTATTAACAACCAAGTTGTAATCAGCGAGACATACCAGGGCACAGTATTCACACTTACAAATGCAACCGGTTTATGTTCAGTTGTAGCCGGTGGAATGATCGGCGGATTAACTGCCGGCCAAATATATTACATTATTGCATCAAACTTTAGCTCTACAACTTTTGCAATTAGCGAAACATTAGGTGGATCTGCTAAGGTAGTTTCTACACAAACGTACGGTAGTACAATGCAAGCGCAAATTGTTGGCTGGGAAAACATTAATCCAGGAACTCCTGATGTAGACTTGTTAGACTCAACAAGTGTGTACTCAATTGAGCCTGCTGTAAGATTTACTAGCCCAACGTTTGCATCAATAGCTGGCGTTTTACCATCGTCGACGAACTGGGTTGCTATTGCATACGGAAATGGAAAATTTGTAGCTATTGCATCTAACGGTACAACAGCATATTCTACAAACGGTAGTACATGGGTTGCTGGAAGTGGATTAGGTCCAGGCACCTGGGTTGATATTAAGTATGGCTCAGGATTGTTTATAGCAATTAATAGCGACGGCGGATCAAACATTTCTTCTAATGGCACTTCTTGGTCAATTGTAGTTGCAACAGGTGCATCAACATTGCGTGCGTTAGCATACGGAAATAACAGATTTGTAGCAGTAACAAACTCGTCGATTGGTTACTCAAGTCTTAACGGATCTAGTTGGGCACCAATACCAGTACCGTCCGGTACTTGGTCTTGCATTGCATACGGAAGCATCGGTACATGGGTAGTAATTGCAGGCCCAAGTAACGTTGCTACATACTCAACAGACAACGGTGATACATGGACAGCAACAACGCTACCGTCAACTTCGGACTGGACATCAGTATCATGGGGCAACGGCCGATTTGTAGCTATTGCAACAGGAAGTTCAGCAGCAGCATACTCCTTTGATGGTATTACATGGTATGCTAGCACGTTGCCTGCATCTGGTGCATGGAGTAAAATTAGTTATGGTCAAGGACTATTTGTAGCAATTGCTTCCGGCACATCGTTAGCTGCAACTAGCCAAGACGGCAAAGTTTGGAAAATCCGAACTCTAAGCTCTTCTGCACAGTGGTCGGGAATTGCAGCCGGTACCGTAAACTTTGAACCAAAGTGGGTAGCAGTTTCTACTAGCACATCAAATGCATCAACTGCAATTACTACAGGTGCAACAGCAATTGGAAGAGCAGTAGTTGCTAATAATAAGATAAGCCAGATTAAAATTTGGGAGCCAGGCAGCGGGTACGGATTAACACCTCCTGTAATTTCTATTACAGATCCTAACCCAACATCTAACGCTCAGACTTTTATTAGAGTAGGCAACGGTGTTTTAGGAAACCCAACATTTGTAAACAGAGGTATAAACTACCGAACATCTACAACTGAAGTAACTGTATTAGGTGACGGTTACGCAGATGTGTACCAATCGTCTAAATACTTAACAGTTAGTGGTATAGCTAGTATGCCAACACCTGGTGCAGCGTTAACTATTTCCGGAAATCCTACCCAATTCCGTATTGTAGTTATTAACGACCTAGGAAGTGGTGTTGCTAAATTTCAAGTTAGTCCTCCAATGAGTATTGACACTGCTCCTGAAAACGGAACATCTATTGAGATTAGGCAACGTTATAGTCAATGTCGTATTACCGGCCACGATTTCTTGTTAATTGGAACTGGTAATCAAATAATAACTAACTATCCTAACGTTAATGTTAACACGGCATTATCGTATCAGCAAATTGCTGAAAATAACGGTGGCCGTGTTTTCCAAACAAGTACTGACCAAGACGGTAACTTTAAAGTTGGTAACTTGTTTGGTGTTCAACAAGCTTCGGGTATTGTTACAATTAGTGCTGACCAATTGAGCTTAGAAGGTTTGCAATCTATCTCATTGGGCGGGTTTGCACTAGGAACAAACACTATTATTATTAATCAGTTTAGTACTGACCAATATTTTACACAGAATAGTGATCAAATTGTACCAACACAGAAAGCAATTAAAACATACATTGCAAGAAACATTGCAGGCGGTGGCGCTAACGCTCAAGCCGGTGCAGTTGTTGCTGGTACGTTCGGTGTTGGTGGGCCAAATAAAATTTATTCGTCAACACAGACACAGCTTTTTGTAAAGAATTCAATGAATATTACAAAGGGTATAAAGGGAACAATGTTATCGAAGAGCTTCTTTGGTCATGGATTTAAGAGCTAATCGTTATACAAAAATGCAAATTTTAAAGATGCATAAATACATTATTATGAAAATCGGAGCATTGAATGGCTGAATATAAACTAGGTAGAATCCGTTTTGTTTGGAAAAATAACTGGACTACTGGAACCACATACGTTAAAGATGATATTGTTAGATACGGCGGAAAAACATACGCCTGCGTTGTTGGGCACGTTGCTGACACTGACTTTTATACAGATTTAGACAATATCCCAGCACGTTGGAACCAAGTATCAGACGGCTCAGAGTGGAAAGGTGACTGGACTACTAGCACCTACTACAAAGTAAATGACTTAGTCAAATATGGCGGAAGAGTATACTTGTGTAATGAAGGCCACGAAAGCAATGCTTCTGCAAACTCCGGAACTAGCCCTGACATTACTGCTGGCTTAGAAGCCGATTTCACTAAGTGGGATCTTTATGCATCTAGTCTAGACTGGAAAGGCGATTGGGCTACAAGTACACGATACAAGATTGACGATGTTGTTAGATACGGCGGAATCTCATATGTTTGTAACACTGGCCATCAGTCTTCTGCAACTGCAACTTCGGATGCAGACGGCTTAGAAGCCGACCTTAGCAAGTGGGACCAATACGCAACTGGATTTAGTTGGATCGGGGATTGGTCAGCAAATTATCGCTATAAAAAGAATGACGTTGTTCTATATGGTGGCACAACTTACGTTTGTAACACTGGCCACAAATCAGCAGCAAGTGCTTCTCTAGGATTAGAAGATGATCAAGGTCTATGGGA
>JACCDQ010815316.1_pt1 | contig 17999 bp, 15 predicted proteins | sample 7446031 | NCBI WGS metagenome assembly JACCDQ01 (sample SAMN15323442, study PRJNA562643) | freshwater metagenome | isolation source: river surface water | place: USA:Blue River Watershed | collected 2017-08-17
ATTATTAATTCAAAACAAAGGAAAAGTCTTTTTCCTTCAGCAACGACCAGGTCTTAAGGGAAAACCCTTTAAAATAATTAAATTAAAAACGATGCGAGACCTTTTTGATGAAAAAGGAGAGGCATTACCAGATGAAAAACGATTAACTAGAATTGGTAAACTTATTCGTTCTCTTTCCATTGACGAATTACCACAATTGTTAAATGTTTTAAAAGGTGATATGAGTATTATTGGCCCTAGGCCGCTTCTTATGAGTTATTTAGATCGATATTCTAAAGAACAAGCAAAAAGGCACAACGTTCGCCCTGGCATTACAGGATGGGCACAAGTAAATGGTAGAAATGCTATTAGCTGGGAAGAAAAATTTAAATTTGATGTAGAATACGTTGAAAATTTAAATTTTTCTTTAGATATAAAAATTCTTTATATGACTTTTTTAAATGTACTATTTAGAAAAAATATTAATTCTAAAGAGCATGCAACCATGGAAGAGTTCAAAGGAAATTAAGAAACTAAAATTTAATCAGAAAAAAAGGAGAGGTAACCCTCTCCTTTTTTTATTTCTTTAACTTTGCATTTTCAGCCTTCAAGGCTTCAATTTCTTTTTTTAGTTCTATCATGTACAAGGTAAGCTCTTCAATCTTCTCCATAAACATCTTGGAGGTTTTACCTACTTCCACGCCTTGTTCTACCATTTGATCTGCCGATGGAACATTAGGTAAATGTTTGTTTTCTTTGACGAATTGTTCGACCTCATTCAGAGGCATCAAGGAATAATTTGGTTCAAACACATAATCTGCCCAATCTCCCTGAGTACGCACTGCCACCTTCACTTTCTCGGTAAGAATTCCATCCTGTACCACAAGGCGATACCCTGTCGGTACGGTCATTGGAGTACCTGCTCCGAAATCGCCAACAGCTAAATATCCGGCTGACTTAGAATTTAACTTTACTTCATTTGCATTTGTGACGGCTGCTTCCGTGATAGATGAATTTGCTACTGTGCCTGTTGCAGAAAACTTAGCAATCGTTCCCACCGTATTCGTTCCGGAAGTTACAAAATCAGTACCTGCAGTAGCTGCTACCAATTTACCAGTGACATCAGCTTTTAAAACAGAGGAGGTTACAGCAGATTGTTGAATGCTTCCCAAAACATCTAAAGGTTGTTGCGGTCTAAGAACTCCAACGCCAAAATATCCATTATCGGAAATTGCAACCCTTTTAGTTGTTCCTTGAGAAAAATACATAGGAGCAACTGAAGCCTGACTAACAAATTCAGTTGTTCCATCATTATTTACTTTAAATGCAATTCCATTATTCAAGGTTCCAAATGAGGCTAATGTTAATCCACTAGATGTTGGTTCAAAAACATCAAGTTTATAATTAGGAGTAGCCGTTCCGAAACCAACATTACCATTATCCGAAATGGTCATTCTCTTTACACCTCCATTTGAAAAATACATAGGGGCTACTCCATAATCTGAAGCAAACTCGGTAGAACCATTAGAATTTATTTTAATTGAAATACCATTATTAAATGTTGAAAATTTAGCTACCGCAGAAGTCGTGGAAACTGGGTCAAATACATTTAAAACACTGGTACCTGTTGTAGTTCCAAGTCCCATTTTACCACTTGCAAAATAAACTCCTGAGCTTGCTGGAGTAGATGTACCATCCCCTGATAGCAGGTAATTAGCTGTATAAGTGGGAGCAATGTTGGCGGTTACGCCAGAAATTGTGCTGGTGGTTACATTTGCTGAACCCATGTTTTTCCAGTTGCCTCCTTGGTATAAATAAACGCCTTGGCTGGCATCTGTTTGGTAGATCATCAAACCTTCTGCGGGCTGTGGGATGAGGGTTTTTTGTTTCTCGGTGAGTCGAGGTAATAAGAAACCTTTGTTAGAGGATTTCAAATCTAAGATGGCTGATTCGTCTGGATTGGCCGTACCAATACCTACGTTCTGGGCCATAGCTCCACCCGAAACAAAAATTAGCGCGATGAGTAATAGTTTTTTCATAATTTATTAATTTATTGAAGAATCGGATGAATCGAAGAATAGGAAGAACGGAAGTAAGTAAGCTTCCCATTTAATTCTTCTGTTTCTTCTATTTCCGATAGTTCTTCTTTTAATCAAATTTTATATATATTTTAAAATTTTAAAATTCCGTTCTTCCAATTATCCCTATGAGCCTTCGAGTTTTCTCGCTTCGCTCGACCTCAGGCTCCGTTCTTCAATACTTAGATTCTTAGTTTCTTAGTTTCTTAGTTTCTCCCTACCTATTCACAATTTGCTTCACTACCGTCCTTTTGCCGTTGTCGTGCTCAAATTCTAGTAAATAGGTGCCGTTGATGAGTCCGTCGGGGAGTTTATACTTACCAATGAGGTCTTTGCCGGCCTTTTTTTCTTGGTTTAGCACGGCTCCTTTGATGTCGATGATACGGAAATTTACCTCTCCGCCGGCGGCATCTTTATCGCTCATCGAAATATTTATCTCTGTGGCAGAAGGGTTGGGATACACCTGTACCCAGCGACTTTCGCTGGATTCGAGCGCTGTTGCCCGGTTGTAGGCCATGGCCTTGCTTACTACATGAGAGGTAGAAGCGGCTACCTTATCGGCCTCTTTCCAAACACCCTTGGTGAGAACCACTTCTTCTTTTTGCTCGTCGAAGGATAAGCTTACTTTATTTGGATTAATTTCATTGTTTGCTTTAACCGTGATGGCGACTTTGTTGGGCGACTCTAAACCGCCCTCTATGAAATCTCCTAAATCGGTTGAGGTCTGAGGGGCAATAGATGCCACTACGAGCGACTGTTTTTCTTTGACCATCACTGGGAAAGCTTCCAATTCAGTACCCAGGGGAAAAACAAAATTTTCAGCCTCCACTTTTTGAGCCGTTCCCTTGATGCCTTTTCCGTTGGTATAATTGCTATAGGTAGCTTCTGGACCAAAGGTTACGGCCTTTTCATTGGACACGCGAAGGAGACCATGTTGACCAAAGTCAACATGTTTTTGCACCATTAGGTTGCCATTAAGCTCGGTTTGATCTGCCAACTTCACTTGGTCGGCTAGTATAGTTTTTTCAGTTTCAAGCTTACGTTTACCTTTGAGTTCGAGGGTTCCTTGCAGATTCATATCTCCTTGGTTTTGGATATCCATGGAGGAGGAAATCAGTATATCGCCCTTACCTACAATAGCAGCACCCCTATTGGTGAATTGCCCAAACGCTCCAGAAGAAGAGACGATCAGTAACAAGCCAAAACAAGTAAGTTCTTTTTTCATTCGTTGAGTCATTTAAGACAATTAAATATACTTTTTATACTTTGTAAATAAAATTAAAAATAGGTTTAATGTGTGAATATATGTTTATTGGCATCCGGGGCCGATGTTTGCCTTAAAGAAAGTACCCTTTGCCAAGAGAATGCTTGTTTTATTTAATAACATACATACCCGAAAAGGATACATGAACTGTAGGAGTACCTCCGTAATTAGAGTTTACACGTGTGTTATTTACACTTATGTTAATTGCATCTGTTCCTGCAGAAATATAGCCTGTTCCAGACCAAACACCAAAGGCTGATACAGTTCCTACCGCATCATATAAATTGGAAAATGTACTTGCGATAGGTAGTGGAATTTGAAAATCTACTTGTGACCAAGTGCTTAATACAAAATCAAAATCTCCTGAAATATGTACGACATTATTTACTCTTTGATATATTACATTTCCCACCCTACTTGTCCCAGGAATAATCGGGACATACGATCCGCTTGAAATTGCAGGTAATTCAGACGTTTTGTCCAAGTTTTTCCAGAAAGACCCATCATAGATTTGAAGTGTCCCTGTGGGTCCACAATTTGTACAAAAAACGATCAGACCTTGTTCGGGAGAAACAATGGCATCTCTTTCTGTTGCCAATAATTTGGGTGGCAAAAATCCTTTTTTTGAATTACTTAAATCTACTACTGCGGAGGGTTTTGGGTCTCCGTTAATGGACAAGCCATTGGCATTAATCACACCTGCCGTTTTTACTTGGGTAATAGATGAATTACCCAACTGAACAAGATTAGATTGACTGACACTAGCCCCATACCCGATGGCTATTGCATTTGAAACATCTGTAGTAGCATTTGAAAAAGTTCCTAGAAAAACATTTTGAGACCCATATACAATATTTGACCCCGCGTCTCTTCCCATGGCTATATTTCCACTACCTGTGATAAGTTTAGAAAAAGCATATACACCTTGTACGTCGTTACTATTTCCATTTTTTAATCCTAATAAACCCCCTTCACCTATTGCGCTATTATAATTTGCCCCAGCAACTGTTAGGTTTTTTAATGCCCATATACCTATACCAATGCTACTACTACCTTCTAAATTGTTCATCAAAGCTCCTGTGCCTATTCCTATATTCACATTTCCTTTTGTATTATTCATTAATGATTGCCACCCAATGGCCACATTATCTGAACCTGTAGTATTTGTTAAAAGAGATGAGTGCCCAATCGCATTATTTTTTTCACCTGTGGTATTGACTGCCAGACTTTGATAACCTAAAGACGAGTTCAAACTACCAGAGGTATTTGATTTCATTGTTCCAAAACCTATTACGGTATTTCCTGTACCAATATTGTTTGCAGCAGCATCACTACCCATTAGGGCTTCATACCCTACAGCCGTGTTGCCTGTGGTAATACCTGTAGATCTATTGTCTGCATAAAGCATGGCGTTTACTCCAACAGCCACGTTAGCATGATTGGCCACATTTGAATAAAGTGCATTTGCACCTATGGCAACATTACTATTTCCGTTTACATTGCTAAATAAGGTTTGATTGCCCAAGGTAGAATTTTGATTTCCATCCACATTTTTCCATAAAGAAACATAGCCCACAGCGGTATTGTCATAGCCAATCCCATTTTTTGTCAAAGCGTTTGCTCCCAATGCGGTATTTCCTGAACCTGTTGTATTAAAAAATAAGGTATATGCCCCTAAGGCTGTGTTTGAATAGGCTTGATTTAATCGTAAGGCGGAGGTTCCAACAGCAGTATTTCCATTGGCATTGTTTACATCACGTAAAGCCTCATAACCAACAGCAACATTTGCGCTTCCTGTTCTATTCGAGGTCATGGATTGACTGCCAATGGCCACGTTTTGATTTCCTGTGGAAATATTTGCATTTGCGTTAGTACCCAATCCCAAGTTTCCTCTAACATCTAATTTGTAATCCGCACTCGTTAATGAGCTCTGAACAGACACATACGTTACCCAGTTGTTACCATCATAATACTCCATCTGGTTACTGCTTGTATTGAAAATGATGTTTCCTTTTGCTGGACTTAAGGCATTGCGTTGAACTGTTGTAAGTCTAGGGAGCGTAAGGCTATTGGGACCTAATTCGGCAGCGGTTTGCGCTGATGATACTTGAGCGAGTAAAATAAATGATATAATCGAAAAAATCTTTTTCATTTCAGAACTTTTAATTTAGAATTTAAATTAGTTCTGTTTTACTCGAATTCAAATTCTATTTACGTATTACACATATATACACGTAATTTGAAAATCGTAAAACGATCAAAAAATTTAAACAATTGTATATTGATTTACGTCGCATGAGCCCGTGATGAAGGTTCCTCGACAAATCGTCCAGGCGTGACCTTCGAGTTGTCTCGCTGAGTTTTTTCGAACACCAATATACAATTCACAGGGCAATTTGTACTTTACTAAAAGCCATTTGGCTTGCAAGGCCTCGTGCCTACATTTGCTGGTCCAAAAGGTATATTTGTTCGCCAATTTAATGGACGATCGGATCTGAAATGCTATGAGTTGATGGGTATTTTCTGCAGTAGAAACAGAGAAAATTTGTGTTTGTAGGGGTACTTTTTGAGGAAAATAGCGTAATAAGATAAAGGCTTTCAGGGAATAATAAAGAGCCTCGAAAAACAACTTTTTCCGAAGAAGATCCATTCTCCAAAAGGTTCTTAATTTGCTGAGCATGCAATAAAACCTTTGTCTAGCAATTGCTGAATACTGTTGGAAACGGCCTGTTGAACCTGATGCTCATCAATCTCATAAGTATCCAGCAAGTCTTGGACGATTTCATCTTGACTCTTCCCTCCCTCAATTCCTTTATAGATTGCTAAAAAGGTTTCATTCAAACTTAAGTATTCTCCCTTTTCCGTTCCGTAAAGAACCCCCTCGTGTCCGATTTGCGTAAATAAAACCTTATCTGATTGAATCGTATAGTTCATTTATTTATAATTAAATTGTTGCATGACTTCACCGTTAACCGCCAAAATGCGCTCTTTTTGGCATGAACTTAATAATTCTTTCCCATAACCGGCGGTTCCTTTATTAAAAAATCGATCCGATTTGTTGCTTTTTTCTTTAAAACCACCTGTATTTTCCTGTGACTGTAATTTATCAAATGAACAGGCCTCTATGGCTTCCTGAATAGCTGAATCCGTATGGTTCCATCCCAAAAAGTTGACTGTTTTTTTGAATGTTTCAAAAGACTTGTTCAACATGTCTTCATACCGTATAAATAAAACGGGGAAATCGTTTATTGTTTGCCAAGATTGTACATGCATTTGCCAAGTAAACAAGTTCTGACGGAACTGCAAATTACTTGATTGGTTTTTCTTTACAAAAAAGGCTTGTTGGTCACATAAAAACCCAACTGTTTCGTCTATTGTACTCCCTTGGTGGTTGGCCAAAGAAGGGACCACATCAAAAGGGTGCCGAACAAAATAAATAGCTTTGCTACTCGATGCTAAGGGGATATTCCATTTCCCATTTTGTTGAAATATGGCATCATGTATTTTGACCAATAAGTCTTTTTTTGCCGATTGGGCAAAAAAATTCCAGGCCAAAGGCTGGAAATTAAACACTTGTTCATCCGATAAAAAATCGGAAGAAAGATCTAATGTATTTTCTATAATATTTTTACCCGAGAAAATACCATCTGTTTCTAATTCATTGATTGAAAACCTGCCATTCTTTTGAAGGGCCGTTACAAAACTTCTAAACCAGGTATTCCCAGATTTAGGGTAAGAGGCCAACCAAACGATTGATTTTTTCATGGATTAGTAAAGATTTCAGAAATTATACCTGCAGCAAATTCTTTAAAGGTCTTTTTGTTTTTTGAACGGATGGCCTCAAAGCCTTTTAAAAGTGGTACAATTTCCGACACAAATTTAAACTGTGCCGCGCCTTTTCTCATGGGTTGAATCCATGCCACACGGTACGTATTTTCAATCAGTTTTTGCATGATTTCCATGGAGGAAATAGGGCGAAAAACAAGGTCACTCCCTTCTTCCTTTAAAAATACGATTTGCTGTACAGGCAAAACTTTTTGAGAAATATCTACCGGAATGAAGAGTCCTTTTTTGTCTGTTTGGGTATGTAAGGCAAAGGTTTCCAACTGATCAGCCCCTTCAATTTCCTTCAAGGTTTGGTCCCAGGCCTTCATACTTGGGTAGCCAGCTCGTGCCATACATTGTCCGTTCTCGACAGTAAGCAAGACATTGTCATCCGTAAAAACGGGATACCCCATTTGTTGCAACTGCAGAGCTAAACTCGATTTCCCTGTTCTTGAAGGAGCTAAAAACAAAACCACTTTCCCCTCAACAACCACGCCTGAAGCATGAAACAAAAACAAATTGCGTTGGAAAAAAGCAGCAGGCAGCGCATTTGAAAAAAAATAAAGCAAATTATCCTCCAGAGAAGACCCTTGGTGATTAACCCAAATTTCTTTTCCATCTCGCACATAAAATTCTATTTGCGAAGGAACACAATAAATAAACTCGGTTTCTGAAAATTGTGTAAAAGGCTTTGCGTGCAAAACCTCTCGCAACTGAAAGGAATCCTCACTAAATTGTACAACAATAGGTTCCACCTCTGAATCAAAGGTTTCAACCGCTTTTAGTAAAGGCAACTTAATCTCCGATACAAGGGGCACGCCAAACAATTGATACAGAAGCTTTTCCAAGGAATGTGTTAATTTTTAGGAGGCGTAGATGTTATACCTTAAGGCCGATTCGTTTGCAGTAATTGCAATTTGCTTGGCCTCCTCTTGAGGCAAGTTCATTTGATTCCTAATTTGTAAAAATTTTAAGAGGTGGCGCTACTTACAAATGCCTCATTAATTCCAGGAAATCCCCCATTAATTTGCATATCTTTTAATTCTGGCATTTCCCAGTTTTTTTTGTCTAAATTGGAAGACACCTGGGTTTCATGTGGATCGTTCATCATTAAAAAAGTTTAGTAAAGTCAATTTTTTTGTTGAATCAATTACGAAAACATCCCTAATGATGCCTCAGCAGCAGCAATCCCGCCTCCAGAAATTTCAATTTGAGTAATCAGTGGTGTTTCCCAGTTTTTTTTCTCTGGTACACCTTGTTCTTGATGAACAAATTGGTTTTTGTCCGTTTCCATGGATTGACTTATAATTTATTAAATAGAATACAGTGACAATTTAACTAAAATTCTTACATTTAAAAAAAATCTGCAATTGTTCTTGTTTTATTTTCAATCTGAATCCTATAAATATCAAGACTTTACCCTTTTTGGAGAAGTCCGCCTTTTTAATCGTTCTGAACTCCTTCAGTCTTATCCAAGTTTTACTGCTTTCAACGACTATGAATTGGTGCTTATGCTTTTAGCAAACGAGGGCCCCGAGTCTATCCGAAAAATTGATGGAGATTTTGCATTTGTGGTGTTCCATGAAGAGTTGAAAACGGTTTGGCTGTTCAAAGATCGATTGGGAACAAAGGCGCTATTTTATGCGAAAAAAAATGGCAAATTCTATTTTTCAGATTCTGTGGATGCTCTTAAAAAACAGATAGGTCCAAGTTTGAACCTAGAATATTTTAAATGGGTGGCCACTCAACAAGAATTACCCGTTGAGGCCACGTGCTTCCAAGAAATCAAGCGTTTCCCACCTGCGCATTTTGCACAAATTGGGGCTGACCAAGAAATGCATGTCAAACGTTATTGGAATCTATTTGACGTTTCGGTAGATCATAGCATCCAAAGGGCAGATGCCGTAAAAAAGTCGAGAGAACTCATTGAAAAAGCCATTTTGAAACGCATAAAACCAGGTGAACGGGTTGCTTGCCAGCTCAGTGGTGGCCTCGACTCCTCCCTCCTAGCAGCGATTTTACACAAACATAATCGCTTAGATGCAAGCTATTCTTTGGTATTAAATGAAGAAACAAGAAAATTTAGTGAGAAAGGAATTGATGAGCAAAATGCCCAACAACAGGTGATGGATTTTGTTGGAATAAAGCCTGAACATCATGTAAAAATTGAGGGCTTTCATTACCAAAATGTAGAAGCGTGCTTGGAACGCAGAAACGAAATAATGGGGGGCTATGCCCAAACCGATTGTTATTGGCAAGAAAGCATTTTTAAAAAAGCCCAAGAAAAAAACATTCAGATTATTTTCTCTGGATTCCCTGGAGATGAGGGAATCTCGGCAAATGGAGGGAAATGGTTTTTTGATTATTTCTATGAAAAAAATTATATTTGGATATTTAATCAACTATTTAAATATCCGCTAGCCACGTTGAAAATGGCCTATAGATATTTACAAGTTGCTAGGAGTCAAAATTTTTATATTTCTATTCAAAAACTGTTGAATAGTAGAAATATCTTGCGGTCGGATCTCTCCTTTACTCCATTAAAGGACCCCGAATTTAAGGCTAGTTTTCGCTATTTTTTGCTTTCGAGGATTATACGGGCTCATACCTGTCATCGGACAGAATCTGAGAATTTATACGCAAAAGCTTATCAACTACAGATGGCCTTTCCAATGGCAGATAAAGAACTCATAGAATATTTAGCCAGCTTGCCAGCGGAACTATTTCAACCTGGGAAAAAAGGAAGGCAATTTTTCAGAGACATTTGCCAACCCTATTTGCCTGAAAGCGTTGTTAATCAAACGAAACGAAATGGGGCCTTTACCTTGGCTTTTGTTGAATATTGGAAGGCCAAGGAATATCAATTTTTTCAGGAAAATCTACCCAAAGACGATTTAAACCTATTCATTGAATTTCCAAAAGATAAACATCTAGATTTTGAAGATTCTTTAAAATATACCATGTTGGGAGAAATGGATTATTTTATTCACAAACACTTGAAGGCCAATGAATAAATGTGTTTGGTTTACGGGATTATCTGCCTCAGGAAAATCTACTTTGTCGCTGGCTCTCAAGAAAAGTTGGAAGTCGAAAGGTAGAAAAGTTTACCTATTAGATGGCGATGAATTACGAAAAGGCCTGTGTAAAGATTTAGGATTTTCAGAGGAAGATCGCTTGGAGAATATTCGTAGAGCCGCAGAGCTAGCAAGACTTTTTTTGGAAGAGGGGTATTGGGTAGTTGTAGCCATGATTACTCCGCTCGATTCCATGAGAGCTTTGGCACGAAACATATTAAACGAAGAACTGATAACTATCTACTTATCCACTCCGCTCTCTATTTGCGAAGCGCGGGATCCGAAAGGGCTTTATCAAAAAGCACGAACAGGAGAAATCAAGTATTTTACGGGCCTAGATGCCCCTTTTGAAGTTCCAAGTAAAGCCGAAATTACACTTGATACGAGCCAAGTTTCGGTGGAAGCCTGTTTAGATTTTATTGAAAGCTATGTGGAAAAACACAAGTAAAGAATTTCAATTGCTCATTGAATTGATAAAGGCAGATGCTGAATCCATCGACTTAACAGGTCCATTTATAGACATTCAATGGGAAGAGTTTTATCGATTAGTGAGTTACCATCAATTGAGGCACATGCTATTTGCTCAGCAGATATTGGTGTCACAAATGCCAATGGGTTTACAAACTCGTTTGAGAAATTTTAATCTCAATCGGGCTAAAAATAGAATACAAAATCAACAGGAAATCCTGGCATTAATTACACTCTTTGAGGAATCGCAATTAAATCCTTTGCTTATTAAAGGAGAGCTGTTTTCTTATTATACACAAACCAACAAACAAATTAGAGAAAGCACGGATATCGATTTATTATTCCCTGCTGATGAGGTGCCCAAGGCGGCCCAGCTATTGTTGCAAAGAGCATATACCATGAGAGACAAACTGGATGAGCGAGGGGTAGACCAATTGGCAATTATATTAAAAGAACGATCGAAACATAGTTTTTTTACCGAATTGCATTTCGACAAAAAACCCTTTAATATCGACTTACACTGGAATCTAAATAATGCATTTTTGCCATATGCCTTTCCCATAGAAAAGCTATTTTTAGAAAAAGAAAAAATAGTTTTCCTTGGAAAAGAAATCAACAGCATAAATGTAGAGGGATTCTTTTGGAGTATATTGGTGCATCATGGCGGAAAAGAGTATTGGTTGCGATTGAAAGTGATAGTAGATTTTAGTAGATTTCTGCGGGTTCATCAGACAGTATTGCCATGGAAGAAGTTGGAAGAAGAAGCTAAAACCTATGGACTATTTACCCTACTACTAAACGGCCTGTGGTATTCTAGAGAAATTGGCGGGTTGATACCCTGTGCTGAAATTGAGGAATTAATAGAAAATTATACCCCCAAAGTGTACAAAAATACACTGAAATTTTGGCAAAGAGCCAAATTTTGGAATCAACCACTCGCTCGATTTCACTACGAATGGATATTAGTTAGATCTCAAGACAAAGACTTTTCTTTTTTAAAATACCTCCACAAATTTTACCTCGCATACATAGAATCCCATCCACTACAAGAGAAGGCATTTTTTCGATCTTTTCCACCCTTTCAATTTTTAGCAAAAATTTGGGAATGGTTTTTCAGAAAACGAAAAATAGCTTAAACCTACGGACAACCCAAGCCTGGCTTAAGTTCAAAAACGGTTCCTTTGTCGGCAAGGAATCCGGGTTGTAAAACAGCACTTTGGGCAGCATTGTATAAGACTTTACTAGTTCCGGTGATTTTTTGAATGCTTTGAAGGGTGCTGTTGGAGCTATAGATTTTAATTACATTGTTTGCATTTTTAGTGACCGAGGTGCTGCTTTCGCAATACACAACCGAAACGGTTTTGGTAACCGACCCGGTGCCGTCGGATATTCGAATTTGAATCGAGGAAATGTCTGAAAGACTGGCTGGATCTACTAAAAGTGTTAATTTGCCTCGACTTCCAAACCCCAAGAGGTTCCCTCCCGAAAGCATTTGATAACTTAAATTATCATTATCTGCATCGCTCACTTGTAAACTTATTTGGGCACCTGCAGAAGCAGAATTACTGATATACACCTTATCTGAAATGATTAAAGGCAAGGTATTCGGAATTTCCAAACTACTGATAGCTTGCGCACTTCCTTGAATTTTTAAATTGTCGATTAACCAACCCCATCCATAAGCTGCATAATCGGCCATCATACGAAAACGTAATATTATTTGATCGCCAACCACAAATCCGGTATTCTGTGTAAGACTTAAGGTATGATTTTTGACCAAAGAAGGTGTACCGCTTGCCAATGAATTGCCCGACACATCGGTTTGGGAGTCCCACTGGGTTTTCCAAGAAGTATCGTAATTGGCGTCCCAGCCCGCAGATAAATCAACCCAAGTATTGCCTCCATCTTTGGAGCCTTGTACGACCACATAATCGTAAAAATTGCGATTGACGGAAGTGCCCGTGGAATAAAAAGGCGCCCCAGTACTTCCCGGCTCAACCAAGGCAATTTCATCAAAACTCAATTGCCCCTCTCCCGCCTGTATCGTCACTGGACGAAGCACCAATAGATCCGAATAGCCATAGGTATCCGAGCCTACCTCACCATCGTATGCATAATCGACCCCGTTGGCATAAGGATGCGAGGTATTCATACTTTTAGATGAAAAACCTGAAGGGGTTTGAATCGACATGTTTTTGGTGAAAAAGTCGGTGGAGACGATATTTTCAAAGGTTTGTCCAAAGGCATTCACTGCGGTCTTTGGTCCCAAAACGGGAACAGCTATCCAGCCGGAGGCTGGATAATAGGCCGTATTAGGCGTATTTGCGTTATCAATCCCTTTTATCTTATAAAAAAGCGTATCTCCCTTCACCAAACCACTTACATTCCAAGTTGCCAAATAGGCACTAGCAGTACGCGTAGAAACGGTATAATTGAGGGTCTGTTCAGCCCCAGCCGCATTGATTTTATAGATGGCCTGCACCGACAGAATGCCAGAAAAGTCGGTAGCGGTTACAGGCGGGAATTTTTGCTGTGTTTGGGTAGCAAAAATATATGGAATATTGGGTTTTAGAGAAAGAGTTGGAGGTGTTCGATCTACCTGAATACTAAATTGGTTGTAGGTATTAGACTTTGCCGGATAAGAAATGGTAGCATTTGCAGCATCGGTGGCGGTCCAATAATATTTGACTACGGTTGTGTTGGCATTATAGGGCAAGGTGTAGGTGTACACGTCTCCATTTTGGGTTGGTGTTTTCTGTTGATAGGCCCCATTGTTTTCTGAAATATACAATTTGACATTACTTACGGCATCATTAAAATAAGAGGAATAACAAGCTCTAGCACGAAACAAGTACCCACCTGATTTCGGTTCCGTATCAGGCATGTCGTCTGGATAAATCCCTGCCTTGGTCCAGCCCATTTCTTTGAAAAGTCCTCGTACAATGGGCCCTAGTTCTCGTGTAGTTTCACCATAGGCAATAGAAGGGGTCATGAGGGAGTTGGGGTCACCAACAGTATATTGAAAATGATCTACGTGGTAAACACTTGAACCCGAAGAATAGGTTGAAGGTGCATACAATTTCCCTTTTTGATTATTGTTTTGGGAAAGGATGTTTGCACTTGAAATAAACAAATTACCACCAGTAATTAATTGAAAAAGTGCATTTGAATTATTTGGATAGGTGGTGGTGTTTGTTACCGAGACCCCGTTGACATCTTGCGCATATTTATCAAAAATATTCGGATAGGTGTTATAGGCCTTAGAGGTGCTTGTGTTGGCATCCAGATAGCCCGAGAAACCAAGGCCATGGCCGAACTCGTGTAAGACCACAGAGAGAAGATCGATTTGCGAATTTGAGGGAAATCCATCAACGCCGATATACCAATTGGAAAAATTGGAATTGAATTGCGCAGTGATATCGGCTGTTCCGTTGTTGTAATCGACGCCCCGCATTTTTTCCATAAGGCTCACCGGGTAAAACAAGGAAGGGTAAGGCGAAACATCAAAAGAAGAGGTACTTGTGGTTGGGCCCGCAGAGCCCAACACATTCGCCCCAAGATTGCTCCAAGAAACGTCTATAACGATGGGAACACCTGTAACGATATATTGTGCCCAAATTTCAGTCGCCTTATTGAAAACTGCCAGAACGTCTGCAGAAGGTGTAGTTGCAAAGCGCAACACAAATGGATTATAAAAAGTGGCCGTTTGGTTGAGTAATTTAGGCTCTTTGCCAGTTTGTATAGATTTTAGGTATCTATTTTTGATATAGAAGGGACTAACTTTCCGGAAGGAAGAATCGGGAAAATAGTGCACAATAGGTTTACCAGGAATTTCAATGATAGGAGTTTGTCCAAAAGAAATTCTTGCAAGGAAGGTGATTATAATAAAGAAAACAGATGAAAATTTATTCACACGGTTAAATTAAAGAATTTAATAGGAAATCACAACTTGTCCGTTTCCTGCCCTATTTCCACCAGTATAAACCACACTTGTTCCAGTACTAATAACCCAAGAAGAGCCTCCGCCGCCGGCCCCCACAGAAGAGCCTCCACCGGCACCACCACCGCCTCCATAATAGCCGCCTCCACCTCCGCCGCCACCTGTCCAGGTAGATGTACTAACAGAACCCCCATTTCCCCCGGTCAATGCAACACCTGCAGTGGAGGCCGTTGATGCTGCATCGATAGAGACTCCCCTAGCACCACCAGCACTTTGCGTAGCACCTTTACCCCCTTCAGAATAGCCACTATAATTTCCTTGGGCTCCATTTGAACCATTTGGGGCGCCAGCATTTCCTCCTCCACCGCTAGCAGAAAGAGTATTAAGTCCATTTGTACCTCCACCACCACCAGCTACAGCTAAAGCATTTGCAAAGGAAACACTCGTTAAAAATATACCCGAAAGGCCCCCTCCCGCATACCCATTTCGACCTGTATTGGAGGTTACCACACCCCCAGAACCACCATAACCATAAACAGACACATTGCTCGTAGGTTGCCCGCCCACGACAATAGCTAAAACTTGTCCAGGAGTAACACTCAATGTAGCGGTTACTAGACCTCCTTTACCATTTGCTGCCGCGTTACCTCCACCTTGTGCACCACTAACCCTAACTTTAATAGATGTAACACCTGTTGGAACAGTCCATGTTTGTTGGGCTCCAGTATAATCAAAAGTTATGGATGAATTTGGAGCAGGGAAATAAGGTGTTCCAACCACTTGGGCAGCTAGGTTCAATTTTATACAACTAATTATAAGTATAATTACTATTCTTAATAGACGTTTATTAAAATTTTTCATGGTAGTAAATAAATTAATAGGAGCCCCAAAATCCTAGTTGGTTGTATTCATAAGTTTGATATTGGTAATCTGACAAATCAGTATTGTATAAAATAAATTCAGAAATATTTCCAGTGAAGCCATTTTGATTAAACGAAATATCTAAAGACCCCGTAGTTAAGCCCACACCAAAAGTAGAATTGCTGTTCCAGGTTTGAGAAGTTTTGGTTAGGGCACTATTATTTTTATTAATGCCACTTACGCGGACAATTTTGCTGTTTGAAAGGCGAACAATAGAGTATTGTTTATATTTATTTAAACCAACAGTCGCATCGTTCAAAAAACTACGTGTTCCTTCCTGTGAGCCCAAATCCGTGTACATTTGATTTTGTCCATCAGGCCAATTCATATGTGCAGACCATCTTATAAGATTACTTCCGGTATCTGAATGGCCGAAAGAATTGTTAGTAGACGTTCCATTTAAAATTTTTGCAATAGTAAAAACACTTCCTCGGATACCGCTTGTTAGTAACACATTTAAATTTTGTGAAACAACAACACAATGCTTTGAAGTGCCCGTAAACTGTAAAGAGGCATATTGATTTGTAGCACCTGCAGAAGCTAATGTAAACAAAGGTTGCCTAGTGGTAGTTGTTTGTACTCCATTGAAACCATTTGCTCCTTGATCGTACCAAATGGTAACGACCAATTGATTTGTACCCTGATAAGCATTAAGAGTAGCGGTAGTTCCTAATGCAACACCACTACTCCCAGCAACTACAAGGGTAACAATACTATTTCCACTAACTACCCCGTTTGCATCAAAAGCTACATCAACTTCTGAGTTATCAGAGGTTCTTCTTAAACGAACAGCAGGGCCGTTATAAGCTCCTCGCAATTTTCGAGTACTAAAGGCAAAAGAAGGTGTAATTCCAATTTGGTCGAGGATGGGTCTCGTGTCAATTGAAAGAACATAAGGGGTTCCTACCATTTGAGCACAGGTTTCAATCGACTTAACAAACAATATGAAAAACAAAAGGCCTTTCTTCATTATAAACCAGTCGTCATGTAAAAATAAACGGTTGTCCCCATTACAATAAATGTATATAAAGTATGTTTTCCTGCAGTGGTTGGTCCATTATTGGCCGGTTTAAATGTAAATGCAGTACCTGAAGGATTTAAACCTGAAAAAGAAGAAGTTCCACTTGTTCCTCCCTGTACCGCTAGAGTATAGGTTCCTCCGTCTTTCATACCCTGAAGATTAAAAGCTCCTGCAGAAGCAGACGTATAAGCTAAATTACTTTGATTAAATAAAATTGCAGTGGCGGAGCCTGAATTAAATGCTGCTGTATTAGTTGCCGATCCGTTCACTTCAAATTTAGAAGTTGGTGTTGTCGTCCCCACTCCAACATTTCCAGTTTGTGCGTCGATACTAATTCTAGCTACTTGTGTATTGTCATTAGAGGCATTACCTGTAGTCAATTGCAGCTTCATTTGGTCGCGGTTCTTTCCAGCAGGAAGAACGTTTCGAATTCCCGAATACCATGATTCAGAGGTTCCTAAAAGCACCTGAGCGGTGGTGACGTCGGAGGCTGGTGCATTAGATGCAGGATAATAAACCCCAATAGTAGACGTTGCACTAGATTCAACAACGGTTAATTTGTTTGCTGGAGAGTTTGTTCCTATCCCAACATTGCCTACTACAGGATTTAAGATCAAGGGCAAGCTACTCGCTAAATTCGTTTTATCCACTGATTGAATATATGAACCATATGGAGAGCTGGTAAAGGTTCCCATGTCTAAAGCATGGTTTGAGTCTCCATCTATTCGGAATGTAGCGTTAGAAGTTGTTCCGGTAGTAGCAGGTTGAGCATTTGTGCCTTTTACAACCAGTTTTTGTGTAGGAGAGGTTGTTGCTATTCCAACATTACCTGAGGAAGTTATTCGAAACCTTTCGTTGGCGGAGTCATATCCTCCAGTTCTAATACTAAATGGACTAGTTCCTCCTGTTGAATTATCTGCATCAGTAAGCAAAACGACACCCTTGCTGCCACTAAAAGTAGCATAATTTGCAGTTCCAATTCCAATGTTTGTGCTAGAACTTAAAAAGAAAGAAGCTTTAGCTCCTGCATCATTAATCAAAGACATTCGAGTTGCCGCCGAATTGCCATTGCTTTTATTTTCTAAAACTAATTGATCAACTGATGAAGAATTGATCGTTTCTGTAATGTGTATTTTACTAGTAGGAGCCGTATTCCCTATTCCCAATCTACTGTTTGTATTATCCCAAAACAAATTAGAAGATTGTGTTAAAGTACCGGTAGAACTACCAAAAGCTACTTGTCCGGCTGTAAATCCACTCAGAGAAGAACCCGTAACTGTACCAATCCCTACATCACCTGTGGAGTTAACGCCCAATAAGCCTGAATAGGTGCTTGTCCCAGTGGTTGAGTTTGTTAAATTGGTAAGTCGTAAGCCTGATGAACCAGCCGTTCCACTAGCAACTTCTAATCGAGTATTTGGGGTAGTTA